>Ga0209737_10000865_pt1 | contig 23082 bp, 32 predicted proteins | sample TergutCu122P3_FD_187284 | JGI IMG/M metagenome (GOLD analysis project Ga0209737, IMG submission 187284) | Cubitermes ugandensis P3 segment gut microbial communities from Kakamega Forest, Kenya - Cu122 P3 (SPAdes) (version 2) | ecosystem: Host-associated > Arthropoda: Insects > Digestive system... | reverse complement strand
GTGCGCGCTGGCTTGGTTGCCAGCCAGGCCCCTCTCGCACCGAACCCACTTTTTCAAACTTCTGTATTCGTATTGAAATGCGCCGACGTCCGTGTTATGGTGTAGGCGCAGCCGTATAGATGATCAGGAACAGGAGATACCGATGCCTACGCAAACAGTCAGTATGAACCTCCCCCAAAAAACCCACGACAGAATCGCCGCCTACTGCGCCGAGCACTCAATCACGCCGACGAAGTTCATGGTCGATGCGCTTTCCGAGTACCAGGGCGAGAGGCTGATAGAGGCTGTGAGATACCGCATTGAACACGCCGATCTGTTCGACGTGGACATGGTCGATATCCGCAGAACGTCCTACCGGATGCCGCCTGAACCACCACAAAAGCTACGTGAATTCGCCAAACGCACCCACCTGACCTTCGACGGCCTCACGCGCATCATCCTTGACGACAAGCTGGAACGCTTGGAACAGCAGAGACCATAGCCATGCGGGTACGCTGCCCCCGCTGTAAGGAACTACACGACGGCAAGGACGGCTGCCAGCCAGGCCCCTCTCGCACCGAACCCAATTTTTCAAACTTTTGTATCCATGTTTGACAACGGCAATAACATTGGCTATAGTCCATAAAACCAATGTCGGCAGCGTAAAGTGAAGCATGAAATGAAAAACTCCCCCGTCGGTTTCAATCTCCCCGAGCGCACCATTGAGATGATTTCAGACTACTGCGCCAAGAACTCGCTTCGGACGGCAGAGTTCGTCAGCAATGCAATGACTGAGTACAAAGAGGACCCGAGCAAGCTGGTTGATGCCGTCTCTAAAAGGATCAATAAGGCGATCAGCGAGGCAGGGCAAGGGCTAGAAGAAGAGTCAACGAAGAGGACCGCGTACAGGTTCAACCCTGAGACATGCTATTGGCTGAGGGACGTTGCCAAGCGGACAACTCTACCGTTTGATGGACTAGCCAGAATCATCCTCGACGACAAGCTGACAAGGCTTGAACAGAAACCTTGAGATGGACACGGCTTTGTTTGATGTTCTTGGCTTTCGTTGGGACAGGTCGGCAGTTCCGGCCTCCATCCCATCTCACTCGGTGGAGCGGGCCTGCTTCCGCTTCCACAAGATGTTGCCGGAGTTCGTATGGGACGCATCCATGCTCGAAGGCAACCCCTTTACCTTCCCGGAGGTCAAGACCCTGCTGGATGGCGTGACCGTCGGCGGTCGCAAGATTTCCGATCAGGAACAAGTCCTGAACCTGGCGGAAAGCTCCAAGCGGCTGCTGGCGATGGTCAAGGGCGGTCAGTTTGAGATGTCCAAGTCGGTATTCACGGAATTGAACGGTATCGTTGCCCGCAAGGAAGCCTTGGAATGGGGGGTATTCCGTGGCGAGGGGCAGGAGAAGAACTACACCCCGGACGTGGGCCTTGGCGAACATGGGCGCTACACCCACTGCCAACTCTGCCCAATGCACCGGAACTGAACCGGGTGTTCCACGAGGGCGTGACCGCCCTGCAAGCGTGCGAACCGTTCGAGCGGGCGACGGCTTTCTTCCTGTTCGGCGCTTTGCAGCAGTTCTTCTTCGATGGTAACAAGCGCACGTCGCGGTTCATGATGAATGGCGTGCTCATGCTGCATGGCATCGACGCCATCAGCGTACCCGCTGCCAAGGTGCAGGCATTCAACGAGAAGATGGTGCGCTTCTACCTTTCCAAGGATGCGACCGAGATGATGGCCTTCCTAATCGAATGCCACCCTGAGGTATAGCTCAAGCTGGCGTAGAGTGCGCTACGGTGTGGCTCACACGCTAGGAGGAAGCTCATATGCCCGCAAACGCCGTTGTCCGCGCCCTCGTTGCAAGGGGCTAAACCGGCTTTCGTGGGGATAAGTCGCTTTACATGCGAGAGCTTCGAACTATACTCTGGTCAAAAGAAGGCCGCTGCAAGTGGCTATTTTCATGAGGACGAGATGAATTTTCTGCCAACAAGCGGGTCTGATGATGACTGCGTGCGGACGTTCGCACAAGCCGCCGCGTCACGCAGCCTTGAGTTGCTGAAAGCCATCGAGTTCACGCTTGTCAGTGTCGAAAACGACACACAGATTCTTGATCTCATGCAGAGCGACATCGCCAATCTGCATGAAGGACTCATCAAGGCTGATGCGCAAACCCCCATTGATCGAAGTGGTGCGATCTGTGTGAGCCTTGAGCGATCAACCGACGTCCTTTCACGGATGTATGCCGCCGCCTCCGCAAAACACCAGAGCGCTTGTGAGGATTTCAGGCTGACCAGTGATGACGGCGTTGCAGACGCATGGACAGACTATTTGAAGGCTGCCAGAGGTCTCCACGACGCAATCGAAGAATTGCGCGAATGGATCGAAACGCACGATGCCATTCTTGAGCCGGGCAGCGGCAAGCGCTACGACAACGTGGAACACCTGATCGCGGACTTGAGAAGCAACTAGGCCGTGACGCCCCTTCGTAATCCTGGCATCTAACGATCAGCGCAACCCGCGCTGTAGTACAATGGATGGCACACTAAAGGAGGTCGATATGACTGTCGCTGCTAGCCGCAAGATTCAGTCCCGTGTGCCGGGCGAAATTCAGGCCGTGGCTGATCGGATCATCAAGGATGCCGGCCTGACCATCAGTGATGTGGTCCGCATGTTGATGATCCGCATCGCCAAGGACAAAGCCATTCCGCCGGTGCTGTTCCAGCCCAGCGCGGAAACGCTGGACGCCATTGACGAGCTTGAGCGCGGCGGCGGAACTCGGGTGACGCTCGACGAAATGATGTCGATCATTCGCAACGAAGCCGCCGATGCGGGTCATTGAGTTCTCCGGGCAGTACCGGCGCGACTTGAAGCGCGAATTCCGGGGCATTCACGGAAGAACGCTGGAAGCCGACTTATCCTCGACCTTGCTGGCTCTGGCAACTGATAAGCCGCTTGATCCAAAATACCGCGATCACGCCCTTACCGGGGACAAAAAGGGCGTGCGCGATTGCCATATTAAGCCGGACTTGGTTCTGCTCTATCGCAAGCCGGACACAGAAACGCTACAACTTGTGCGGCTCGGGTCGCATTCGGAGTTAGGGCTGTAACTACCAGTCAGGCGAACGTTCCTCGCGCCCCGGCCGCCCTGCCACGGCCTGATTTTGTCGAAGTCCACACCAAAGACACCAAAGTTCGCAAAAGTGAACACTGCCGACTCGGCAAATATTTGACAACCTTTGCGCCCTATGGTCTGATTCAATCAGAATAGACCATAGGAGTTCTCCCATGTCGCGCGCAGACCCATCGAGGGGGCGGAAGGATCACAGCTTGGCCCCTGCACACGTCGCAACGGTGCGGGACTTAATACCCAGCGTCGTCAAGTTGGCGAGACACTTGGGCGTGACGTCGAACGCGATCTACCGCTGGATCAAATATAACCGGCTGCCGCCGGCAAGGATGATGGAAATCTCGCGCTTCTACGATGTCTCGTTGGGCGAGATCATGCATCTCGCGGAGTCGGACGCCAAGGAGGAAAAGCCGATCAGCCGGAAGAGCAGGGACACGCTGCCGACCTGCCTTCAGGTGCAGGCCGGGAACATGACCGTGGCCCAGGCTTCGGAGCACCTTGGCTTGCACCCGAGATCGGTGCAATTGATCCTGAAGAACTGGGGGGACCAGCTTTCAGACCTGCACCGAATCCTTGTGCAGCTCGAAGCCCAGGAAATCAGCGTGGACGAGGCGGCGAAGCAGTTGAATGTGAACAAAGCGAACGTTTACGCCCTGCGTCAGAAATACGGCTTTGCGCCCGCTCCGAAGAAGAAGCCGGACCCGAAGCCCATTGTGGCGCGCAGAAAGACGGCGATGGACGCGGCCCTGGCGTGTATCGCCGGCAAGCTGAAGCTGGGAGAGGCGCAAGAGGCCAGCGACATGGCCTGGAGGACGATTCATCGGACGATCGCAAAGATTTCTCCCGAGTATTCCCTGATTCAGTTGACGCACTGGCCGAAGAGCCTTCGAGAAGCCTATGCGCACGAAATTGCTGAAAAATTGCCGCAAATCAGCGTGAAATTGTGGAAATACTGTGAAACGGCAGGGATCCCACTGCGGAAATGGCCGAAATATCCGAAGTGTCCGGAGGACTGGAGGCAGGCGAGCGTCAAGAAAATGATGGTCCATGTCCTGTTGGGGGATGAATCCGTGGAATCGCTGGCGGCCAAGCGAGGGGCGGACCCGCAGGTGTTGGAAACCCTCTTCACGCGGGACCTGGTGTATCTCAGGACGACGTGGCGGGATGTGACAGATGCCCCAGTCTATACGCAAGTCGCGCTGGCCGAGGTGCTTCTGGCGATTGACGATAGCAGCAAGTCGCCGAGGCTGCGCATGATCGAGAAATTGAAGGAGGAAAAGCGTGGCGGGTGACAAGCACAGCGGGCCGGGGGGCGACGAGGACATCATCCTCGCGGTGAAGGGCATGCCCGAGGAGGAGTTCAGGAAGCTGGCGCGGGCCGTGGATAGGCGCAGGCCCACGCGCTCCTTCTCGGAACTTGATCTGGAACATGAGTTGATCGAACAGTACGACGTGGTGCGGGGCTTGCAGACCGAGGTGATCCGGGATGACGACACGCCGGCGAACCAGAGGGCGCAAGTGGCGAACGCCGTGGCTTCGACACTGCAACAGTTGGTCAAGATGCAGTCGGACTTCTACACCGCCGAGCGGTTCAAGCGGATCGAGGGGATGATGATCAAGGCGATCCAGAGATTGCCCAAGGAGGCGGCCGAGGAATTTATTCGGGAGTACGAGGAGGCAGAATGACGGATGACGGGCTTTTCAAGCGGCATGTGGCGCGGTTGAAGAATGCGCTGACGACGCACGAGCAGGGCACTCTGTGCGATTTCATCACGACGCACACCTACCGGAGCGGGAAACCCTTTTCTTTCGTTGGGCACGAGTACCAGGAAAAGATACTGTCCGACCCCTCGCAAAACATCGTAATACTAAAGTCTGCGCAAATTGGTATTTCGGAAATGTCCGCCCGCCTTGCCCTGGGCAGGGCAGCGCTGATCAGCGGGTTCTCGACCATTTACACGCTGCCGGCGGCGACCACGGCGCAACTGTTCATGAAAACCCGGATTGACCCGGTTATCCGCAGTTCGCCCTACCTGTCCGATCTGGTGTCCGGGGACGTAGACAATGCCTCGGTCAAGCGCCTGGGCGAGTCCTACGTCTACTTGAAGGGGGCGCAGATCGACCGGCAGGCCATTTCGGTTCCGGCGGATATGGTGGTCATGGACGAAGTCGATAACTCGAACCAGGACGTGCTGACGCTGTTTGAATCCCGCCTGATTCACTCGAAATACGCAATAACCGTCAAATTATCGACCCCGACCATTCCGGATTATGGCATCGCGTTGGCGTATGACCAGTCAAGGCGGCAGATCAATATGTGCAAGTGCTGCCATTGCGGGGCGTGGTTTTACCCGGATTACTTCGAGCATGTCCGGATTCCGGGCTTTACGGATGATTTGCGAAGCATTACCAAGCGGCACTTTGGCAATCCGAATTTCCGGTGGACGGAGGCGTTCGTGGCCTGCCCGACGTGCGGCCTGGGGGTTGATTTGATGCCGGAGCACCGGGAATGGGTATATGAAAACCCTGACAAAACTTTCCCGGCTGCGGGGTATAGGGTATCGCCATTCGATTGCCCAACCATTATCAAGCCATCGGCCCTGGTCAAGTCGTCGGTCGAGTACGAGCGTTGGATTGACTTCTGCAATCAGCGCCTGGGCATTCCGATGGAGGACAAGGAGGCCGCCCTGAGCCACCAGGAGCTTGATGCCTGCCTGATCAGCGAGTACCCGGGCGGGGGCTTCAGCACGGTGTTTGGCCTGGATATGGGCATGACCTGCTGGATGACGGTGGCGGCGGTGCTGCCGGACAATACACTAATCATCCTGAAGGTGATCCCGATTTCGCTGTACAAAATCATCGAGGAAGTCCCGAAAATTGCGCGCCAGTATCGGTGCCGGATGGGGGTCATGGACCTCGCGCCGTATGCGGAGACGGTGTTCCGCCTGCAACAGATCATGAGCAACCTCTTCGCCGGGGTCTATGCGACGGGGCCGAAGGGGCTGGAGCTGTTCAAGGTCAAGGACCAGGGCGAGGACAGGGAGAAGGGCCAGCTTGAGGTGCGCCAGGTGAATATCGCGAGGGACCGCTGCTTCGACCACATCATGATGATGATCCGGGCCGGGAATATCCTGAAGGTCAGCGATTCGTTCGACGGGGAATGGAAGGATCACCTGCTGGACCAGAAGCGGGTGCGGGAATTCCGGAAGGATGAGATGGTGTTCGTCTGGAGAAAGACGCAGGGCGAGGACCACATGCACCACAGCCTGCTGTACGCCATGGTGGCTTCCCGGATGCTTGGCGTGGCGTCCGGCGCTCAGGTGGCCGTACCACTGGTCTACAGCTTCCGGGTCAAGGCGGCGTGACCGAAAAGTCCGGCAGGCCCATCTGTTGCGTGGAGCGCTTAAATGGCGCAGTGTGCTACATGAAACGGATTGGTGGCTAACATGGCACATGTAAATTCACGAGTTCAGAAGCACCGCGATGCACTTCGTATGCAAGGGCTTCGCCCGGTTCAAATATGGGTGCCGGACACACGCCGCCCCGGCTTCGCGGAGGAGTGCCGCCGCCAGTGCCAGCTAGCGTCCCAGGCGGACAGACTCGACACAGCCGTGCAGCAGATCATGGATGAAGCCTTGGCAGACGTGGAGGGCTGGACGGAATGATGCGTGGTGACTTCGCGACTATCGCCATGCAGGACGACTTCGACAAGCCAAGCCAAGGCCCGCCTTGGTCATTCAGGCCAAACCCGTTCAGCGAGCATGCGAGCATTACGGTGCTGCCCATCACTAGCACGCTTGTTGTTGCGCCATTGCTTCGCGTCACGGTGCAACCGAGTACAAGGAACGGCTTGCAAAAACCGTCGCAAGTGATGGTGGACAAGGCCGTGACGGTGGTGCGCGAAAAGGTAGGGCCAGCTTTTGGCCGCATCGAGGCGGATGCGCTGGTGGAAGTCGAGCGATGCTTGGCGGTGTTCCTGGGCATTGCCAAGTGACGGGAGTGGCGGAATAGGCGGCGTTTATGCGCGCAATCAGTTTTGATAGTCGCAGGGTATGGACAAGCCCAAGCGGCTGTCCTACACTTCGGCAAAATCAATTTCGTGAGCGCCGTCGCCCATGTTTGGATTCCTGAAATCGAAAATCGGCATGGGCCTGCGGGCGGCCATCGCGCCCGCGCCGCCAGAGCCGCTGAGGGTCAAACGCGGGGTTGCGTCGTTTCCGTCCTTCCTGAAATCGACCAAGGTCGATGACTCGTTTCTGACGAAGCCCGAGCGCAGGCTGGCGAGCAAGGATTTGACGGCGGTTCGCCAGACGGGCAAGACCAAGACCATTATCCGGGATTTCTCCGTGGCCTCGCCCGACATGAGCGCGGCGGTGTGGGCCTATTTGCGCGTGGGCATCCCGGATAGCTATACGGCGGTGGCCAAGAGCCTGGACGGGACGTTCAACCGGGAGGCGACGCTGCTGGTGCAGCAAATCCTGACCCGTTTCGACCTGCTGCCGGACTATTCGGAGGGGTTCAGCGGACCTCAGTCCATCCGCTCGACGGCGGAGAGCCTCGCCAAGGAAATCTGCCTGGAAGGGGCCTGCGCCGCCGAACTGGTACTGGGCAAGGACCTGTTGCCGCGCCGGATTCAGCCCATTGCCGTGTCGCAGGTCGAGTTTCGGGCGAACAAGGACAAAACGCTGTCGCCGGTGCAGGTGGTCGGACAGGATGAAATCGACCTGGACATCCCGACCTTTGTCTATGTGGCGCTGGACCAGGACTTGCTCGAAGCCCACGCTTCATCCTTCATGGAATCGGCGATCAAGCCGACCCTGTTTGTCGAGGACTTTACCCAGGACATTCACCGCATCATCAAGCGGGTGATTCACCCGCGCCTGAAGGTGAAGATCGACGAGGAAATGCTGAGGAAGCACCTGTCCGCCGAGGCGCAGACCGATGCGGCGAAGGCGACGGAAGAGATCAACGCGATCATTGCCGACATCGAGAACAAGGTGAATGGCCTGAGGCCGGAAGAGGCGCTGGTTTTTCTGGATTCGCTGGACTTCATCGTGGATAACGCGGCGAGCAGCGGCCTGTCGGAAGAGTACAAGACGCTGGTTGGCATCGGGAATGCCCGGATGACGACGGGCACCAAGGTCATGGGCACGGTGCTTGGGCATACCTCCGCGTCGAACAATATTGCCTCGACGGAAACCATGCTGTTCATGAAGAGCGCGACGGGGGCCATCAAGTCGAAACTCGATGAGGTCTATTCGCGACTCCTGACAATTGCGGTCAGATTATTTGGTGTAGACGCCACGGTCGAATTCCGGTTCGCCGACATTGATCTGAGGCCGTCCGCCGAGCTGGAAGCCTTCCGGCAGACCTATCAGACCCGCGTGCTGGAGCAACTGTCCCTGGGCATGATCAGCGACGAGGAAGCCTGCCTGAAGCTGACCGGGAAGCTGCCGCCGGACGGCATGCCGAAGCTCTCCGGGACGATGTTCAAGACCGTGGGTGGCGGGCAGGCGAGCATGGGGCCGAATACGCCGAGCAACAGCGGTTCCACGCTGAATCAGCACCTCAATTCGGATATGCCGGCGCAGGGGCGCGGGCAGAACAAGAAGGCGGAAGTATTGAGGATGGTCGAGTGATGGAGCAGTGGGAACGCAGGAGGCTCGCGGAACTCCGGTACGACACGATCCCGAAGGAGATCAAGGCGTACATCCACAGCGAGTTCGTGGAACACGAGGCCAAGGAGAAGGAATGGGTCGACCGGCTGATGCGGGCTTTCCCCGAGCAGGATTTGGAGGCCCATCGCGCTTACCACGAGCAGCGGATCAAGGCGGCCAGGGCGGAGGAAGAGTTCTGGAAAACCGCCAAGACGGAGCTGCTGCGCAACGGCATAACCGCCTTAATGGCCGTGATCAAGTGGGCCATCGTGCTGTCTGCCGTTGGCCTTGCGTACAAGCTCGGGCTGACTTCCCTGTTGGACCGATGGACAGAACTTGGGCCGTGAAATTTTTGAGTAAGGAAAGACGATGATGACTGATCAACTAAAAGCTCTGGAAACGCTTGTGGGACGGGCGTTGACGGCAGAGGAAACCGAGGCCATCAAACCGATGCTGGCCGCCCGAAATGACGAAGCCATTGCCGGCATCCTCTCCGCAGGGCGGGTGCGCACGCGGACGGCGCACGTAGGCATCGGCAACTGCCTGGCGGCAATGGCCCCGGATGGCGGGCTATTTCTCGACACAATGGAGCGAGCGGGCAAGGAGGACCCCAATATCAAGTGGTCGCTCAAGATGATCGAGCAGGGCAGTTTCGATATCGGACATCCGGTGGCTCGTGCGCAATTGATGGAGTTCGCCGACGCCAACCCGGAGATTATCGACGCGGCGCGGGCGCTTCTGAAGGTGGCCGAGGCTCCCGACCCGGTGAGGGTGAGCGCGGTCAGCGACGCACTCAATACCGCCGATCCGAGCATCTTGACCTTGGGAGACTTACATGGGCAATGAAACCATTCTGAAATTCGGCGCGCCGAAGCTGCTGGAAGGCAGTGGCGCGGCTATTGCCAACGACGCTGTGGTCGGGGCTAGCGAAATCTATGACGTGGCGGAGGACGGAGGCTGCTACCCTGACGCCCGCTTCGCCGTCCGCTTCCAGTATGGGTATGCACCGCAGGAAGGCTCATTACTCTCGCTTTACGCGCAGCCGCTCGATGTACTCGGCGGCGACTCCCAGGTGCCTGAATCCAGCAGGCCCACGGCATTCATCGGCTCCTTCGTTGTCGATAATGTCACGTCGACACAATACGCCGAGATGATCGCCCGCGATGTGCCGTGGAAGGCCAGGTACTTCCTGCACAACAGCCACTCATGGCAATCCGTGCTGGCGGGGTGGGGGCTGGAGGTGACGCCGTTCACGCTCGCGCCGGCTGAGTAAGACATGGCAAAGCCCAACCTCCCGTCGCGGCGGACATGGACGAGGCAGCCGCCGGAGTCGGTAGAGATCGACTGGCGGCATCCGCTCGCGCAAGGTCTGATCTTTGCGGTCATTCCCGGCATCTATCGCAATCTCGTCGATAATGCGCCGCTCCGGCGCTACTCCAATATGTTTGGCGATTTCCAGGTTGGGGGACAGGCGCAAGGCCGCGTTTTTCAGGCGGGAAGCGTTGCTTACCCATCGCCGGCCAGCGCCGACTCAGTCTGGGCCAGGCTAGACGTTCAGGAGGGCAGCTTTTTAGTCGTCGTAGGGCACGAGCATGATATGGGCGGCATAAGCTCTCTAATGCATCGGTATAAAGGGGGAGCCGACGATTTCGGCGTATCTTGGGAGATGGGCATAACGGGTTGGTACGGCACCCGCTCATGGTGGAGCCCCTACCCCCGCTTTTCAGTGGGCAATGTCAGCGTCTCGCCGTTCAGCCACGCCTTGAAGGAGCTTGGCATGACTCCGGCGGTACTGGCGTTGAGCTGTGGCACGACCCGCAGGAGTTTTTTCGCGAACGGCACGCGCGAGTGGGAGGGACCCGGAGGGGCGTTAGCCTATACATACAGCGAGGAAAACGAAGCGGGAGTGGTATTTGGCGACTCTGGTCAATGTGAGCCGTCCAAGCCCTCCCTGGGGCTGATATGGAGTCGGGCGCTGTCGGACGCGGAACTTCAGGCCATTTCCGCGAACCCGTGGCAGATTTTTCTCCCGCGCCGCCGCATCGCGTACCTCAACCCTAAGGTCGCGACCCATGATCCCGACCCGATTCCGGAAACGCCCGCAGACCCGCCCGCAGACCCGCCGGTAAGACTTGAGATGCGGTCTGCCCTGATGAAAAAGCTGGAGATGATGTCGCCTATCGGCCATATCAGCTCAATACTCAAGAGAAAGAACAGGGTATTCGTTAATGACGTTGGCACAGATATTGTATTGGATTGCGGTGTGGATATCGGTGCGGCGCTGGTGACGACTATTCGCGCCAGGAATCCGGCTGGCAGGGTTGTCGAATGGCCGGCCACGCCTGTGGGTAGCCGCAGGATTTCGTACAGCCTGAAAGAAGGAGATATCAATATGACCGGGAAGTGGAGACTCCAGGCATACGTGGAGATGCCGAACTGGCGCGGACGCGGAGCCTGGGTCGAGTTGGAGGCGCTGGCATGAAAAAGTGGATGAAGCAGCTTGCCATTGCCCTCGATCAACTCGTCAATGCCATTTTCGGCGGCACCGCCGATGAAACCATCAGCGCACGGGCGCACCGGAATGGGTGGAAGAGACTGGAGCGCGGTATCAACTGGCTGCTCCTCGACCCCAGGTATTGCCTGAAGAGCTACCAGAGCGAACTACTGCGCAGCCATCTGCCGAAAGCCTATCGGACAGGGGCCGTGAAGTGAGTTGCATGTTATTCGAGCGAAAGAGGACCATGACCAAGCTGGCAGAAATAACCCGTACCGCCATTGATCCGGCGCTGGCGCTGTTGCCCAAGAATATGGACAGCAAGCTGGCCCGCGTGATGCTGCTTGCCATTGGCTTGCAGGAGAGCCGCTTTGAGCATCGCCGGCAGTTGGTCGGCAATCCGCCCCGTCCCGTTGGGCCGGCCAAGAGCTTTTGGCAGGCCGAGAAAGGGGGCGGGATGATCCACGGCGTGAGGACGCACAAGCTGACCGCCAGCTTTGCCGCTGACCTGTGCAAGGCCAGAGGCGTGCTGGTCAGCAACCAGACGATGTGGGACGCCGTGGAGCACGATGACGTGCTGGCGGCGGGGCTGGCCCGACTGCTGCTGTGGTCTGACGCGCAACCCTTGCCCGTGATCGGAAATGCGGACGGGGCGTGGATGTACTACCTGTACAACTGGAGGCCAGGGAAGCCGCATTACGCGACCTGGGCGGGCTTCTACGAGCAGGCGGTGAAGGCGGTATGCTGAAGGCCGATGAAACCAGCCAGCGCTTCTGGGCCTGGGTCGATGAACGGGCGATTGTCCGGCGAATTTCGCTGGTCGCCGCCATTGCGATGACCTGGCATGCCTCCCAGTGGGCGATGAGCTTCGCGGAGATGAGCGAGCGCCCCGGCATGGACGTGGCGGCAATCATTGCGGCGGTCACTGCGCCAGCGATGGCCTTTGGCGGGTACATTTTCAAGTGGTATGTGGAGGGTCGGGCCTATGACCGCTCAGACTAAACTCTTGGCCGGCCTGCTGGCGCTGGCCGCTTCCTTTGGCTTCGGAGCCTACCTGGGCTACCAGTACGCGGACGGGCAGAATGCAAAGGGCGCGGCGAAGGCCCAGGCGGCGGTTATCGAAAGCGCCAGGGAGGCGGCAATAACGGACAAGGCGCAGGCCATCGAGAGGGCGCGGCGCGAGGAAGCGGCGGCAGAGGCTGCCAGGACGGTTTATTTGAAAGGGGTTGCGGATGCCAACGTTAAAGCTATGCCTGCCTGTGATCGCGATGATGTGTCTTTCAGCCTGCTCATCGACGCCCTCCGTGTTGCAAACGGTGCCGAGGCAAACGCCGGAAGCCTGCCTGAAGCAGTGCATGCCGGCCCCGGAGCCATTGGACCCGACGGACGCGGCGATCCGGACATGGGAGTACGGGATGATCGACGCATTTGGCGCTTGTCGGCGGCTTCATGCGGAATGTGTGAATTGGCATATTAAGGGAGAGTGACATGGGCATTATCAGCGAAGAGAGGCTGTGGGCGGGCACGGATGCCAGCTACGCCACGGCATCGAGGGCAGAGGAAGAGATCGAGGGCAGACTTGCCGATGGCCTTGTGGCCGGCGTGGTTTGTGAGGCTGACGAGGAAAAACCACGGCTTTTGGACGTGTCCGACGGCGTGGCGGTGATTTCGATCAAAGGCCCGCTAGTGAACAACAGCGCACCACGGCTTGAGTATTACGGCATGACGGGCTATCCGGAGATTTGCGACGCCCTGGTGGCGGCTGCCGAGGATACGTCGGTGAAGCGCATTCTTCTGGATATCAATTCCGGGGGCGGGGCGGTGTCTGGCATGCTGGACACGGCGGCGTTGATTCGCCTTGTGCACAATGACGTGAAGCCTGTGACCGCGTTTTCCGATGGAACGATGGCGAGCGCGGCCTACGCATTGGGGGTTGCCGCAGGCGATGTCTACGCCACCAAGACCACGCTGGTCGGCTCCATCGGCATCATGAGCACGCACAGGGAGTTCAGCGAGGCGCACAAGCGGGCCGGGATCGGCGTCAAGGTCATCCGCGCAGGCCAGTACAAGGCGCTTGTGAATTCCGATGAGCCGCTATCCAAGGAAGGGGAGCGGCAGATTCAGCAGGTGGTTGATGCGGCTTATAGCGCCCTCATCGAGCATGTCGTGGAAATGCGCGGAAAATCCTACGAGTACACGGACAAAGTCATGGCCCAGGGCAGGGAGTTTGTCGGGCATGCCGCCGTGGATACGGGGCTGGTTGACGGTATTGCAAATTTTAATAGCGTACTGTCGGCGCTAAAGGAAAAAGCTATTGACACGGCGAACGGCCTTGGTGACAATCGCGCAAAATTGAAGGACCGGCTTGCCGGTTACTCGGGTACCCCCCTTTCTGGAGAGACGGCGATGAAGAGACGGACTTTGACGGCGCAGGACATTGCGGCCTTGCAGGCAGGCGTCCCCCTGGACCTTGACGCGCAAAACGAACCCAGCACCAAGGCTGAGGCCGATGCCGCGACGGTGGAGCCTGCCAATGCGGCGGTCAATGAATCGGCCACTGCGGAGAATGGCGCAGAGAATACGACCGAGGCCAGTGTCGAAAACCCTGACAAAATTGCTTCGACTATTCAGTATATGACTGCGCAGTTGAAGGACAGGGACGAGGCGCTGCTTGAGGCCCGCATCCAGGTCAATGGGCTGGAGAAGGAGCTGACCGAAGCACGCGCCACGGCCACGCCCTTGCTGGATATCGCGGCCAAGTCCATCAATCACATGCGGGTGGCCCTGAACCTGTCCCCGCTCGATTTCAGCGCCATGAGCGCCGTGCAGGTCTTGGCCGAGCATGGGGCCATGACTGAGCAGTTCCAAACTCAGTTCAAGGCTGGCGGCGTTGCTGCGGTGGGCGCTGATCAGAGCAGGAAGAGCGAGATGCCGGCCAAGGATGCGATGGCGCAGGCTCGACTTGCCGCAGTTCCTCGTTTTTCTCGTTAAGGAGAGTATGAAATGCCTAAGTTCCAGATTACGGAAACGATCCACAGCGAAAAGGTTTTGACGGTCCGCCTGGGTCAAGCCGGGGTAGCGAATCGCTACTCCGACAAGGACGCCGGCAAGGCCGTCAAGCTGACGGGTGAATCGCGCTATGAGTTGTGTGAGGCGGGCGAGCCGATTGAGGGCGTCATCATCTCGGTCAATACCGGGTCGGTGGATGATTTCTCGATTGGCGGCATTGTCTGCAAGGGCTACAAGGAAGTGAGCTTTGGCACCGCTGTTGCCGTGGGCGAGTATGTGGTCGCCGGCGCGCAGGCCGTCAAGGGCGTGGCCGAAGCCGGTCCGCTCAAGGTGAACAAGGCGGCGGATCAGGACGGGGCCGGCCCCTTCAAGGCTCGCGTGGTTTCGCTCGGTGCCGCTGGCACGGGCGCGGCTGGCACCGTCGGCGTTATTGAAATCCTGTAAGGAGTAAGACCAAATGTCCAAGTTCATTGACAACACCGGGGCCATCCAGGATTTCCCGCTCGATGCCACGATTTATCGTCAGGCCAACGATGCGGCCCTGTCGGCAATGGCCTTCATCAACCAGCAGTGCCCGACGCAGGCCGACGCGCCGACCGCCTTTGAGCAGATGTGCGCTTCCGAAGGCATGTACCTGGGCCGCAACGAGGCGTTCGGCATTCGCCCGGCGACCATGAAGGCCATTCTGCACGGAGAGATGCAGGCCGGCTCGATCACCAAGGACTCGACGCCGGCTTCGCGCATCCTGTTCCCCATGTTCCAGATGGCGGCGATGGAGAACAAGCTGCGCGCCAAGGACTACGGCGTTCTGGCCTTGTTCAATGGCGCGGCGGCGGTGGTCGATACCCTCGACAATGACCGCTTCGAGCGCCCGATCCTGGATTACAGCAAGCCGGAATCCGCCCGTTCGCGCCTGACTGCCCAGTTGTCCGAGCCGGCGTCCATGCTGTCCATCACGGCCTCCGACAAGTCGTACCGGATTACCGGCACCTCCATTGGCCTGGAAATCTCGGATCAGGCGCTGACTTCCACCAGCCTCGATCTGGTCACGATGGCGATGACCCGTCAGGCCGAAACGGAGATGATGGAGCGCATCGAGCAGACCCAACTGGCCTTCCTGAATGGCGACGTCGATCTGGATATGGCGGCCTTGTCCGCCGTGCCGGGCGCGGTGTCGACGGCGGGTTCGCTGGATGTCGCCTCGGCGACCGGCATTACGCAGAAAGCTTGGGTCAAGTGGCTGTTCAATGGTAGCCGCAAGCGCAAGATTACCCACGTGATCTGCGATCTGGACTCGGCGCTGGAAATCGAGAACCGCAAGGGCCGCCCGAGCGTTCAGGGCGACAACCAGACCTCCAAGCGCATCGACACGCTGGAGAATGTGATCAACCCGATGTGGCCCGACCAGGTGCAGGTGTTCATCAGCATGGACCCGAACTGGCCCGCCAAGACCATCGTCGGCTTCGATTCCAGCTATGGCTACCATGTCGTCAATAGCTCGGTGCTGAACTATTCGGCGGCTGAAGCCTACGCCATGCGCCGCAGCCAGAAGTACCGCATCGACACGGGCATGATCGCGTACCGGCTGTTCGACGAGGCTTGGTCGGTTCTGACATACGCCTGATAGTCGGGCGCGTAGCATGGGACGCCCCGCACGCCGGGGCGTCCATCTGGAGAAAGCAGATGAGCACAATCAAGAAGGAGCCGAAAAATGGCGTGCAAGAAACCAACAAGGAAGCCGCCCGGCCCCAGGAAGAAGTAAAGAGCAGGGTCAGGGTGGAGCCGGTGCGCGGAGAGATGCACCACCTTCTGCTCGACAAGCCCATTCGTGGCATCACGGAATTCGAGGGTATGGATTCGTGGCTGGTGGCTCAGATTCAGGCGGGCAAGCTGCGCGTGGTGTAGGCCATGAACCTGCTCGATTACACCTCCTACGAGGATGTCAGGGCAGCGCTTGGCGTCGCGGAGGAAGAGCTTGAGAACGAGACGCTGGCGCTTCCGCTCTACGCCGATGCGCTGGAGGTCGATCTGGAGGAAATCCATATCAAGCTGCCCGCCGCCTACCGCCAGGCAAGTCTAGCGGTGGAGGACGGGAGCGCGACGCTGAACCAGGATCGCTTCGTGAAGGCGGCGCGCCTCTTTGCCTGCTATTCGGTAGCCAAACAGGCGACGGTTTCTCTGCGCCTGTTCAGCCCCGAGCAGGTCACGGACGGCAAGTCGATGATCCGCCGAGCGCCGGCGGACCAGCCCTACCAGAAAACGATAGACGCCATCCTGCGGGAGTATTCGCGCTTTCGAGCCCGCCTCATCGCCTTGTTTGACCTAGTCAATGACGCGCAGACAACGGGAGTGGCCAAGAGGACGCTATTCGTGGTTTCCGCGCCGGTTCCCGACCCCGTGACGGGAACCTGAAATGCGCCTGCACAAAGCCGCCGTTCGCTTCGATGATTCTGTCCTGCATGATGCCTACACCGGCCACTTCATCGGGAAAGGGCAGCTTGACCCGACAGATATCTTCAAGCTGGACGGCGCTTCCGTGCGCCGGCGCATTTTGTCGGTTTCCCCGGACGTTGCCATTCCTGCAAGACGCGCCGCCCGCCTTGGGGCCGAGGTGTACCTGTTCGGCGAGGCATCGCCGGATGAGTGGAATGGCGCGCCCATCCGGGTCAAGTACGTGCTGCACCAGACGCCGGGCAGGGCGAAGGTCTTTACCTTCGCCGAGGCATTGCGGGGTCAGCCGGGCCGCGAGATGTACGCGAGCCGGGAGTGGAACAAGGACGTGCCGGACAACCAGGCATCGTCCCGGTATTTCAACGATTATCACATCTTTGTCGCTGCCAGCGAGCCGCTTGCCCCCTTCGATCTGATCTTCATCGACGATCAGTGGCATATCTGCCATGCCGTGCACCCCTCGTTGAGCGGCTTCAAGGATGCGGTCAGTCATGAAATTACGGGGATGGTATTCGAGTATGCTGAGATTGGGGTCAGGAAGTACGATCCGGTGACGGATGACTGGGACGCGACGCATGCCGATGTTATGGTACTGCGCCTGCGCTGGCAGGAGCAGTACGACTACCTGCGGGCCTCGCAGGAAAACTACCAGCGCGGGGATGAAACCCTGGTGATCGCCGACGAGGGCTATCGACCCAAGCCGTCGGACGGGATTTTGCTATCGGACGGGCGCTGGCGCATTCTGGCTTCGCAGGAAGGGGCAGGGGTCTGGCTCCTGCACGCTCGCCGTGATTGAGCTTCAGAATCTTTCCGCCTTCGAGGCCGAGGTCGAGCGCTGGTTCGTCGAGGTCGAAAAGGCGGCGGGAGAGGCGGCGGTCGGGCTGGCGCGGGTGGCGTTCGACTACATCCTTGAGAATTCCCCGCAGTATTCCGGCGATTTCGTGGCGAACTGGAAGGTCGGGACGAGCGCAGGTCCGGAATTCACCCCGGATGTGTTCGGGAAAGCGGCGCTGAGATCGCCGTTTTCCAGGGGCAGTTCGCCGGCCATCGCCTATGCCCAGGCCAATGCCAACTGGCCGACCCCGAACCTTGGGCAATCCATCTACATCTATAACAACGCGGCGCATGACGAGCCTTACGCCATCAAGATCGAGCAGGGTCAGATCACGTTCCGGCCAGAGAACGAGGGCGCGGAGGCCCCGGTGCGCAAGGCCGCGCTCACGGTGGGCTATCAGTACGCGAACATCGGCCCGGTACAATTGGATGGATTGAGGAAGGCGGAGCTATGACGACTTACGTGGAAGCCAGGGACAGACTTGCGGCGCTGATTCATGAGCGCTTCAGCGCGGATCATCCTGATTTGCCCTTGCTTTGGGAAAACACGATAAAGCTTGACACAAATACCGTGGGCGATCAGTTCGTCAGGGTGAGTATTGCCATGCTCGCCAGCAAGCAATCCACCATTGAATTCAAACCCAGGCGCAGGGTATTGGGCGAGGTGGTATTCGAGTTCGTGTTCAAGGAAGGAATGGGCAGCCGAAAGGGGCTTATCTTGCGCGATTATGTGGAATCCTTTTTGGCGCATCGCCTATTACCCGGCGTAATGACAAAAACGGCGACGCCAGGCCAACCGTGGAATAAGGATGGATGGGCGGGAACGACATTTTCCGTACCCTTCTTTTTCGATTAAATGACGCCTTGAATCCGGGTAATTTCTAACGTACCATCGCGTAAATATCAGGAGACAGAACCATGACGTTTGCAACGACCAATCGCGCCCAACTCCGGTATATCAAGGAGTCGGCTTTCGGCGTTACCCCGACGACGGGCAATCCAAGAAACCTGCGCATGACCGGCGAAACGCTGGCCTTTGCAATCAGCACGGACACCTCGAAAGAAATCCGCTCCGACCGCCAGGTGACTGACTTGATTCAGACCAGCGCCAGCGCGTCGGGCGATGTGAATTTCGAGCTTTCCTACGCGGAATTCGATCCGATGATCGAGGCGGTACTGCAAAGCAGCTTCTCGGTGTTTGGCGTCGATGGCGTTGGCGCTCCGATTCCAACCTCGGCGACTTTCGCGGCCAGCACGTTGACGGCGGGCGCGGCAACGACCGGCACCAGCGCCTTTACCAACCTGGTGAAGGGGCAGTGGATCAAGATCAGCGGCTCGACCAACCCGCTGCACAATATATGGGCGCAGGTGTCGCTGACGGTCGCGCCGACCGCGACGGTGCTGACCTTCCAGGGCGCGCCATTCGCCGGCGCGGTCGGCGCTGGCGGCAGCGCGGTGAGGGTTTCTGGTTCGCGCATTTCCAATGGCACGACCCTGAACAGCTACACCTTCGAGCGGGCCATGATGGACGCGAACCCGCCCCAGTTCTTTGCCTATCGCGGCATGTGCGCGAGCAAGATGGACCTGAAATTCGCGACCGGCTCCATCGTGGGCGGCACGATCAGCTTCATGGGCAAGGACGCCGTTCGCCAAGATAACGTGACGCAGCTTCCGGGTACGCCAGTTGAGTCGCAGACCTTCGACATCGTGAACGCGGTGGCCGGCGTCGGCAACGTGAGCGAGGGCGGCGTCGAGATGAAGGATACCTTCATCAAGAGCATGGACCTGTCCATCGACAACAGCCTGCGGGTGCAGGAAGCCATCGGCCACCTGGGCGCGGTCGGCGTCGGCGTCGGCACCTTGAAGGTGAGCGGCACCATCGAGGTCTATCTGTCCGACGGTACGATGTACGACAAGTTCCTGAACAACACGGCTTCCAGCCTTTCGCTGCGCGCCTACGACGGCGCGAGTAACGGCTACGTCATCACCCTGCCGAAGATCAAGTATGGCGACGCCAAGGTCAACGCAGGGGCCACGGATCAGGACGTGATGCTGTCCATGCCCTTCACCGCCATCATGGACCCGGAAAGCCGCCGGACCATCATCATTGACCGGGCTGGCGCTGCGGTTGCCTGATTTTTCGGATGGGTCGGAGGGCCCATTCCCTGACATTTTTACAAGGAGTAAGCACTGTGGACATTTTCTCGACTTATGCGGTGGATGAGGACAAGGAACAGAACGGCACCTGGATGCCGCTTGGGGATGCCAGGTTCCTCGTTGCCCGTGCGGGCAACCGCGCCTACGCCAAGCTCTTGAACAAGGAAGTGGATCGCAACCGGAAGGCGCTCGACGCCAAGGATGCTTCGGCGGACGCCCTGTCGGACAGCATCATGGTCAATACGCTCGCCAAGACCATTCTGCTGGGCTGGGAAAACGTCAGCTTCCAGGGCAAGAAGCTGGAATACTCGCTGGAAAACGCCAAGATGGCGTTGGGGCACAAGGAATTCCGCCGCGAGATCATGCGCCTTGCCGATGACTTCAATGCCTTCAAGCTGGTGCAGGAGGAAGAGGCGGTAAAAAACTGACGGACTACTTCCGGTGGCACGTCGATTGGGGGAGCCAGTTCAAGTTCCTCAAGGAGATGGAGGACGCCACCGGAAGAACCCCGCCGGCGCTGGCGCGCAGGCCGGCGCTGGAGGCGGGGAGCGTGGCGGTGCTACAGGCTTACGACATGCTGGATCAGTCCCGGCAATACTCGGAGCTTGGCCCGCAGGCGCTACAGATGAGCGAGATTCTGGCTTACATGGAAATCGCCAGGATTCATGACGCGGACGAAAGGCTGTTGTTCCTGAAAACGATGAAAACCCTGGATGTCATTCATCTCAATCACTACGCCAAGAAGCTGAGGAAATCGTCATGAGCGGGCTGAACGCGGCTGCGACCCTATCCATGAAAATCGACACCGGCAGCGCCACGAAGGAGCTGCTGGCGCTGCACACGGCCTATACCAACCTGCGCGGCGAGTTGTCCAAGGGCATGGGGGCGTCGGGCGGCTTCAATACGCTGAGCGCGGAACTTGCAAAAACGCGCAATGAACTGGGGAAGCTCCAGGCGGCGCTTGGGATGACGCAAGGCTCCTACACTACGCTTGAATCGAAGGCAGTTGAAAGCGCCAGGATGATGAGCGGCGCGCATCACAGCGTGGCGGCGGCCACCCATAAAGCCACCGTCGCCCAACAAGCCTGGAATACCGCCGCGCTCGACGGGCACGCGCTGGCCCGTGGCCTTTCCGGCTCCCTGGGCACGCTCTGGATGACCTATGGCCGGCTGGTTCCGCTGATGGCGGGCGCGGCCCTGGGCGCGGGCTTCACCAAGGCGGCGAAGGGTATCTCGGAGTTCTCCTATCAACTGGAGTTCGTGAAGCAACTGGGCGATAACGGGGTCGAGACGGATGAGGCCATCAACCGCCTGAAAGAATCCGCCATGTCGTTGGGGCAATCGGGACTCTACAGCCCCCTTGAGATTGCCGACGGCTACCGCGTGCTGGCTCAGGCTGGCCTGGATGCCGCCCAGGCGCTCAAGGTCATGCCCGATGCCCTGAACCTTGCCACGGTCGGCGAGATGAGCATGGAAAGCGCCGCGATTTCCCTCGTGGGCACGATGAACGCTTTCAACCTGACCGTTGAGGATTCCTCGCATATCAGCGATGTGTTCGCCAAGGCGGCGGCATTGTCGCAGACCAGCGTCGAGGCCATGACGCAATCCATGCGCCTCGCGTCCGTGGTGGGCGAGCAGTACGGAGCCAGCATGGAGGACACGGCCACGGCGCTGACCGTGCTGGCGAAACTGAACATTACCGGGTCAATGGCCGGTACGTCCTTCCGCAACATGCTCAAGGAACTGTACGCGCCGAAAGGCCCGGCGGTGGGCACGCTCAAGCAGCTTGGCATTGCTGCGGGGGATGCTCAGGGCAATCTCCGCAGCTTCGTCGATATTATTTACGACTTGAAGGGCAAGATTCAGGAGTACGACAAGATATCGCAGACCAATATTCTTCAGAAAATATTCGGCGAGCGAGGCGGGAAAGAGGCGGTCGCCATGCTCTCCATGACCCGCGAGGAATGGAACAAGCTTCGCAGCAGTATCGACGATGAGGGGTTTGCGCAGAGGGTTACCGATGAGCTTGCCAAGACCTTGCATGGACGGTGGAAGCAGGCGATGGGAGCGCTGGAGGCCAGCCTTATTGCCTCTGGCGACCATGTTCAGGGCAGGCTCAAGGAGATTGCCACATCAATGAAGCATGTATTTCAGGGGGATGACTTCAACGACGGGCTGCGCACAATCGTCTCAGGCATGACCGGGCTGGCCTCGATGCTGACCAAAGTCTCCCCCATGCTGATCACCCTGGGTCAAGCCTTTGTCGCGTACAAAGCCGGGGCGATTGCGGCGGCGCTGGCAACCACGGGCCTTTCTGCGGCAGGCAGGCTGCTTGGGGCGACAACGGCGCTGGCGAGTGGCGGGCTGGTTACCTATACGCAAAATCTTCGAGCGGTAGCGGCGGGCACGATGGCGGTTTCGGTGTCCAGCGCCACAGGGGCCATGAGCCTGCATGCCGTTGCCACCGGCGCGCGGGCAGCAGCGGCAGGGACAAATGCGGCGGCGGTTGGCGTGACCGGGCTTCGCGGCGCACTCATGCTCTTGGGAGGCCCCTTTTCCATTATCGCCGGCCTTGTGGCTGCCGGCATATCCCTTTGGATGATGTGGGGCGACAACGGGGAGCGAGAGGCCAGGCGGGTAGCAGCCGCGGTGGAGGGAATAAGGGCTTCACTGAGCCGTCTGAATGACCTGTCGGACCGCATCAGCATGGGGGATATGGGGCAAGTCGCTGGAGCGAAGGCGCTACGTGCGGAATTAATGGAGGTTAACAAGGAAGCGGACGAGTTTGCCAAGCGCACGGAAAGCGGTGGCGTGCGGATCAGGGTCAAGCAAATGGATACCCGCAGGTTCAGTGCGCTTTCAAAAGAGGACCAAATCGCCCTCATGGAATCGTCGAAACTGGAGAGGCGGCTATCAGAGGAAGATCAAACAAAATTAGCAGGGATAAGGGAAAAGTACGCACGGATAAAAACGGTTGCGGCAGACCTTGCTAAGGCAGGCGAGAAAGAGCAAAACGCCTATTTTGATGAGTCACGCTACGGTAAGAAGCAATGGGTTGCCGACGACCCACGAACTCGTTTAGGCAAAGACTGGGAAACCGACGCCGAAAAGCGGGAGATCGAGCGCGTCAAAGCCGTGCAGCAAAAAGAAATCCAGCTTCTTGAAAGCAAGAACTCCAATAAGCTGATTTCGGAAGAGCAGTACCAGCATGACCTGCTGGCGATTTACGCCAAATACGAGCCGGAAATCGAGAAGCTGTACAGGGAGAGCGCTGCACGCCTGGGCGAGCTTGCCGCCAAGACCCAAGGCGATGAGAAGGAGCGGGCGAAGGCCGCTCACCAGAAAATGCTGGACGACCGGGAGA
>Ga0209737_10000864_pt1 | contig 23101 bp, 20 predicted proteins | sample TergutCu122P3_FD_187284 | JGI IMG/M metagenome (GOLD analysis project Ga0209737, IMG submission 187284) | Cubitermes ugandensis P3 segment gut microbial communities from Kakamega Forest, Kenya - Cu122 P3 (SPAdes) (version 2) | ecosystem: Host-associated > Arthropoda: Insects > Digestive system... | reverse complement strand
CCGTTTGATAATAATTTGGCTGAGAGGGATATTCGGTTTGTTAAGGTGAAGCAGAAGGTGTCAGGTGGTTTTCGTTCTGTTTTGGGTGCTAAAAATTTTGGCAGGATTGCATCTATTGTTGGGACATCTATTAAACAGAAAAAGTCAGTTTATGCTACTATCTCAGGAATCACAAACGGAACAGTAACCTCACTATTTCAAAAAACTTTATACGACTGAATAGTTACTTTTAAGTCTTGCCAAATAGGGGGTGCTTATGTTCAAGTTATTTCTTGTTTGGGTGTAGTTTTAATAAAGGGTTATTGTTTAGATTCATTGGCGACAGTTTGTTGGATAAAGTTTTAGTTACCTCCGCTTGGCCGTACATTAATGTGATGCCACATCTTGGAAATCTAGTTGGTTCTGTTTTATCTGCAGATGTTACGGCTCGTTATTATCGTTTGAAGGGGGATGAGGTGTTATTTGTTAGTGGTTCAGATGAGCATGGTACGCCCATTGAAGTAGAAGCGTTAAAGCGTTGTGTGAGTCCTAAAGAGTTAACGCAGGAGAATCATGTTAGGGTTTCAGAGCTTTTTAAACGGTGGGATATATCATTTGATAATTATACGTGTACTGAGAGTTCTGTGCATAAGGCGTTTGTTCAAAAAACGCTTTTGGAAATTCAGCAGCAAGGCTATATTTTTGAGCAGGAGGCTCAGATGCTCTACTGTGAGCATGATCAACGTTTTTTGCCCGATAGGTTCGTAGAAGGAAAATGCCCTCATTGCGGTGTAGATAAAGCTAGGGGAGATCAATGTGATTTATGTGGTAAACTTTTAGAACCCACCTCTCTAATAGAGCCATATTGCATACTGTGCAAAAATAAACCAGTTATAAGAACAACTAAACATTGGTACATAGACCTCTCCAAACTTGCCGACCCTTTAAGTGAGTACATTAAAGGTAATCAACAGCTTCCTGCTAACGTTAAGAGTTTTAGTTTAAACTGGATTAAAGAAGGCTTAAAACCTCGAGCGGTTACACGCGATGTTAACTGGGGCATCCCTGCACCATTTAAGGGGGCAGAGGGTAAAACCATATACGTATGGATAGATGCCGTTCTTGGCTACATCTCCGCCGCCATTGAGCAAGCACAACATGTGGGACAACCGGAGAAATGGAAAGACTATTGGCTAAATAGTCAAGCTAAAACGCTATATTTTGTAGGAAAAGACAACATCCCCTTCCACACTATCATACTGCCTGCATTACTATTAGCCTCAGGTCAAGGATATAATTTACCCTGGAATGTTTCAGCCACAGAGTTTTTACAGTTTCGGGGTCAAAAAGCTTCAAAAAGTCAACGCATAGGCATATGGATAGATGAAGCCCTAGAAATGTTTCCCATAGACTACTGGCGTTTTTTCCTAATATCAACTCGCCCTGAGAGTAAAGATACCAACTTTACTTGGAGTCTTTTTACAGATAAAATAAATGCAGACTTAAATGACACCTTTGGCAACTTTATACACCGCACCTTATCCTTTATAACCAGTAAATTTGAAGGCATTATTCCAGCGCCAACTAAGCTTGAAACAGACGATCAAGCTATACTAGATACTGTTAAAGAAAAAGTAGAGCAAGTTGCCAGAGAAATAGAAACAGGATTACTACAGTCAGCTGTTGCCACTCTTATCAGTATAAGTAGAATAGGTAATCAGTATCTAAATACCAAAGAACCCTGGAACCTTATGAAGACCGATAAAGAAAAAGCCGCCACTATATTCTATGTTGCAGCACAAGTTGTCAAAGCAGTTACTGTTGTATCCGCAGTATTCATGCCTCAAACGGCGCAACAATTATGGCAAACCTTACAATTACCGGGAACCGTATGTAAGTGGAATGATGCAACTACACCTATAGAAACAGGACATAAAATTACCAAGCCTAATCCGCTCTTCCATAAAATTGAAACCGACGAAATTAAGATAGATGAACAACTTGCAGAGATCCGTTCAAAATTGGGTACTCTGCCAAAATAAACTTGAGGCAGAACATAAATGACCATTCAAATTCGTGCTGACCTCCACGTACACACAACCTATTCAAAGGATTCTTTAATTACCCCAAAGGAGCTCATCTATTTTGCTAAAAAAAATGGTCTTAACGCTGTTGCAATAACGGATCATGACTATTTAGAGGGGGCAGTTAAGATTGCTCGTGAAGTTAAAGATTTTTTGGTAATTCCAGGTATGGAGGTTTCCAGCAGTGAGGGACATATTGTTGCGTTAAATGTTAATGCATCTATTTCGCAGGGTTTAACTGCTATTGAAACGGTGGAGCGAATTCATGCGGCGGGTGGGATAGCTGTTGCGTGTCATCCGTATGTGTATTTTAAGGGTTGTTTAAGAAATGCTGTTTGTAGTGCGTTTGATGCCATAGAGGTGATTAATGCACGTGCTTTTCCGTTTCAGAGTAGTGTTAAGAGGGCAAGGGAGGCTGCAGAAAAGTTTAAGCTCTCTCAGGTGGCAGGTACTGATGCGCATTATGGGCCTCAAATTGGTTATGGCTATACGTGTATAGATGTTGAGGAGGTATCTGTTGATGCGGTTGTTGAGGCTATTGTTTGTGGGAATTGTCAAGCGTATGGTCGTCAGGTGCCTGTGGTGCTTAATTTGCAGCAGCAGATTCAAAGGTTAAAGCGGGTGGTTAACAAGGCGGCGTTGAGTTTGCGTTAAATTAGCTGTTTTAGAAAGAGAGTTGTTTTAGTATTTTTGAGGGATCTACTTTTAGGTCGTTGAAGGCTAATTCTTCGGGTTTTAATCCTATGGCTAAACCTAATAGTTGTGGATAGTGTAGTATGGGTATGGCATAGGTTTCGTTGAAGAGTTTTTCTATACGGAGCTCATTTGTGTCATACATTATATGACAGTATGGGCAAACGGTTATGAGGGCTTGGGCTTGGACGTTTTTTATGTTAGTTAATTTGTTTTTTGCAAGTTGTAAGGCGATTTTATCGCTAATGCCTACGCTTGGTGCGCCACAGCATTCTGTTTCATTTACATAATCTAAGCAGGTAGCATCAGTTGCTTCTATAAGTGTTTTAAATGTTTGGGGGTCCTCGGGATTGTCAAAGGCGTTGTATTGTTTAGGGCGTAAAAGGTGGCATCCGTTGTGTTCAGCAACTTTTAGCCCTGTTAGAGGTTTAGTAATAGCTGCTTTAATTTTAGCTATACCGATGTCTTCTTTTAGAAATTGTAACAAATGTTTGGTTTGAACTGTGCCTTTGACTTCTAAATTGGCTTTTTGTAGTTGTTCATTTATTTGTTGCCGTAGGGAGTTGTTTTCTTTTAAGAGTTTAGTGACTTTTTTAAGTGTTCCTGCGCATCCTGTGCATAGAGTCAGTATGTTTAAGTCCTGTTGTTCAGCTATGGCTAAATTTTTTGCTGCTAAAAGAAGCATAGTTTCATGGTTAATGGGGTCAAGGGGTAAGCCACAGCAGTTAAACTCAGGCATTTCTACAAGTTCAATGCCAAGTTTAGTGAGTATTTTTCGTGAAGAAATTTCATAACTAGAAACGCGATATGGAACGGCGCATCCTAAGAAAATTAGGCATTTATTGTTGACTAACACTGGGGGTTTCTCCATTTGGGGTTTGGAGTTGTTTGATGATTTTTGTGTTTTTTAGGATTTTACAGAGGTTATCGGTATTACATGGGGGTAGGGGAGGGAGGTTTTGTGAGGTGCGTTTTTTTAGGCGAAGTTCAGATATTTTATAGGCATATCCAGATTCGAAAATAGCGTGTATTTGGTCTTTGAAAACTTGAGGTATACAATTGTTTTCTATAGCTAAATTGCGAAAGACCCGGATTATGCTTGCTACCTCTATATCCTGTGGACATCGATCAGTGCAGGTAAAGCATGCGGCACAGAGCCATAGGGTGTCACTGTTTAATACGCGGTTTTTTAAGCCAAGAGTTGCCATGTGAATTAGCGTTCTTGGTCTGTAATGGTTGCTATATCGAGCAATGGGACAATCGCTTGTGCAGGTGCCACATTGGAAGCAGCGGAGTATTTTTTCGCTTCCAGGCAGTTTTAGAAGGGTATATTTAAACTTGGGATCTATTTCAGAAGCGCTTATCGGCTGATTTTCTATAGAAGCTTGTGTTGCAGACGTTTCAGTCATACGATTTCACCCAAGTAAAGTAGCGTAAACTACATCAGATAATTACATTTAGAATAACCAAGTAGATAAAGGTTAATTTTAAAATTAAAAGAAAAGCTGACCATAAAAAGAAGGGTTATTTGTAATTTTTAGGGTCACGCAAATTTTGTATAGGTGAATCCTCGGTGTAGCCCTGCTCAATCTGTCTCTTTTGTTTTACACTATGCTCAGAAATTTTGGCTTTACATTCCTTACTACTAAGTTCTACACTATTGCTAAGTTTGTAAATAGTTCTACCAAGTCTACGCTCACCAATAGTTTTAGTGCATCTACCCATATTTGTTCACAAATGCTAAAACTACCATCTAAGATTTAGATGTTTGGACAAACAATAAAAAAGAAATGCAGAAAGAACATCAAAGAGCTGGGGATGGGAATTGAACCCATATAGAGCAGCTCTGCAGGCTACCGCCTCAACGATTCGGCCACCCCAGCGTGTTCAACATCGTGGAGCCTACATAAAATATTTGTGGTAGGTTAAGGGGTTTTTTTGGTAATTCAATTGTTGCTTTTTAGTTAGTGGTTTTGAAAATTTAGAGTTATAGTAAGAAGGGTGTTGTTGTATAGTTAGGGATTAACAGGGTTTTGAATGTTGTTTTTGTTTAGTTGTATGGTGGTGGTTGTTTGTGTTATTTTGTGACGTTTTTTCTGCCGAGTTCGAAGCTGTGTAGATTAATTTGTAAGTGTTTTTCTTTTAGCCTGTTTGTTATTGCTTTTTCGAATGATTCGCGTTTGATGGGCATTTCAGGTAGTGCTGAGAGTGCGCCTAGTAAAATGGTGTTAACGACTAGGTCATTGCCTATTTGTTGTGCTATATTTGAGCCGTCTATTTTGTGGACAATTAGTGCATTATTTTGTATTATATTGAGGAGTTCAGGGGTTGTTTTTTGTTTGAGGTTTTTTGGGAGGCTGTTTGGGGGGATGTGTTTGGTGTTTACGATGACTGTGCCGTTTGGTTTTAGCATGGGTAATACGCGGGTGGTTTCGAGGATTTCGAAGCCTACTATGATGTCTGCTTTGCCGGTTTCTATTAGGGGTGAGGTGACTTTTTCGCTTAGTCTTGTGTAGGCGATTATGGAGCCGCCGCGTTGGGCCATGCCGTGTATTTCGGCTTTGGTTATGTCAAATCCGTTGAGCAGAGCGGCTTCGCAGAAAATGTCGCTTAGCATTACTATGCCTTGGCCGCCGACGCCTGTGAAGATTATATCGAGTTTCATTAGTGTTTTCTCCTTATAGCCTCATGGGGGCAGATTGTTTGGCATACGCCGCAGCCTCTGCAGAGGGTGGGGTCGATTTCTGTTTTATGTTCAGTTTGTATAATAGCTGGGCAGCCAAAGTTTGTTTTGCAGGTGCCACAGTTGCCGCATTTGTTTGTAATTTCCATAGGTATATAGCGTTCAGTTAGGAGGGGGCATGGGCGTTGGGCTACGATGACGCATGGGCCGTCATAGGTTATGGTTTCGCGTAGGGTGTTTATGGTAGCTTTAATGTTGTATGGGTCAACGGTTGTAACTTTGTCTATACCGAGGCTTTTTGCGATTTCTTGTATGTTGACTATTTTAGCGTCATCGTTCATGGCTGTTTTTCCTGAAGCAGGGGTTGGTTGATGGCCAGTCATAGCAACTATGTTGTTGTCTAGGATGATAACGCAGACATTTGCTTTATTGTATGCTATGTTTAATAGTCCAGGCATGCCGCCGTGAAAGAATGTAGAGTCGCCCAGTACTGCAAATACTTTGTCTTTTACGCCTGCGTGTATCATGCCTGCTGCTTGGGCGATGCCTCCGCCCATGCATAGGCAGGTTTGCATGGTGTTTAATGGTGGTAAGACGCCTAGGGTGTAGCAGCCTATGTCGCCTGTGACAATTTTGTCCTTTGATTGTCCTGTTAAAGTTAGGGCGTATTTTGGGCAGTTTTTGACACAGGCAGGGTTGCCGTGGCAGGTGTCGCAGATGAGGACTTTTTGTTTATCTAAATCTAATGTTATAGCGTTGTGGGGGCAGGTTTTAGTGCATAAGGCACATCCTGTGCATTTGTTTTCGTCTACAAGAATTACTCCTGTGGAAGGTGTTTTAGTGAGTGCGTTGTGGGGACATGAGGGGATGCAGAGGGCGTTAGGGCAGATTTGGCAAGTTGTTACCTTGTTGTTGAGGATTTTTATTCTTGCCTTTGCAGGGTTGATGACTTTTTCTTTTTCAAGGGAGCAGGTTTGTGCACAAATACCGCAGTTGTTACATTTGTTGTTATCGCAAATTATGTGTTGGTGAACGGAGTTAAGGGCGTAATAGAAGGCGCGGTGGGTGCATCCGGGGCAGAGGTTTGGGGGTCTTGGGGGTAAGTCTGTAGCAATATTTGGTGGAGGATTTTTTTGTGTTAGGTTTAGTTTTGCAAAGGCTTCTCGTATGCAATCGGGGGTGTATTCGCCTATTTCACTAAGTCCCAGTGCTGTTTTACCGATTGCATCGAGTTTTAGGCGTTGTATGTTTTCTTCAATATAAGGACGGAGTTCTTCAATTATTATGAGTTGTTTGACTTTTGAGGCAAATTTTTTCACCAGTTCAGAGGGGAAGGGGTAGACAAATCCAAGTTTTAGCCAAGAGAATTTTGAGGGATCAAGAATATTTCTGGCATAATAATAGCCTACGCCGCTGCCGATTATGCCAATTTCGGCGTTATTGTCCTCTATTTCGTTGAAGGTTGAGGTTTCAGCGGCTTGTTTGGCTTCAATTAAGTGTTCTTCTAAAATGCGGTGTTGGCGGATTGCGTTTGCAGGTACCATTACCCATCGGGAGCCGTTTTTATCAAAGGCTACGGGGCGTTCGAGTTTTTGCAAGTTGCCAATTTGTACTTTAGCTTTTCCATGGGCTACGCGGGTGGTTAAGCGTAAAATAATAGGTATATGAAGGCACTCACTTAAGTGGAAGGCCTCACGGGTCATGTTTAGGGCTTCTTGGGGGTTGCCGGCGTCAAGTATTGGTAATTTTGCATGTACGGCGAAGTAGCGGGTGTCTTGTTCATTTTGGCTGCTGTGTAAGGCAGGATCGTCGCAGACTACAATAACTAAGCCGCCTTTGGTGCCTGTGTAGGCAAGGGTCATAATAGCGTCTGAGGCGACATTTAAACCAACATGTTTCATAGAAACCATAGCTCTTACGCCTGTCATAGCTGCGCCTGCGGCTACTTCGGCGGATACAATCTCATTAACACTCCATTCGGCATAGAAACCTAAGGTTTTAGCTGCTTGAGCGAGGGTTGTTAATATTTCAGTGGAGGGTGTGCCAGGGTATGCGGCTGCAACTTTGATGTCAGATTCTATTGCGCCGCGTGCAACGGCTTCATCGCCATTAAGTAGGAGAAAGCTGCCGGGATTGTTTATGGTAATCTTGGAAGTCATAAGCATGTCTCTTTACATTTTACCTTTACGTAGGTCTAGTACTCTTTTTGCTTTTCCCTCTGTTCGAGGCAATTCATTTGGTTTAACAATTTCAATATCGGCAGATAGGCCAGTAATTATGTGTATTCTTTTTTGTATATTATATTTGAGTTGCTTTAAGTCAAGTTGAGGATTATTTTGTGTTTGCTCAGTTAATTCGACTTTGACAAGGAAAGTGTCAAGTGCGCCTGGTCGGTCGAGAACTATTAGGTATTGGGCTGCGAGTTCTGGAAATTGCATAACGGCAAATTCTATCTGTGAAGGAAAGACGTTAACTCCGCGGACAATTAACATATCATCAGATCGACCAGTTACGCGTAGCATTCTAACATGCGTACGGCCGCAGGTGCATTTTTCGCGTGTGATTTTTGAAATGTCTCGTGTGCGGTAGCGGAGAACGGGCATACCAGTTTTTTCTAATGTTGTAAAGACTAGCTCGCCTTCTTGGCCATCGGGTAAAGATTCTCCTGTATCAGGGTCAATGGTTTCGACAATAAAGTGGTCTTCCCAAACATGTAAGCCATTATGTTCAGAGCACTCCACTGAGACCCCCGGGCCGCAGAGTTCTGTTAAGCCGTAAATGTCAAAGGCTTCAATACAAAGTTCTTTTTCAATTCTCTGCCTTATCTGTTGAGACCAGGGTTCAGCACCAAAAATGCCTCGTTTAAGCTTAAGATCTCTTTGGGGAATTATGCCCTCTTTAGCCATAGTTTCTGCAAGGTAAACTGCAAAACTAGGTGTACAGGCAAGTATGGTGGCATCTAAGTCTTTCATAAGGGTTATCTGACGCTGGGACATGCCACCACCTATGGGAACGATAAGGGCACCAAGTTTTTGTGCACCATAATGCAGGCCAAAGCCACCAGTAAATAAGCCATAGCCATAAGCGACATGAATAACATCCTGTGGCCGTCCACCAGTAGTGTAAATAGATCTAGCCATGAGTTCTTGCCAGATGTCTATATCATGTTTAGTATAAGCACCCACAGTGGGATTCCCAGTTGTTCCACTAGAAGCATGAATTTCAACAATCTCACTATGCGGTACAGCTATCATGCCGTAGGGGTAATTTTCTTTAAAATCAGCTTTCACTGTAAAAGGAATTTTTTGAAGATCATCAAATTCTTGAATATCTTCAGGTTTTAGACCTATGCTGTCAAATTTTTTGTGATAAAAAGCGCTATGTTCATAACAATATTTTACTTGGGTTCTAAGTTTTTGCAGTTGGTATTTTTTTATTTCTTCGCTTGGCATTGTTTCAATTTTTTCATTCCAGTACTTACCGTTAATCACTTCATGCCCCTCTAATTAAAGAACTATTTACATCTGTGTAAGGTGACTATTAGATAAGAGTTCCCCACACATATTCAACAAAAACAACTAAACATAGAAAAAAATAAATATTACACATAAATAAACGCTAAAAAAATCTACGAAAAACGCATCCGCCATTTGTTTTACTATTTAGTCCAAGTTCTTAGTCAAATCAACCGTTAAAAGAGCGCGTTGTAAGTTAATGGAATATCATTTTGACGAATTTTTCTGGATCAAAGGCCTCTAGATCTTTATATGTTTGACCTACGCCAATAAAGAGTATAGGTTTTTGGGTGACATATGTTACACTTAGAGAGGAGCCCCCTTTAACATCGGCATCAACTTTTGTCAGTATTGTTGCATCAATACCTATAGCACTGTTAAATTCTTCAGCCTGCATTACGGCATCATTGCCAATTAAAGAGTCGACGGTGAAAATTACCAAGTCAGGTTTTACAACTCGTTTGACTTTAACAAGTTCATTCATAAGGTTTTGATTAGTTTGCATTCTGCCGGCGGTGTCAATTAGAACAACGTGTATACCATGTGCCTTAGCATGATTTATTGTATCAAAAGCTACAGCGGCAGGGTCAGCGCCGTAGGTATGTTTTATTACGCGTAGGCTTAAACGGCGGGCGTGTTCTTCTAATTGTTCTATGGAACCTGCGCGGTAAGTGTCAGCGCCTGCTAGGACTACGGAGTGTCCTTTTTCGCGGAGAAATTGGGCGACTTTGGCTATAGTTGTTGTTTTTCCGGTGCCGTTAATGCCTACAAACATTAAGACAAAAGGTTCGGTTTTTTTGCGTTTTTCGGAAATTTTTTCTAGTAAGTCTATGTGGTTATCGGTTTTTAAAACGTCTAGTAATACTTGTCTTAGGTTGTCTTCTACGAGTTTTTTGCGGTCATCAAGACGTTTAATGGATGCTCCGGTGAGTCTTTTTTCTAGTTCATCGCAGATTTTGTCTGCAACGGGAAAAGCAACATCGTTTTCTGCTAGAGCCATTTTAAAATCGGATAAAATAGAATTAAGATTGTCTGCTTTAAGCTCAGTCGTGGTTACTTTTGAGATGAGTCCTTTAAACCCTGACTTGAGCTTGTCAAACATGTGCTTAGGCGTTCCCTTGTTTGGCGTTTGCAAGTAAACTTTCTAGTCTTCTTTGACCAGAGTTTATGCGTTCAACCACTTGATTAAATTGTGTCTGAGAGGATTGAAGATTTTTTTCAAGCTCTTCTAAGCGTTCTTTAAGGGTTGTTTTAGCTTCCTCTAAGGGTTTTTCTATGGAAACGCCTGCGCCTAAACCAATTATTATCTTATCAGGATTAGCAAGTTTTACCTGTACATAAGAGTTGCCACCTATGGGTACAAGCATTTCTGCGTTTTCTTTTTCCTGTACTATACCCTCAAGGGTTGCGTTAGCGTATGTTAAATCGGCTAATGCGGCATTTAGCATACTAATTCGTTGTTGTAGGGCCTCTGCGGTTTGTTCTAAGTAACGCATTTCTACGTTTAATTTTCGGAATTCTTCTTGACTGCTGTTAGCCGCCAAACTATTTACTCCCCAAGAACCAGTTTCTTAAGGATTTCGTCTTTGATTTCGTCTGTTGGAACTTCAACTGTTGATACGATTTTTATATGGCATCTTTTTACGCGGTGACGACTGCCTATCTCTGTGTAAACTTTTTCTATGGCGTGTTCGCTTTTTTCAGCTAATATTTCTTTAGCAAATGTTGTTGCCAAGTTGGGCTTGTTTATTTCACCTGTTACTCTGAAAACTTTCATTTATTCTACTTCCTGCACAACATCCATTGCATTGCCTATTATAAACATCTCGGGTCCAGTTGTCATAGAACCAGCAATAGCATTATGACTATTTGCAATAAGTCCTGTGCCAACATAGGGTGTTCCACAGTTAATGGTGCCAACATCTATGGGTACTTTGAAAGCTTGTTCTAAAATTTTACGTTCTTCCTCTTTTAGTAGGGGATGTGCGAGTACACCCTTGTTTGTAGCGGTAGCTAAAGAACCTACATATGGTAAGCCGGCAATTTCTGTTTGTAACACCTCTACGCCTAAGGTGTCAGCGATTTTTTTAATGTCTGCTTCTTTTATGCGAGGATCAGCAATAGCACCTTTATCGCTTGTTAAAACCAAGTTGCCATAGGCGGTTTTTTTAGTTTCCATTATTGTTATGGTGCCATCGAAAACCTTTCGAATTTCTGCTATTTCCTCTTCTTGTACAGACAGAGGAAGTACCATACCGTTAGAGTTAGCACATACAAGTGCGCCGACTAATACAGAGCCACCAATAGGGGTGTAAACTAATTTTGCCTTTAGCCATTCAGCTATTTCTTGTGCCTTTCGCTGAGGCATCATGCGTGGAATCATAACTATGCTCTCTGTTGCAAGTAAGTATACACCTATGCTGGAGCTTCCAACTATGCTTGATAAGTATACGGTCAAGACTATTCACTCTATGTTTAAATGCGGAACCATGCAAAGTTTAACGCAACGGATTCATTGAGAAATAACTTGCAAACTTTTCCGCTTAACTTGAAGTGTAAATTTCCAGTTCACACATTTAAATCTTCGCAAAATAACAATAGTTTTTAGGCGCCAATTTAGGTTGTTAAAAATTGTTTGTTTAAGAAAAGAAGAGGGCGTTATTCAGCTTCGGCTAAATAGACTGTTACGTTATCGTCTTTGTCCTTGGTTACGCGGACGCGGATTTTACGTGGGGGTTTCTCTATGCCTTTGCCCCAGATTTTTTCGTTAACTTCCTGAGTTATAATTAATTGTGGCAGTTCGTCATCTTCTTCGTCAACTGTTGTAGCCATCTTCATGTGTCTTATTACAAAAATTTTAAGTAATTGCATTGCGCGTGGGGCACGTCTTTTTGGTGGACGTACTAAAGCTTTCTGTAAGGGTATGGTGTATATTCTTTCTGCAACTATGTCATCGTCTTTGGATTTCTTTTTTTGTTTTTCAACTTTAGCTGTGGTTTCTTGTTGCTCTTCCACTGCCTCTATAGGGGTGACTTCTTGTGGGAGCGTAGATTCGTCTGGAGCTTCCAGTAGTTCTTCAGTTTCTTGAATTATTTGTTGTTCTTGAGCGTTAACCATCAATGTCATTCTCCTATGCCTTTATTTTACTTGTACGCCAGTTCCGTCTACTTTTAGGGGTCATTCTAACCTTGCCATCAGTTCTAGCAACTACCCATGTTGGAACAGACGATGACTCTTTTGATGCTTTAGCTAAACGGCGTTTTTTTGCAGTTGGTTTAACTCTTGCCATTTTCTCATATCCTTGTAATTTTTGTTTCACGCTTACGTGATTGAAGCTGCAACAGTATTTGTTTTAGCTGTGCATCAGATAACGGTATAGGTAGCTTACCTATTTGTGCCATCTGGATCAGTTGCAGTTCAATTTGTTCGGTAAAGTCGGCTTTAACCATTTTCAGATTATTAAGCCGTTGTCTTGCTTCAGGAGACAGGATTTGTCTTAACAATGCCTGTTTCTGAGCTTCAATTTTTTCTTCAGCTTGAGCTTGTCTTTGTTCATCGCTTACGCGATTTTGCATAGATAAAAGTTTTCGTTTCCGAATACTTTCAAGCTCATCGTCTGACATTTACTTATTCGCCTTGATACTTCTTAAGCTCCGGAACAGTTTTTATCAGTTCCTTTGCTACATCAGCAGCTATATCCTGCAATAATTTGCGACCCTTTGGAGACATTTTTCTGCCTTCAGGGCGGACGGTAACGACAAGCTCAGCTGCTTCGAGTTGTTGGAGAATTTTGCGGATATTACTTCCACCAGCTTTTTTAACGCAGTCAGGTTTACTACCGCGGTTTTTTCGTCCACCATAATCAGACCTTAAGTCTTCAAGGCCTATTGGACCGTGAACGTAAACTTTGCGCAAAACAGATGCGCTACGAACATACCACCAATTTGGGTTTTGGGGTTGTTTTTCAACATGCATGCCTGTTTTAGCTACGCCTGTCCATGACAATGGCTGAACTTCATCGACATTTTCCCTTAAATATTTCGCTAACCGATCGATGAACTTGGATGATGGTACGTCATGAGGAGTTGTCAAGATACTCTTGTCCCTTTTGTTTTTCCTTGCAGTAAAACAATGAAGCCTAATATAAATATTCTCTGAACAACAAGTAAACTATTGTGCAATTTCCCAAACTACGACACACCACATAACCTTCCACCAAACAGAAACAAACAATAAAAGAATAAAAAATCAATTACTCCAAACAAATAGCAAAATGTTAGAGATGCCCACATTCACAATCACACACTACACCATACACCAAATCATCCTTTAATAAAACTTGATAAAAATATCAAAATACTCAACTATCACCCATAAGAATACTAGCACCAACACCAGCTAAGACAGGTATACTTTCAGGATGAATAAACTTGGCTATATTTTTATCAAACAAAATGTTAGCAGTCGCCAGAAATTCCTCATCACCATCCCAAAAAATAAATTGTAAAGAAATAAGCGGAAAGGCATCGACAATAAAGCTAACATCACCACAAGTACCTAACTGTCCACCTATGCGGATGGCTCGTTTTCTAAGCAAAGATGTTTTTCCGCTAAAATATGATGCAAAAGGCATCAAGATTGTTTTTTGGTATGCAGGCTCAAAATCAGAACATTCACGTAAATCACGAAATGCAACCATACAGCCCGAGTTTTCGGCATCTGACTTGTGAAAATACAAATGATGCAATATCAAAAGCCTCTCAGAATAAAAATCACAATCTTTGTACAAACAACTATCTACATCTGCAGTATGTCTGTTTACAGAAAAAGGTCGGTTAAAAAAGGGGACGTATAGATAATCATCATCATCATATGTAAGATGTAGTTTTTCTGCTACCTTAACATGATCCAACTTGAGAAACAGTTTCTGATAATGGATATATAATCTTTCAGAGTTTAAAACAGCCATAAAGAGCACTCTGAAAACAGTTTAGAACAATAAAATGATTTTATTTAGAAATATAAAGAAGTTAAACGGGATTAAGAGTTGGGGTTGTTTGGCGGCGTTTTCTGAAGAGTATGAATACGTGTCCACGTACTTCAACTAGTGATGCCTCTGTTTGTTGAGCTGTTTGAGCAGCAATGTTTTGTGCGGTGTTATCGTCTGTTAGGGCGGCGGGGAGGATGCGGATTTTTACCATTTTGTTTTTTTGGAGCTGTTTTTCAACCTCGGCAGTTAGTTGTGGTGTTAGTCCTTCTTTGCCTATCCATATAGTAGGGTTTTCGTCTTTTAGTACGTGTCTGACGTGGCGTTTCATGCGTGTTGTTATAGGTTTACTCAATTTTTAAGCGTCCTTTTTCTTTCTAAGCAGTATACGTAAGTGGTAACCGCAGTTTAAACATGTTACTACGATGTGAGGTTCTCTTTTTTGTTGGAGGCGTACTCGAGAGTTAAAGCCTACAATAAGGAGTGTGGCGCAGTGTTTGCAGATGCGGCGTTTATAGTGAGGGGGCAGGGGAAAGCGTGCTGACATTGCTACTTTTTGAGCTGTCTGAACATATGTTGTTGCTAACGTTGGGTTTGTTTTACCTATGTTTTCTGCGTGTTTAAACAGTATATCAATTCGTTGGTGGGCAATTTGTTTTGCATTTAGGGGTTTAAGGGAGCCTCTCACAAATCATCAGCTATTGTTGACGTAAAAATAATACTTACACATAATGTTTTTGTTAACTAAAAGGGTGTATTTAGCATTTAGCAGTTAACGCTTGTTGTCCTCTTAGAAATTATGGAAGAAAATATTTGTGTTTATCATATTCAATTTGGATGAACGAGTATATATTCAGTATAGAGACTGTAAAATTAAGTCTGAAAGAGTGCAATGGGGGTTAAGAGATTGATGCCCAGTTAAAGTTTTACGCGTTACATAACAGAGAAAATAAATGATTAAGTTGGTTTGAGAGAACTTGTGCTCCCAAAATATTAGCAGCAATACATAATGCAAGAGTTACATAAAGTCAAGTTGGTAAAGTCAAGTTAGCTATGTTAATTTGAGTTTTATCAGAATTTTTTCCATACTATTTAGAACTATGTGTAGTATTTTAGTTATAGGACCTATACCTGTTGTCATTGAGCGTAAATTGTTTAAATCATGTAATGAGAGGGTTTTTGTTAATGCAAGAACTCCTAGTAAAACAAGTATGTAGAAAGCTGTGCCTGCAGTTAGTGCGAGTGCTGAATGACCGAAGGGGATGAAATTTACTAGCATATAGGTTAGTACAGCAGTTATTGTGGAAGATGTGAGGATTTTTATTGAAGAGAGCCAATCAATGGTGAGGCGGTAGTGTTTTTTAACCCAGAGTATAGATAAGATTAGACTTGGAAGGGGGGCAAATAGGGCAGTAAAGATTAAGCCAAAAACGCTATAGTGCATAATTAAAAAGTAGCCCATGGGCAAACCAATTATAACCATAAGCATATTGAGTTTTAGGTTTAGCATAGTTTGTCCTTGGCTGTTTATGAGGTTCTCGATGCTAAACTTGCCTGCGGCGACAAATAGGTAGTTTATGGATAATAGTGCGAGGAAGAGGGGGGTTGAGTTGTATGTGTTTGGGAATATTGTGTGGACTGCTTGTGTTGATAAGCACATAACTAATGTTGTTATGGGGATAATTATGAGGGTGGAGTATTTTGTGGCGTATTGGAAGACGTTTTTTAGTGTTGATTGTTCTTTTTTTATGTCGAGTTTTGAGAATGCAGGTAGGAGCAGGGTGCTTATTGGTAAGGAGAAAAAGTTTATAAGGATCATAAATGTGTCTGCGAGTTTATAGTTTCCAATTAGTATGTTGTCTGAGTAAAAATGGGAGAGGGTTATAAGGTAGTATTGGCCAAGGATGCCTGTGAGTATTGCTAATATGCCAAGTGGGGCGCTGTATTTGAGCATTGTTTTTAGGTATTTTCTAAGTTTTAGTTTGTATGAGGAGGGGTTAGGTATTTTGCGGTATAGGATTATTGTAAATGCTATACCGATGATTCCTGCGATTATAGAAGAGGTTGTTAAGCCTATAATTGCGCCTGCGGTGTCCATCCCCACTTTGACTAGTCCGATTATGAGGAGTGTTTTTATTATGGATTGGAAAATTATCATTACGCTATAGTAGGTTGTTTTTTCAGTTCCCATAAAGATGGCTGTTGCTGCGCTGACTAGTCCACCTGCTAATATTGAAAGGGAAGCTATTTGGATTAAGGGTTCTATTGTGGGGCGGTTGAGGATGTTGTTTGCAACAAAGCCTGCTATAAAGAAGGATAGTATGGATAAAATAAGGCCCATAGCTATTTCAAAGGCTATACCTGTAACAAATATGCTTTTTACCTCTGTTTCGCGGTTTTCTGCGTTGCATTTTGCTGTAAAGTGAGTTATGGCATTATTTATGCCCCAACCGCGAAAGAGAAAAAGCAAAGTAGGCACTGTAAGAATTATCCCATACAAGCCATATGCAGCCTCACCTAGCAAGCGAGCAATGTAAATAGTGCCCAGTGAGGAGATAACAGATGATATTACCAAACCCCAGAGGTAATTAAAGCCAGCTTTTGTAGAGGTTTTAGCTAAATCTGCAGCCTTACTCATATTAGACCCTTAAAACTAGATGCTGTAAGTATTGCAATGTTTATGGCTTGCGGTATACCGATTAAATTCAGCAAATATCCCCTCACTTTTATGTTAAAGCGCATCAAAACTTGTTATCTCATCTCTACTGTTAATTACATATGATTAAAAGTAGCTTAACTTTTTTAGGCGTTGTTTGACTGGGTAGGTGAGTTTTTATGAGTTGGAGTTAGGTGTTTGTTGTATTTTATCTTGGCAAGAGGGTTTTCTTTGTTATTTGTGAAGAATTTTACTTATAAAACACTACGTGTTTCATGCTTAAGGAACATATTTGCTATTTTTGCAGTTAAGTAAGACACATATAGCCAATCATAGCTAATTATTTAGGTAGGCTAATTTTTCAGTGTACAAATGTTTTTGAGTATGAACAGACACATATAGTCAATCATATCTAATTATTTAGGCAGGTGAAGCGGAAGTGAATCGGTGTATGAAGCAACGTTTCCGTTCAATTCTAAACTTGACAGTAATTAGTCTAATGTTAACACTTGTTTTATTCATACCAGCAGGTCTAAGCAGTGAATACACTCCAGCTGCAATGGATGCAATCATTTGTTTTACAGATACCCCCGACCTACAACTGTTGCGCGAGTATGATGTTACTGTACTTGAAATCTACAACATCATACCCGCCGTTCACGCTCTTATACCTCTAAAATACATAAATCCCTTAGAGCAAAACGCAAACATTGCATACATAGCAGAAAATAGTCAAATACAAGTATCAACAACAGCAGTAGCAATGCAGTGGCCATTGCAGTTAATTAATGCCCCAACTGCGTGGGAAGAGAGCATAGGGGAGGGGATTAGAGTTGCAGTTTTAGATACGGGCATTGCGCCCATTAATGATTTAAAAGTTTATGGTGGATACAATTTTGTTGAGCGAAATGCAGACACCACTGATCGAAATGGTCATGGCACCATGATTGCCTCCATAATTGCCACGCAACCCACCTCGTCTACAGGTCTTATAGGTGTAGCTCCGGGGGTAGAATTGTATGCTGTTAAAACATTAAATAATAGAGGCATAGGTACTTCAAGTCAAGCTATTTTAGGCATTCAATGGGCCATAGAGCATGACATGCAAATTATTTCAATGAGTTGGGGTAGCAGTCACGATAGAAATAGCGCTTTAAAGCATGCTGCAGATGTAGCCTATGATAAAGGTATTCTCATAGTGGCCGCTGCAGGAAACAGTGGTGAGACAAGCCCAGGTGTTGTGGAGTATCCTGCAAAGTATAACACTACTATAGCTGTGGCAGCTGTAAAAGCAGATGGTAGCAGACTGGAAATATCTAGTTTTGGACCGGAAATTGAACTGGCTGCTCCAGGGGAAAATGTGTATGGTATAAGTTTAAATAATCAAATTTATAGTGCCAACGGAACTTCCATGGCAGTGCCATACGTTACAGGTACGGCTGCGTTAGTTTGGGCTAAAAACATTAGTCTAACAAACACTGAAGTAAGAAATATTCTATATCAAACAGCAACTAAAATGCAAATAGACAGTGACACAGATCAAAGCATATACTATGGTTATGGCATAGTTAATGCCACTGCAGCAGTTCAAGCAACGCCAAATGCCTCCAATTCAACAACAAACAGTCTCACAATCACAAACCAACATACCAGCAGCACACCAAATCACAACAATAACATCAATAATAATAATAGTCAGCAAGCCAACCCATCTGCAACCACAAAAACAAACACACCAACCACCACCACAATAACATCTCACAACAACACACCAAACAACAGTAACAATGATAAGGGTGGTGATGATCAGCAAGCCAACTCGTCTGCAACCACAAAAACAAACACACCAACCACCACCACTACAATAGCACCTTACAACAACATGAACGCTATAATTATCGCCAGCATCATGGCTATACTTATCATAATTAACATCATAGTGTTCTCAGTATCTCATCATCAAAAACACGATAACCCATGAAACTTTTTTTTTGCAACCAGCTATGAGATAAGCTGCAAAAGAGTGCCTTTCAAATATATAATAGCGCTATGGTGAGTGGGTGCGTTAACATTTAATAATATAAAAGTGTTTACTCAACAAGGTAACCATGACCTCAAAGACACCTCGGCACAAACGTCATTTTCGCTTAAGCCCTACCCTAACAATCATAATAACACTTCTGCTAATCACAGCCTTAGCGTTAACTTTTTTCTACACCCCCCTAAATACTAAATACTCAACGATGGTAAAGAAGGATGTAATTGTAGGTTTTACAGGTGCTCCTGATTTGCAATTGTTAACCAAGTATAAAGCTACAATACTTGAAGTCTACAGTATAATACCTGCCATACATGCTCTTGTGCCTCAAAAGTACATAGAGTCGTTAGAAAAAGATCCAGCCATAGAATATGTATCAGAAAACAGTTCCATAAAAATAAATAGCACAGAAGAAGAGCAAACATCTGGACAAAATTGGCCACAGTGGCCACTGCAATTAATTGAGGCACCTGCTGCGTGGACAAAAAGCAATGGAACAGGGATAAAGATTGCCTTATTGGACACTGGCATTACCCCTATTGATGATTTGCCCTTTTATGGGGGTAGTAATTGTGTTAACTCAGGTGATACGACGGATCTAGATGGTCATGGCACCATGATGGCTTCTTTAATTGTTACTCAGCATACTTCTCCGACAGGGTTGAGGGGTGTAGCTCCGGGTGCTGAGGTGTATGCTGTAAAGGTGTTAAATGATCAAGGTGAAGGCAGCACCACTCATGCTATTTTAGGCATACAATGGGCCGTGGACAATGGCATGCATATCATATCGATAAGTTTTGGGTTTGATAATCATAATCCTTCTTTGAATAGCGCAATTAATAGGGCATACGCTAGAGGAGTTTTGATAGTTGCTTCTGCTGGGAATAATGGTGATACGTTTTGGCCAGATGTTGTGTATCCTGCCAAATATGATGTTGTAATTGCTGTGTCAGCCATTAATGAGAATAAAGATAGGCTTAGAAGTGCGTCTTTTGGATCAGAAGTTGAGCTTGCTGCGCCTGGGGAGAAGATTTGGGCTAGAGGAATAGGCAATACTATTGTAAGTGGTAGCGGAACCTCCTTTGCGGTACCTTATGTGACAGGCACTGCTGCGTTAGTTTGGGGAGAAAATAATAGTTTAACAAATGTTGAAGTAAGAAATATATTAACTCAAACGGCAACCAGTTTACATGGGGATGGACGTGACAAATATTTTGGTTATGGCCTAATTAACGCTGCAGCAGCACTACAAATAGCACCTCTAAACAGCAACAATAATACATCAACATCTACATCAAATCCATCAGGCTCAACAAATACAGCCACACCCTCAACAAAAATCAACCCCCAAACAACACCAACACCTCCAACTATCACTCAAACATCACCACCCACAACTTTCCCAACCCCAACTAACACCCAAACACCGCCACCCACAACCCTACAAACCAACACCATAATTATCATCGTTAGCATCCCAATCATTCTAATTTTCACAGTCATAACCACCTCAATCATACTCTACAACAAAAACAAAAAACAACCAAACTAACCAAAAAGAAAATATGAAATAAATCCACCGTCAAGTTAAAGTTTCAAAGTTATTCATGAGAATGTCTTCAGAAAAAAATTCATTTTAGTAGCATATTATTTTTGGGGTTAGTTGTTAAATGTTTCATACAAGTTTTTTTCCATTTATGGTCAAAATATAACGTTTACCATAAAGATACAGGTATTGTTTAGAGTGCACACTTAGTTATGTAAATGCTGTGTAGAATATGTTTTAAAAATAAAAAAAAAGAAAGGTTGGGTTGTTTATTTTGCAATGTTACGACGTAGTGTGATAGCAAGGAATGCTGCCACTGCGCCGACAACTAGAGCAACTATTGCTAAGGCTAATGCTGTTGTAGACCATGAGGATGAGCCATCTGCGCCATCTACACCGTCTCTACCATTTGTGCCTGCTGGACCTGCTGGACCTTGTGCGCCTTGTGCGCCTGCTGGACCTGTACCACCGCTTGAACCGCTTGAACCTGGATCGCCTTTATCGCCTTTTTCACCTTTTAGGTTGCTGCTATTTATTGCATTATTGACTATGTTGGTAACTTCAGTTCTCTGACCACTGCTAAGTGTGTTGCTACTGCCACCGCCAGTACCGCCGCGTGCACCTTCTAGAACTGCAAATTTGCCAGTTATTGGATCATCTACCTTGTCAAATGTTGCTTTCCATGTCCAATTGCCAATTTTCGCATCGTTAGCAAGTTTAAATTGAATTGCAGTTGAAAGACCAGAATCGCCATCACCTAGACCCATTGTGTAAAATAGGCCGTCCTTGTCGTTTTTAACCCAAATTACATCTGTATCAGAAATTATAATGCGACTTCGGGTTACGCCTGCAGAATCGACAACATCAATTACACCGTTTTGTACTGTTGTGCTACCTATGGTGAAGCTGACTGTATCACCTTGATAATATTCAGCTAAACCAGTTTCAACAATTAACTGCAAGTTGGTTACAGTCAATTTTGTTCCATTAGCATACAATTTTGGATTAAGGTTGTCAGTTGCGTTGAAGACATATTGACCATTAGGAGCATCAAGTGGAACTAGCCAAGATGTTGAAAATTTACCGAAAGTGCTAGTTGCATCTGGAGAGATTGATGCTGTAAGTGTGGCTATTTTAGTGCCGTTTGGAGCTTGTATGTCAATTGTAGCGGTTGTAGCAGTAACACCAAAGTATGTACCTTCGATTGCAACTGTTCTACCGGCTATGGTTGTTTGTGGGGACACTGTAAGTGTAGTAGTTTTTGTTATGGTTAAGGGTGCTGTAGATGATAGGCCTGGAATGTTGGTTAAAATTTCTACTGTCTTTACACCTGTAGATGAAACTGTTGGTACAATAACTGTACGACCAGCAGCCAACTGTGCAGCGGTTAGACCTGATGCAACTGTAACGCCATCTATAACAATGCGAGCTGTAATCGGAAGTGTATAAGCAGAATTATAGCCAGTGAAAGTATTAGTTGGCTCTGAGTCAAAAACGTCGAAACCTGTGCCTGTGATTGTTATCTGTTGACCTGAGACTGCACTTGTTGGTGCAACTATTGTTGTGGTGGTTGCGATGCCAAAGGGCATTGATGCAGTTAAGCCATATGTGTCAATAGCATCAAGGGTGTATAGACCAGCTGGTATACCTACACTAATCGTAACAGGTAAGCTAAATGAGCCGCTTGCAGTAAGTGTGCCTGCGCCAAACTCGTGTACAACAACGCTCCCTTTCATAAGTCGCAGGTTATATTGTGTACCTAAAATATGTGTAAAGTTTGCGCCAGTAACAGTAACTACATCGCCTGCTTTAGCTACAACTCTGCTAGCAGTAATACCAGTTATACCTGTCAAAGCAAATGTTTCACTTGCAGACTTGGTAGCAGCACCTGTAAGACCAATATTACTAAATTCATCTACTGAAATGACCAAGTTATGTGGATAAACGTTTGATGCATTAGGTTGAGATGGAACAATCACCTGAACGCTAAAGGTACGATCAGCATCGTCAAGAACAAGTACGTTTTGATTAGCAATGACTTTAGGCATAGTAAATCCGTTTATTTGGAAGTTGCCAATATAGTTGCCAGGAGTGAATCCTCTACCAGTGATTGTAACTACTGTTCCAGATGGGCCAGAAGCTGGTGAAAGCCTAATTGCTGGACCAACTGTAAAAGTTGCATAGGCTAAATCTGCAGCAGCACTTACTGCGCGAACTTGATAATTACCGTCAGCTCTTGGGGAGGGTACGCGAATAGTTGCAGTGAAATCACCAACAGCATTTGTATTCACTGTTGCTGGAGTAGTCCCAACCAGATAGAAAACGTTAGTTTCGTTTTCAAACGAAAGGGTTATTCTTGATGAAGGGTTAAAACCAGTACCAGTAACTACAACAGAATCGCCCACAATACCAACAGCAGGGTTTAAAGTGATCTTTGGCAGAACGCGAATAGACATGCTTCTAGAGGCACCTGAACCAGCAGCACTACCAGCAATTTCTTCTACTACAATGAGAGCATAAGTACCATTAGCAGCATGTGGAACAGCAGCGTTTAGTGCAAACACGCCAGTCACACCATGTGATAGTGTGTCATTTAACCGATTGGCGGGCACGATAGTATCCCAGTAAACTGATACTGTACTACCAGGGTTGGAGACGGAGCCAGAAACTGCAATCACATCAGCAACATTAGCGTCAAGAGGACTTCCTGTATACGTAGGAGACCCAGAAACATATGTGATGCTTAAGGATGTGGCAGTGTTTGTGAACACAAAATTAGTGTCATTCACAATAGCGTTTGCCAGTGGCACCACTGCTAGCACTGTAGATGCAAATAATAGCATTATTGTCATGGTTGCCAATAGCTTATTTTTTGATTTAATTGTATTCATTTTTATTTTTTCCTTTTTGTTATATGTTA
>Ga0209737_10000863_pt1 | contig 23111 bp, 21 predicted proteins | sample TergutCu122P3_FD_187284 | JGI IMG/M metagenome (GOLD analysis project Ga0209737, IMG submission 187284) | Cubitermes ugandensis P3 segment gut microbial communities from Kakamega Forest, Kenya - Cu122 P3 (SPAdes) (version 2) | ecosystem: Host-associated > Arthropoda: Insects > Digestive system... | reverse complement strand
CTATGGATATTTTGTATTCGGAAAAAGTAAATGGTTTTTGTATTGTTTCTAGCGACAGTGATTTTACGAAATTAGCCACAAGGCTTAGAGAAGCGGGAATGATAGTTATTGGTTTTGGTGAAAAGAAGACACCGCAACCATTTATTTCAGCTTGCGATAAATTTATCTATTTGGAAATTTTAAAAATAACAACCTCAGTGACTGAAAGTGTTGCGAAAACAAGTGTGAAGTCTAAAAAAGAAGAACCTCTTAGTAAAGTAGATACAGAAACTATTAGAATTATCGCCGAAAGTGTCAATGATTTGGCTGATGAAACCGGTTGGACATTTTTGGCGAGTTTAGGAAACTATATTTTGAAAAAGAAACCCGATTTTGACCCAAGAAACTATGGATTTCCAAAATTATTACCATTGATAAAAAATATCAATAAATTTGACATAGATGAAAGAGATTCAGGAGTAAAAAACATAAAACATATATATATAAAGCAAAAATAAACTGCCGCTAACGAGCGGTTTCACGCAAGCGGGGGTGTATGCCAGCAGAAACATTTGTGTGAATTTGGAAGTTTATCGCCCGCAGGAACCTTTGTGAAGCCCCGCCTGCGTGAAGCCGCCACCACATTAGGCGCCACCCATAGACAGCACAGTGGTAATTGGCAGGCTGACAGAAAATTAAGTGATAGAAGATAAAAGTTAAACATTAAAACATAGAAATTATGACACCGAAATAATAATTTGTTGGCTGGATATATTTATGATGACCACAACAAGTTAGTGAAAAGAATTATTACAATCAGGTCAGGTAATAATTGATGAATTTGAATACGAAAACGAACTCGTTTCAACAATAAAACACTATAATTCTGGTTACAAAACCGATTTGTTTTATAATTCACAAGGATAACTTATTAAAACAAATCGGATAAATTTTCACTATGAAAATGGACGAGTTGTGAGCATTGGTGAAAATGTTGAACCATATATAAATACCATTGTATATGACGCTTCAGGCAATATAATAAAACATATCTATATTGTTCCTGAACAAGATATGTTTGGGCAACCTATTCCGGGAACAACCAAAGAAGTTGTGTATCAATATGAATATGATAACAATCCGCAATAGTGGTACAACTTGGTCTTATACCTATAATGAGTATGGATTGCTAGAAACTATAGGAGTTACTTGGGGTGATATTCCAACCGATTGGCTTTTGAGAATAACATACAAACAGATAGGAGTGACGGGCATAATTGAAAAAAGTTTTATCTTTGCAAAAAATTAATCCTTAATAATTCATAAAAAAATGAAAGGTATATTAATAAATTTAACATTTGGCTTGACGATTGTATTCTCAGCTGCAAATTTTAATGTTCGTGCTTGCACGAGTTTTTTGATTACTCGAGGCGCTTCCTCAGACGGGTCAACAATGATTACATACGCCGCCGATGCCGCATGGCTTTACGGCACATTGCGTTTTCATCCCGCAGCCGTTCATCCGCCCGGAACGATGCTTGATGTTTACCGTTGGCACGACCACATACATCAAGGCTCCATCCGGCAAGCCGAACAAACATATTCGGTTGTCGGCAATATGAACCAGCATCAGGTGGTAATTAGTGAAACCACATTTGGCGGACGTCCGGAACTTCAAGACACAACCGGAATTATGGACTACGGCAACTTGAAGTACATTGCTTTGCAGCGTGCCAAAACCGCCCGCGAAGCGATTCAGATGATAAGTTATTTGCTTGAAACATACGGTTATTACAGCACCGGAGAATCGTTTTCGATTGGAGACCCCAATGAAGTTTGGATTATGGAACTTATCGGAAAAGGCGTTCCGATTTTGGATGCTAAAGGAGAAGTAGATACAAGGAGATGGACAAGAGGCGCAGTGTGGGTAGCCAAACGTGTTCCCGACGGTTATATATCCGGACACGCTAACCAAGCGCGTATCACAACTTTCCCGGTTGCTAACCCGAGAGCAAGAGTTGTAACGTCCATAACTTGCAGAGACATTGCAAGATTGACGACCACGCCAAGCATCGAAGTCGTTTATGCGCACGATGTGATTAGCTATGCTCAAGGCATAGGCATATTCGAAGGCAGACACGAAAATTTTAGTTTTTCCGATGTTTACGCACCGCTTGATTTTGGTGCTATGCGTTTTTGCGAAGCCCGCGTTTGGTCAGGCTTTAGAAAAGCCGACCGCAGCGGTGCTATGGAACAATTCGAGGATTACGCCCGCGGTGCAAATCCCGACAATCGCATGCCGCTTTGGATAAAACCCGACCGCAAGCTAACTTTGCAGGACGTAATGTGTATGATGCGCGACCATTATCAAGGTACGTCGTTATGTATGCTTCAAGATGTGGGTGCAGGTCCCTTCGGAAAACCATACCGTTGGCGTCCGATGCGTTGGAACTTGAACGAAGAGTACTTTATTCACGAACGCGCGATTTCTACACAGCAAACCGGTTTCTCTTTCGTTGCGCAAATGCGCTCGTGGCTGCCGAATCCTGTCGGAGGCATTCTTTGGTTTGGCGTTGACGATACTTACACCACCCTTTATATGCCAATGTATAGCGGCATGACTAAGGTGCCGCATATATTTGAAGAAGGCAACGGAGATATGATAACACATTCGCACACTTCAGCATTTTGGCTGTTCAATTTGGTTACAAATTTTGCCTATTTACGCTATCAAGATGTGGTCGCTGATATTAAAAAAGTGCAAAGCGAATTGGAAGAAGGTTTTATCGGAAAAGTGGCGGAGAACGATGCCGCTTGGAAAAACATAGCCTGCCACGAAGAATTAGCTCGCAAAGCCACGGATTTTTCGTTGGCGCAGGCGCAATACGGATTTGATACATGGAGAAGCCTGTTTTATGACTATCTTTTAATAAAATACATTGATGGAAATATTCGCAGGAAGGGACCGGACGGACAGTTTGAAAGAAGAGAAAACAGTCGAAGAAACTCTGCGGATTTGGAACATCCGAGATATCCGGATTGGTTCTATCAACAAATTATTGATCAGTCCGGTGACAATCTAAGATATAATGAAAACATAAGATAAACCGGCAGGGTGTGTATGAAATGCACTTGTTCAGCCTTACAAAGACAACGCTCTCGGAAAATGCACGAACGACTAGCGAGCGGTTGTTCGCAAGCGGGGGTGTAACTCGTGAGAAAGGTGTGTGAGTTTTTAGACTTTGTGGTTTGTAGCAAGTTCACCCTCCCGCCTGCGCGAAGCCGTCACCCCGTTGCATACAAGCGGGTGATAGTGTATTCTGAAAAAGTAGCGACTAGAAATAAAAAAAGTGTAATTTTGCATTATTCTAAGTAGAACTGTATAAATAAATTAAAGAATTCAAAATATGAAGACAGAATTCAAAAATTATCAAGAGGCGATTGATTATTTGAATCAGTTTAACAATGAAAAAAAAGCATTGTTTTACCAAAAAATGATTAATTCTCCGAAGTTAAAATTTCATGGTCTTGATACTAAAACAATGACGGACGTGATGAAAAATTATTCCTTAACCGAAGGTCCATTAGACTATTCATACGAACTGACTTCGCTGATATTTGCCTCCAACGTTGAAAAAATCAATGACGATAAACAGTTGATAAAATATCTTTTGGAATACATCAAACACGTTGATAATTGGGCGCATACTGATGTGATTTTTGGTTACGACAAAGTGAAACGCTTGCAATATGAGGTGCTGTTTCCGCTAATCAAGCACACGCGGGATTCCGATTTGGAATTTGAGAGCAGGTTTTACTACGTTGTCTTTATAATGTATAAGGCGCGAGTTGAACTCTACGACGATTTTTTGGCAAGCATCAAGGATAGCGAAAAATATTACACGCGAATGGCGATTGCATGGGTTATTTCCGAAATGTTTCCGCAAAGCGATGACAAAATTTTGAGTTATTTGAAAAATTCTTCGCTCTCTACAACAACAAAATTGAAAGCAATCCAAAAAATCAAAGAAAGTCGAAAAACTACCGAAACCCAACGTGAAAAATTGGAGAAGTTGAGGAGTGAAATTAAGGGTAAATGATATTGAATAATCCTGAACAAGGGGGGAAAAACTGCCGGGGTGTTGTGTGCAAGCGGAGGAGAATGTAGAGGAAAAACATTGAGAAGTAGAGAGTTGAAAACAAATGGACAGAAAATAATGGGTATTCATTTAAAATATTATTAATATGAAAAATTTCAGTTATTTAGTAATTGCTGCCATAATTTTTGGTACCATATTCACGTCATGCAACAAACCTGACGACAATGTGAAAGAATTTACTGTTTTCTTCGAGACGGGCGAAGGTGGGAGTATTGTTGCGCCGCAAAAAGTAATGGAAGGCGAAAAAGTAATTAGACCTGATAATCCGACACACAGTGGATACCTGTTTGTTGGATGGTATAAGGAAGTGGAGATGATCAACGAATGGAAGTTCGATGTTCATATAGTAACGTGTGATGTTACACTATACGCCAAGTGGGTTGAGTGGACGATTGAGGATGATCCTCTATATCCGACAACAATTTATTCTTTGCCGGAAGAAATTCTTTTGCAAATGCGTAACGATTTTGCACAGAGAAATCCGAATGTTTATACTTCTTTAAATCAATTTGGTTTTTGTGCTATGTTAACACCTGGTGGTGGAAACGGTGTTTCCGGCGGTTTTACCAAAGAAGAAGCTATTGCAGCAGTCAAGGAATTTGTGACACGCAATCCTGAATATACAGGAGTGAGTAATCCTGACGATTTGCAGTTCAAAAGCATTTCGAGTACTGTAGGCTATAATAATGCTCTTTTTTGGCATTTCAGAACTAGAAATCAAACAATTAACAATATAGAGGTTGATTGCACAGAAATTTTATTTCATACCCAAAATTGGAAATTAATAAGGTGCTATGGAAATCATTACCCAGATGTTTATGTGCCGACAAAATTTAATTTCAATGTAGAACAAGCCAAATCTCTACTTTTGGGAAAAGAAATTATTCATTGGGGTTGGGGTGGTCAGTATAGTGCAGGAATTGTAACAGTTGAACATTTACAGCAAAGTACTACAAAATTAATAATTGTTCCCGTTACAACCGATGAAAAAATTGAACTTCGTGTTGTGTGGCAAGTATATTTGAATGGACCGCTGCATTACATTTTTGAAATTGATGTAATGACAGGCGAAACTATTAGAGAAATGCCAACAATAATATCCTAAAAACAGAAAAAAATGACAGATTAAATTAAAATCATTATGAAATTCAGCAATGTAAGATTGTTAGTCAAAGACTACAAAAAATGTTTCAAGTTTTACACAGAAAAACTTGGTTTAGAACCTGCTTGGGGCGATGAAGAAGGTTGTTATGCTTCTTTTAAAGTGGCAGAAGGAATAGAAGGTTTTGCCATATTTGTTTCGGATTTTATGGCTCCTGTAGTTGGTAATGCCGACAGAAGTCAGCCTACAGATTGTCGTGAAAAATCAATGGTGTCATTTGAGGTGGAAAATGTTGATGAAACTTATCAAACATTTTTATCAAAAGGCATTCAGTTTGTCAATCAGCCAATCGATATGCCTGATTGGGGAATGAGGGTTGTTCATTTGCGAGACCCCGAAGAAAATCTGATTGAATTTTTCACACCTCTTGTAATCGAGTAAAATAAAGAACAATGGAAAAGAAAAACAAATTTTGTCAAAGCTGTGGAATGCCGATGAGCAAAGATCCGCAAGGTGGTGGGACAGAAAGAGACGGCTCAAAAAGTTTGAAATTTTGTCATTGGTGTTATAAAGATGGCGAATTTTTAGGTGGCAACACATTAGAGGAGTTTTGTGAGAACGCACGAAAAGGAATGATTGCAAGTGGCGATGCAAACAAATTTATGGCGTGGCTATATACAAGAAAAATATTTTTGAAAAACTTAGAGCGATGGAGAAAGAATGGTAGTGTCGGCAGTTAACAAGCGATTTGGCGTAAGCGAAGCCTGTCTTGTTGGATAGTTTGAAAGTAGTCACTTGGATTTATTATCCCATAGGGATAGTATGTGGGTAGAAAAGGAAAATGTGCAGGAAGTATCCCGCGTGCCGTAGGTACGCGACTTTAATAAATAATTAGTATGAAAAAAGGAAATGTTTACAAAAGCGAACTCGGAGAGAAAATTTTAATTGAATTATATGACAAACAATTAAAGTCTCTTAATGTAGCATACGAAGACATGTATGTTCAAACAAGGTTGGGTCAATCTCATTTATTGAAATTGGGAAATCCGAATGGTAAGCCACTGCTTATATTTCATGGAGGAAATAATACAACGCCATTTAGCTTATTATTTACTGGCTTTAAAATGTTATTTGCACATTTTTGTGTCTATGCTGTTGACACCATTGGACATCCCGGAAAAAGCGCACAAACAGTTCTTTCAGCAAAATCAATGGAATACGGCGAATGGGCATCTGATGTTATTGAAGGACTTGGATTTCAAAAAATGATTTGTATTGGGGGTTCATTCGGTGGCGGCATACTGGTAAAATTAATGTGTGTTGCGCCTGAAAAAATTGAAAAAGCTGTTTTATTAGTGCCTTCTGGCATCGCGAATGTATCTACATTTAATCTCATAATGAAAATGGGTATCCCCATGATTTTTTATGTTTTGACAAAAAGGGATTATTGGTTAAAAAAAGCAGTTTTACCTATGGCTATTAATGAAAAAAATATTGATGCCGATACATACGAAATGGTAAAAGCATCATTTGAATATGTTAATGTGAAAGCAGAAATGCCAAGTAATGTGAAAAAGGAACAATTAGAAAAATGCAATGCTCCAACATTTATTATAGGCGCTGAAAAAGATTGTATGTTTCCCGGTAAAAAAGTGATTGAAAGAGCAGAAAAAATTCTTCCTAATGTTAAAAGTCATTTGCTACAAAATCAAGGTCACATGTTTAGACTATCTGTTGATGAAATGAATATGATTAAAACATTTATTGATGAATAGTGAGGACAAAAATTACTTTACTTTCTACGACTTAATTTATTCAAAGCATTCCTATATCTGTTAGCGTTTCGTTCGTGCTCTGCTAAAGTAACTGCAAAATTGTGTGCTCCTGAAAAATCTTCTTTTGCACACATATACAAATAATTATGTTTTGTATATTGTAATACGGAATCTATAGTGGAAGGTTCCGGAAAGCGAATGGGTCCCGGTGGTAAACCTGCATACATATACGTATTATAGGGAGAATCAATTTCTAAGTGTTTAAATAAAATGCGATTCAATGTAACGTCTCCTATTGCAAATTTTACTGTTGGGTCGGCTTGTAACCTCATTCCCCTACGCAAACGATTGATGTACACGCCGGCAATAATCGGTTTTTCAAACTCTTTGTGGTTTTCTTCTTCCACAATAGAAGCCAATATGGCAACTTCAATAGGAGTAAGAGAAAGAGCATTCGCTTGTTCCAAACGTTTTTTGTTCCAAAAATTATGATAAATAGTTTGAAACTTTTCTACAAAATCTTCGGCATCAATATCATAATAAATCTGATAAGTGTTTGGAATAAAAAGCGCCGGTAATGTTTCTTTTGTAAACCCCAATGAAGCTACAAATTCTTCATTTTCTAACAACTTTTGTAACTCTTGAGCTGAAAAGAGGAATTTATCTTCTGTCCTTTGCACAAAATCAGGCAAGGTACGCACATTATTAAAAGTAAAAGTAACCGGATAACGTTGCCCTTTTCGCAGCTTTCTAATAAGTTGATAATTAGTTTCATTGTCTTTGATTTCATATCTGCCGCGCATCACATGTTTATCATATTTCAAAATTCTCGAAGCGATTTTAAAAGTTCGGATATTTTTAACAATATCATTCTTTATCAAAGAATCAATGACTTTATCAAATGTAGCATGTTTGGGAATGAGCAAAGTTGAATGGGTAGTATTTGGTGTAAAAAAAATAATTTTTCTTGCTATAAAAGCAGAAATAAGAGCAATAACAAGTAATAAAATGCAAATGATTATGATTTTTTGTAGTTTTTTCATAAAAAGAGTTTTTGTCTGCAAAAATAGAGTTTAAATAATCTTGTTAATTATAAAAATCTTACGAAAATTCTGGTTCAAGACGATTAAGCTCTTGTTCCGCAATAATTTTGTCAATACATCGCTTAATTAAAATATCTAACGAACTATTTTCCAAATAATTTGCAGGAGCCATAAAATCGGCGCGTTGTTGACGCACAATTTCCTCACAAATTTCTTTGGGCGCTTTTTTACGATTTTCGGTTGGTTTAAACTCTTCATTATAAACGGCAATAGTATATCCGCCTTGCATTTTTACCATTTTCATTGCCGGAATGTCGGTTTCTCCATCGCCCAAATAGATCATATTTGAAAAAGGAATCGGTTTTTCATTTTCCGGTACAATTTTGTTAATCAATGTATTATCGTAAGAATTATGAATTCCTTTATTGATACGGAACAAAAACTGTGTTTTGTTGGTGTAATTTACGCCCAGTGCAGGCCAACAAGCCACATTCTTAGCATCGTACATAAAACCTGAAGCAAAAATATTTTTAAAATGGCGGGCAATAGAAGTACCCTCTATAAATTCACGCAGCCCCGAAGAAATGATAGAATGCTCTATTTCAAAACCTTTTTCTGCAACATATTGATTTATTCGTTCAAAATATTGTTCCACGCCTTGGTACAAAGCAATCTGTTTGCCATACCGGAAAAAATCCTCTTTTTTAATGGAAATATTTTTTTCTTTTGCTTTTTCCAACATCAAAAACATATAGGCTAATACCTCATCCATATCGTGTTGCTTGGCAATTTCGTTGGCTTTTTTCCAAAATTCGTAAATATCCATCTCTAAATTGGGAATGAAATCGTGTTCTTGCATATTTCCGGGCGCCAATGTGCCGTCAAAATCGTAAGCAATGGCAATTTTGTTTTTAAAAGTAGGCATTTTTAGATTTTTTATTCGGATATAATGTTTTATTTTCTTTCAGGTAATTTTTTAGTTGTTTTTTCGATAATTTTTTCATCGTTTTTCAACTTGCGTTCAACTTTTTTTATGTCTTCGGCAGGAGGTAGTTGTTCAGGAACGATACCTCGCTCCAACAACATTTTTCTTACGGCCATGTTGTTATCAACATGCTCGGTTTCTATAGATTCTACTCCCTGTAAATCTTTTGTTTGCACATTGATAGATGTCATTTCTGCAGCAAAATCTTTCGCTTTAATATTGATTGTAGGCAAAAAATCGGCAACCGGACGATGCTCGGGGACATTTAATTTTCGTTTTAACATAACAGTGCTTAAACGAAATAAGGCTTGGTCGCCCTTGGAACGGATTATAGCAAAGTCCTTGTCGTTCACACCTCTTTCATATAGAATACCGGATAATATTTTTTCGGTTTCTGCTAATTTTTCACGAGCTTTTACACGCTCGTAATCTAAAATACGTTGTTCAACGATTTCGGCTCGTCGAGTTTGTACGGCAAAATAATTCTGAGCGAAAGCAATAGGTTCTTTTCTACTGTCGCCATTTTGTGCAATCAAATAACATGCATAACGAGTAAGTAAAATGTCATCTATTTTTTTCTCAGCGCCTTTTGGCATAGGTATCGTTTTGCTGACGCCAGCAAAATGATAGTCTACATTTTCTCCTGCATTTTCACATGCTTCTTTGGCTTTATCAATGGTACGTTCAAAGTTACGCCATTGTGTATAGCCTAATAATTTCTGTAGTTCTCTTGCACTCCAACATTCAATTCCTTCAAATTCGCCAGAGGCTTGCTCAAATTGTGCAAATAATGTTTTGATTTCCTCTGCCTTCATACATTAAATTTTACTTCACTTATTGAATGCGAAAATATTATTTTTTCAATTATGGTTATCTTCATATAATCTTTTTCTAAAATACAAATCTACCAACGAGAAAACAAATACGATAAAAATAATGATGACGTAAGTTTTAGCAGGCATTTCAAGATTAATTTTCAGAATAGGAAGCTGAAAGTCGGTATAAAAATACAAGTAACTACAAACAAAACCTATTGCGAAAATTCCAAGCAGTGCATAACCCAAAATTTCCAGTATTTTGCGCGTAACTGATCTTTTATGTGCTTTTTTGTGAATAATGTGCATAATATTTGAAGCCAACTCCGATGATGGTTCTTCAGTAATTTTATCACTTAATACTCTGTAAAACAGATTCTTTTCATTTTCATTCATAACGCATGGTGTTATATAATTTTTTTCGTATTCTAAAGAGCTTAACTTTTACATTAGCAGTCGTTTGAGTAGTAATAAAAGCAATCTCGTCTATCGTTTTTTGTTGATAATAATGAAGTAGAATAAGTGCATATTCATCTTTTGAAAGTGTTTTCAGCGCTTCATCCAATTTTTGATAATGATGTTCCGTTTCTTGTTTATCAAAAAAATCATCTATCTCGGTAACTTCTTCAGGAGGAGTGATTTCATCATTAAAATAAGAGAATATCTCTTTTCTTTTTCTTAACTCATTTATAATTAAATTATAAGCAATACGGTACAACCATGTGAGAAATTGCGATCTTTGTTGAAAACTTTTTAATTTTAGGAACCCTTTTATAAAAACATCTTGGGTTAAATCTTCTGACAACTCACGATCTTTAGTTAGTTGAAATGCCAATTGAAAAATATCTTTGTTATACTTTACTGCAAAATGAGAGTATAAATCTGTTTCTCCTTCCAGAATACGTTCAATAAGCGCAAATTCTTCTTTCATGTTTGATTTGACACAAAAATATTTTTTTGGTTACAAATTGTAACCTTTTTTTCATTTTTATGTCAAACAAGCAAAAATAAACTTTAATTATTAACCAAAAAAAATTATTATGGACGGAATTCTGATTGTAGGTATTGTTTTTTTTACCATTTACAAAACTATTGAACTATTTGTACTTCAAAGAGAACGCAGACTTATGATTTCAAAAATGAGTGAAATCTCTCCTGAAATGTTGCATGCCAACATTAACTCACTTAAAATTGCTCAAAACGATCAATCAAAGAGCAGTCAATTTTTAATGCTTCGTTTAGGCGGATTAGCGCTTGGTATTGGTGCAGGATGGATTTTAGGGTGGGTACTCAATAATACCCGATTAGATATTTATCAGGCACAAACTAATTGGTATCAGAGGGAAGTTATGGATTCAACAATTATTGCTACTACTGCTTTGTGTGTTGGCGTTGCGTTAATCATTGTTTATTTGATTGAGCGGAAATCGTATAAAGAAGCGAAAAGAGTGGTCTAAAAAAGTACGCAGATGACGCAGATTGTCATGATTTTCGCAGATTAGTTAAATAAACAATTAAAATCTGCGTTTATCTGTTAAATCTGCGTCATCTGCGTGCAAAAAAATCATTATGAATGATGTAAATCGCTTCCTAACACAGTATATCCAAAAAAATGATATTCAAAAGGTTTTAATATTAAGCGACCAAAAGGTTCTTAATTTATTTTCCAATTATTTTCCTTTTACTCTTAATAATATTGATGTTCATCATATTACATTAACATGTGATGAAAAAATTAAAAATATTCAAGCCGTTTCAGATATTTGGAATTTTCTTTTGTCTGAACAATTTGATAGGAACAGCTTGCTCATTAACTGGGGCGGAGGAACTATTTGCGACCTTGGCGGTTTTGTGGCAGCAACTTTTAAACGCGGAATTCGGTTAATTAACATTCCAACCACTTTGCTGGCAATGATTGACGCTGCACACGGTGGAAAAAACGGCATTAATTTACAAGATTATAAAAATATTATCGGCACATTTTATCTCCCTGATGAGGTATTGATAGATTCAATATTTCTAAATACATTGTCGCAAGAAGAGATTTTCAACGGATTTGCAGAATTAATAAAATTTGCATTAATAGCTGATCCCGAACTATGGGAAGAATTGAAAAAATTAGAACATATTTCAACAAAACAGATTCAACAGATTTGGTTAGAAAAAGCGGCAAATTTTAAGGAACAATTGACAAAAAGAGACCTTTTCGACAAAAACGAGCGCCAAATGTTAAATTTTGGACATACAATCGGACATGCTATTGAAAGTTTCATGCAAATGAATAATAGACCTATTTCTCATGGCTATGCAGTGGCGTTGGGTATTTGTTGTGAGACGTATATATCTTATCTTCATCAATTCATTTCACATCATAGAGTAAATGAAGTTTGTGATTTTATAAAAAAACAATATAAACTACCTATCTTTCGGGAAAATGAAGTTTCACAAATAGCGAAAATCTGTATTCAAGATAAGAAAAACCAAAATAATGATATTAAAATGGTTTTATTAAAAGATATTGGACAACCTATTGTAAAACAAACCGTAGCAATAGAGGAAATAGAAAGTAGCTTAAAACAAATAAGCGCTCATATTTGATTTGCAAATACTTGTTCTTTTACAAGATTTAACAAACTTAAACTGCTAATTTTTTTGCTAAAAAATCTTAATAATAGCTAAAAATCCACATTTTTGTACAAACAACCAAAAAAAACGTTATTTTTGCCGCCACATTGCGGGGTAGAGCAGTGGTAGCTCGTCGGGCTCATAACCCGGAGGTCGTAGGTTCGAGTCCTGCCCCCGCTACTAAGGGTTTCTAAGGAAACCTTATTTTTTTATGCAAAATGAGGTTTTTGCGCCCAATTCTTTTAAACTTTAAAAAAGATGCGGTTTCCCATGCTTCTAGAACCTTAAATTTTAAATCTAATCTGTATTCACAGAAAAATTAATAAAATCCACCAAAGGTTTTACTGCTTTGAGTCCGTTAATAACGTTATTAATAAAATCATTTTTCAATGCTTCTTGTGGGTTGTAGTAATGCGAAGCGAAAAAATGCTTGTTTTTTAATAGCTCAATATCAGGAAAGTCTTTGGGAAAATCTACCGGAGCTTTTTTAAGTTTTTCAATAGGTTCAATACCGTCATAATATTTTGTGAAAGAAGATGCATTAATAATAGTTTTAAGCTCATCAATTTGATAATAAATTTCTTTCCTGATTAACTTAAGATATTCCGGTATAGGCATATAAATACCGCCTCCGAAAAATGACTCTTCAGGATCTAAATGAAAATAATATCCGGCAAAATGGGAATTCTTTCCACCGTTTTTTGCAAAATATGCACCGAAATGTGTTTTATAAGGTTCTTTATTCGGAGAAAAACGCACATCGCGATAGATACGAAATAGACATTGTTTTATTTCTAAATTTTGCAAAGTTTCATCAAAAGTTTTCAGATTATCTAACAAAGTTGTTGCGAAATCTTCAAAATTTTGCTTCGCTTTTTCATAATCCGGTTTGTGGGCTTGGAACCAATCGCGCTGATTGTTTGCCTTTAATGCTATTAAAAACTGTAAAGTTTCGAGGTTAATTTTAGCCATAATATTTTTTTTCTGCAAATAAACAAAAAAAATATATTTTTGCCGCCCTTAATCCTGCGGATGTGGCGTAATTGGTAGCCGCGTTAGACTTAGGATCTAATGTCGAGAGGCGTGGGGGTTCGAGTCCCTTCATCCGCACAAAGGTTTTTTAAAATTCAATGAGTGAGCAATTTACAAATATCGCTTGCTCATTGTTTATTTTACGGAGACTAAAACGAGACAAAACCTCGGTTTATTTTTACTTAGCTTGTTGCATAGCACAAACGCTAAAAAAAAATGTCAGTTACACAATCTCACTTAGCCCTTGTTACGGCAGTAAACGCTACTCATTACATGCCGGCAACCCTTCAAAAATACCCTTCGGGGTGGTTGATAGACTACTATGTCGAAGACCCGAACACGCTAAAATTAAAGCGCTTTAAAATCAAAGTAGCGCGTATGATGTCGCGCTTTCCTACCAAAAACGAAGCATTACGGCACGTCAATTCTGTTGTGGCGGCTCTCAATATCCGCCTTGCTTCGGGCTGGAATCCTCTGCTATATACAAGTGATAATACAGAGCCTGTGCCCGTTTTTGAGCCTGTTAATGTCTCAAAAACGCTTCCGGTTATCACCGTATTGGCAGAAAATACAACGCAAGGCGAATGTATTGTACTAAGCCCCAAAGTGGAAAAACAACCTACGGAAGAAGAGCTGCGCATGCAGACCCCATTTTCAGAAGCAAGTAAGAAGTATTTGGATGAAGCGTTAAGAGAGAAACGCCCGGATACTATCCGTTCTTATTCTTCTTTCATCGGCATTTTCAGTAATTGGCTGAAAACAAGGTTTGAAAATGCGAAATGTGCAGACTTGAAAGGCTGTGTTATTGCCGATTTTATGGATTATGTGTATAATGAAAGGGAAGTGTCGGGAACTACCTATAATAACTATGTAAAGATGGGGCGGGCAATTTTTACGTGGATGGTGGATAAGTATTATATCCTGCAAAATGAGTTTACCAAAATTAAACTAAAGAAAAAAGAAAAGAAATCGCGTATTCTCATTGATGACAAAACGCGGGGTAAAATCAAGGAATATCTTGAACTAAATAAACCAAACTACCTGACTATATGTAAACTTGTATATAACACACTATTGCGACCCAAAGAGATTAGAATGTTGAAAGTAAGTGATATTTTATTAGATGAAAAACTGATTCAGGTACGGAGTGAAGTAGCGAAAAATCAAAAAGAACGCTTCGTTCCGCTTACTGCTGAACTTGTGAATGATTTTAAACGAATGGGAGTAGATAAAGCGCCGGAAGATTTTTATGTGTTTAGCGAAAATCTGTGTCCGGGTAAGGGTAGAATATCGGATGGCTATATGGGTAAATATTGGGATAGAATGAGAGAGAAACTTAGATTTTCTAAAAACATGGTACTTTACTCTTTAAGAGATTCAGGAATGACGGACATGATTAAAGTTTCCAAATTCGATGATATTTCAGTGATGCAGCTTGCCGACCATCACTCACTTGAAATGACCACAGTTTACACCAGACACGTAGATCCTAACTTGCAAAAACTCGTCTACGAAAACTCGCCCGCTTTCTAACCTTACAACTCTACTTTTTCTTTCGCAAATACAATCTCCGCAATCACGTTCCGGCTTCCCTCGGTAAACTGAAAGTTCATCTTGATGGGCATTAGCTTTACCGAATCTATTATAACTAAGCGAATTTGCTGGTTAATCGGAATGTCCTGCGGCTTTAGCAGTTGGAGTACCTCCATGAAAACGGAAACCGGCAGCAAAAAGTAATGGCATACCCTTTCATGGTAGGCAAGGAAATTGAGCCAAGGAGCTGCATACATTTCGCCAACGGAATTATTTCCGGTGGCTGTCAGGTCAACGCCCTGTTCACGATTTCCATTAACGTCCATGCAAACAGGCGCGGCATGCTCATAATAGTAGTTGCCGGATGTGAGCTTTTTGCGCCCTAAATAGTTTACCAGCACCATGTCAAATTCTTTGTTGCCTGTGCCAAAGATTGGACTACAACCTCCTACCTCTATGTTCAGCAAAAAATTCTTATTGGTGATCCTTTCATCTGCGATTTTCATATTTGGAACTTTTAAGGGTACTATATCTTCAGCATCACCCTCTCCGATTTCCAAAACCTGATTATTGCCGGAATAAGGATCCCACCTAAAAACCCAGTTTTGCACGGAATCGCCCGCCCTTACGGCAATGCGATAGCGGTTTTCGTTTTCAACAAGGCAAATTTTACCAAAGTTTCTGAAAGCGTCCGGAAGCTGTGAACTTGATTTTACCGGAGGTAAAACCTTTAATTCATCAATATCTTCGCTTTTAACAGCATCAAATTTGTAGCGGTATTTTTTCGGCTCATATTTTTCTATGTAGCTTTTTTTATTAAGCAGATATTGCGTTAAATCAATGGCTTGCGCTTGGCTGAGAATATCCTTAAAAAATGAAAGCTCAATCTGTCCTTTGGCAGAGTCTATGAACATGCACAAACCGAAAGCATTGCAAATTTTGCTGATAAAATCGCTATTAGTTAAGGCAGGCATATGTTCGGCATACTTTATTCTGTTTGCAAATACATTGCAGATCTTGTAAACAGTTTCCGGCTGATTAATTAATTCAATTTTTGTATATTCATCTATCCTGTTGGACTGCAAGGTTGCAGAGGAGTGCATTTTGAGCTTTCCGAAAAAGAAGCAGTAATAACGACCCCCAGTCAGTCTTTGTGTAAAAGTGTAATTAAAAGTGTAGAAACCCGCGCCGTTATATCCAATTTGAGACTGTAACTGACTGAGGTTATATATTTTGTAAAATGATTCAAAGTAGCTCCAGTTACCGCTGCGCATATATCCAACCCTACCATTCCATTCATCTGTGCCACTCCAAAGAATCCAGTTTGGGAACTGATCCCCACCGTCAATAAAAAAAAACATTAACGCCTCCTTGGCTATTAGATCCGCTTCACCAAGCGCCCACGAGTTTAGTAAATTCGCAGGCAGGTAGGTTCTTATGGAAACGGTGATTTGATAGTTTTGGGTAGCGGGCGCTTTGATGTAAAAGTATTCTGCGCCACCAACTTCAAAAGGCATGATACGGCTATTCCAATCTTCGTCATCGTATGTGCATGCGGGCGAGATTGTCAGGGTTGCTTTGGCGCTGCCTGCGGACTCTGATTGGGAGGCTAACCCATCTAAAGCTCTCAAACTTTGTGAGTAGATTTTTTTGATATTGCTTTCATGTTGAAAGTTTCCAATCATCTGATAACCACCGTTTTTTATTACCTTTTCAAGTATCCAAAGCAATTGTATAGCAGGGGCAAAGGCAAAACTGTTGGGGTTGTTTAAGGCATTGTTATTAAACATACGGATGCCTCTGTTTCCCGCCAATTCTTCTATTACACCACCTACACCGGTTGGGTTGGTTGTGAAAAGCCGGTTAACATAGCACCTGTCCAACCCAACACTGTCGTTTGTGTTTATGGATGCTTGAAAACCCGATTGACTTCCGGGTGGCGTCGGGTCGCTGGGCAGAAGATACCACCCAAAATCCCTGTTGGCAGAACCGTAAAAAACGGTGTCAATAAACAGAGGGAATTTTATGATTGCGTCCTCAATCAAAGAGTTGGCGAGCATATTCCACCAGCCTATTTTGTGCCATTCGGCAGAATTACTTATAATTCTATCTGCGCCGTAATCGTTTTGCGATAGCTTGTTTTCAGCAAAGTTTTCGGGGAATGGGTTAATTACTAACCCACAAGAATAGCTTGTGCTTGTTGACTTTTGAATGTACAAATCTCCGGCAGCAATCTCAACGCCATCAACAGAAACGGTGCAAGCGTATTTTTTACACCTCTGCACATACACAAAACGAGCCAGACCAAAAATAAGGTCATTTTCTGCTGCCGGAACGTCGAAAGTAAACACAATATCTCCTTCTATCCTATTTACGGAAAATGCGCTGTTGTTTACTTCCAATTGCAGGCTGGTCTTTTTGGCGATGTACAGCGGTTGCCCTTCAATTTTGATCACTAGCATTATTTGAGATTTTCCAGATATAAAATTTTAATTTGATTAATCTCGCTGGCTGCCGTAGATATGTTAAGTTCTGATTTTTGCCAGCCGACACTAACACCGTCTCTCACGACAGCGCCAGTGGTGTCATCTTTACAGTAGTAGCAAATCACATCAAGAATATATTTGGCATCCATTTCCAAGTTCTGTATATTGACTTTGAAAGGGTCTTTAGGTGTGATATTGACACCTTTTATTTCTTTCACCCGGATTATAAGGGAATGAAGTGTACTGTATGCGCCAGCTGCCTGAGTTGCCGTTTTAGAGGCTTCATCTGCCAAATCGTAAGCCGCTTTCACCGCTTTTGGCGTTGCCGCTAAATTTTCTACACTGCTATTTGTGGCTGACGATAATTTGGTTGCCCCATAAACAGCTGTGCTTGCGACTGTAAAAACTCCCGATTCGACAAAGGAATTATCCTGAAAAGTTACTCTTACTTTTGGTGCAGCGCTGGCAGTTCCGGCGATGATCGAAACGGATTTTACTTCTTTGTCGTTACTAATTCCTCCTATCATATCATTGATAAGCTGCGTTAGTCCTTCCACCTGATCGGCAGATGTTTTAGGATACAAAATGTCAATGTCCGGCTCTGTTCCATTGCCTTGACCATTATATACCTCATGTTGAAATTTGATAATTTTTCCCATAATGTTAATTATTGATTAGTGTATTACTCGTAAATACTGTGAGTCTATTTTGATAATTTCATGTTTTAGATACATGATCAGGTCTCCCAAAGTAGTCTTGCATATCTCTCCCTTTCCGGTGTTGATGGCTACCGACATTCCTTCGTCAAGGTTATATTGTAGCGGTTGCAAAACAGAAAAATCGGAATCCAATTTGCGGGCGTTAGCTTCTTGTACCATTTCTGCTATTTTTTGCTCTCCGATTTGAATAACCAAATTTTCAATTTCCTTAATGTTTTCAAATTGCGATAACGTGAGCTTAAGTTCTTGGGCTTTGGTTTTCGAGGTTAATTCAACCTCATTGATACAGGGGCGGTCGTTCAAGTCGTTGTAACTGATTGGTACAGTCTTGTTTTCGTTGATTTGCCGGATGATGGCGTTCAGGATTTCTCTAACCTGTGAGAGTTCCATGCCGTCTTCAATAAATTCTATCATTTTTCTAATATTAATGTTGTATTTTTCTTTTCTTCAAAAGTTAATTCATCATTCCAAATCTTATAAAGGGGTTCGTCCCACTTCTCTTCAAATGCTTCTTTCTCCAATTCTTTCAATATTCTAGTTGCCGGATTTGCCAATGTACCGTTAGGATTTTTTAAACTGTATTGAAATTCAGCTGCCTGCAAGTCTTCGCCTTCGTCAAAAATTGTAAGTGTGTCGGGAAGGATAGTAATGGGGATTAGTGCACCATCTACAATTTTGTAATTAAACTTGTTTTCTAAGGCTTCGCCAAGCAGCTTCATTTCAACATCGGATTTATTGCCTGTGCGGGCGGTATATGTCGTGAAAACATCCTGAATGTCCGTTTCTATTTTTCCATCACACGTAACCTTTTCTCCATCAACTGTTTTCTCGACCATTTCATTTTCAATAAAAAATGATTCCAAAACGCCGTACTTGTTTTGCAGTAGAAATTCCTTTGCATCGTAAGTCTTTTCCTGCAAAACAAAGGTGCGTGTCCACACTGCGGATGGTGCGGAAGTATGGTAAATGCGAACGGTGTAGCTGAGAATTTGTGTGGAATGATTTTGCAGCGAAAGCGCTTTGACAGACAGCGGAACACGGTATATGGTAAAATTGGAAAGCGAAAGCGCGCCCGGATTAATGTTGTTAATTTCGCTGCCATCTTCGTTCAGGATGTCGATACGAACCTGCAATTGAGAAATTAAGGCACTCGTGGAACTGCTGCTAAAAAGCATAAAATAAGCATACTGTACCAAGTCCCTATAGCTTTTTACCGTTAATCCCGATGGTGATCCATAACTTCGCGGTCTGACAAAGTTGCGAAGAATATTGTTGCCCCCCATAGGGCAACTCCAATCAGCTACATTAAGTCCCCGGTGTGATTCCGATACTTTCCCATTCACTAAGTAGCGTTCATCGGAACGTTTGATCATTTGCACAGTTCCATCGAAATAATCGGAATAAACAAGGCGGCACTTAATCATGGCGTATTTGAGCGGGTAGGCAGCCAGCCTTTGGGTTAATCCGGGCAAATCCACGCCTTGAAAGTAAGAACGCAGCAAGGCAAGGGGTAACGATGCCCTGTTGCTGTTGTCCACATGCAGTAATATTTCAGGGGTTTGCATAGTGGTAGTGCTTGGGGCAAAACGCGTTACCTCCAATTTGGCAAACAGTTTATAACCTGTTTTTTCTGTTCGTGCGATACCGGTTGTTTGGCTAACATGTTGGATATTTGCCGAACTGTCATCGGTTTGCATGCTGACGTTTGCCCCACCATTTTGCCGCGCAGTAAACGTAATCTCTAAAGTGTCCGATACTGTAACTGCGTAATCTTTTGAGATGTAGTAATTTTGTGCTATTTTCTTGATTAACTCATCCTTTCTTTGCGCAGTTGTGGAATAAGCGTAGATTTGATACGGTTCGTTTGCAGCGATGCTTGAAGTGCTAATCTCAAAAATAAACTTCTTTGTTCCATATCTTAGCGTAATGTAATAGGTGGCGCGCGGCATGGTGTTAATTTTGTAGCGGGTAACCGCTTTTCGCCCTGTAGTGGATACGGGCGTGCCACTTAGGCGATACCGGATGGCATTGTTGGCAAAGTCGAACAAAAAAGGGGCTTCTGTGATATTGGCGGGCATGGTTATAACTATTTTAATGAGGCTGCATTACGCAGGAAGTTTTCCTGCGCTTCAAATTCGAGTTGCTTGTCGCGGCTCAAAACGGTTTGACGGTTTTTGGGGTCGCTCAGGTATTGGGTCAATTCTGTAATTTGTTCTAACATTGCTGATAAAATTTCGTTGCCTTGTGTGCTTGTAGTACTGTTATGGTAGTTATTTGTAACGGATTGTAAGGAATTTGAAGCAAAGTTAGAGCTAATGGCGGTGGCGGCTTGGGACAAGTTGGCTGCATCGGGAGCAGCGAAAACCAAATCATTCCACGGGGATTTATTCCCCTGTTGGTACTGTTCCAATGCGTCAATGAATGGTGCGGTTTGTGGGTCATTCAATAGCGTATTTGAAGCGACCCACTCCCGCCCTTTCTCTCCGGCACGGATGATTTTCTCCTCTTCAATAAAGCCACCTGTGGCGTAAGGCTCAGGCTGGCTTTGTATTACCGCAATTTGAGCGCCTGTGGTTGCCAAAGATAATCCCATAGGGATGAGTCCCCAGGGAAAGCCGCCACCGTTTTCAAAACTCTTCACAGCTGCCGCAATACCCGATATAATCGCCTTTATGGTGGCGGCTCTTTTCTCGCGCTTAAACCGTTCCAACTCAATTTCCTTTTGTTTTAAGTCTAACTCCTTGTCTAATTCCATTATCCGGGCATTGTAGTATTCTTGCGAGATAATGCCCTCGTTTAACTGATGGTCTAATATTTCTCTTCTCTCGTCGTAATTGCGGCGGTATTGATTAAGCTGCTTTTCTTCCCTGTTGGTTTGAATCTGGTTGATGGAATCAAAAATTTGGGTGGCAGTGTTGGCAAATTCGGAAATCACACCGGCAATATCAGCCAAATTTTTCTCCCAGTCTTTTTTAAAGTTTTTCCAGTCAATGGCAAACAGTTTTTCAAGCCCTCCTTTTTTTCCGATGCCTTCAATTTCTTTAATCTCCTTTTGGAGTTTCTTTTTTAAATCAGCAATTTGCTGCTCTAATGTTGTAATGCGGTTTTGATTTTCCTCTTCATCTAAGGCTTTGAGCTTGGCAATAGCGGTTTGCGCTATCTTGATACGTTCATCGTACTCTTTTTTAATAGCGTGAATGCGCTGCTCACTCTCTTTCATCAGGCTAACTGTGATTTCTTCTTCCGCACGTTTGACAATTGCCAATTCTTCCTGTGTGCAAAGGGCAATCGCTTCCATTTTCTTTTCAAACAGTTTTTCGAGCGTGGCCACTTCTTCGGGTGTTAATCCCGTCCCCTTAATGGGGTCGTAGGTTTCGGGCAGCTTTTTGTCGTAAAACTCTATGTTTTTATCAATCTCTTTGAGTACCTCGTTCCATTGCCGCTGCACGTTCTTTAGCTCAACGGCGTATTTGTCGGTGAGCGCATCGCCGAGCTTGTTTTGAATTTCTACGGCTTTCTCACACAGCTTCTTATAATCATCTTCCACTTTCTTTAACTGCTTTTTGCGCGCCTCATCATCTATACGTGCAACGGCTTTGTCTCTTAATTCCTGTAGCTGTTTTTCCGCATCAATGGCAACCTTGCCTTTGATTTTGATAAACTTCTTGGCAATGGCGATTTGCTCGTTAAACTTTGCTATTTCCTTTTCTTTCTCTCTCTCCACTTCTTTAAACCCTGCCAAGCGGTCTTCTTCTTTCAGCTTGTCCATCTCTTTTTTAAACCGTTCCCACTCCCTTATCAATTCTTTGCTTAGTTCTTCCTCTGCCTCAAGCCTGTTGCGGCGGGTTTGGCATTCCGCACAGTCGCAGCTCGTAAAATCGCCAGTGCAGCCGCTATCGTTGCCGGTAACGGCATCGGTAGGGCTGCCGCCGCCGGCTTCTATTTCTTCCAATTTCTTATTGTAGGCTTTTTCCCACTGTTCTAATTCCTGATATATTTTGCCACCCCTTTCCCTGAGTATGTTATAAGCGCTTTCGGCGCTTTTGGTGTGGTAATCATACATGAATTCCGCGCCAAAACCTTTCAGTTTTTTTCCAAACTCGAACCATTTAGCCTCCCAACCATCTCTCATTTTCAACAAACGCTCTTTCATTTGCTGGTCTTGCTTCTCTATCTTTCTGCCATTCTTCGCATTCCACTCATCGTATTTTTCCTGCGCTTCCATCATTTTGGATTTGATAACCGTTGCCTCAATTTTAAGATTCATGATTTTGAGGTAGTTATCAATGGCGGCAGTATTTTCTTCAATGAGCCGTCCTTCGGTAGTAAGCTGCGCATTGTATTCCGGCATGATTTCCTTGAGGGCGCGGATCGCTTTGAGACGTTCCGCGTTACTCAGATTCTCGTTGTGGATAATCTTTAGCAAATCTTTGACGGTGGCGGCTTGCTGGTCGTACTCCTTCTTAACTTCCACAAGCATATCTTTGTATGCTTTCTGAAAATCAAATGCCCTGTTTAACTCTCTTGCGCTCTTTATCCACTTGCCCATTGCGATAACGATAGCGGTAATAGCGGTGGCAATGGCAATCCATGGCACTTTGGCTGCGGCAGCGTGGTAAAGTTTCATTGCCTGAGTGGCTTTTGTTGTGTTTCCGGCAAGCTGGTATTTGGCAGCGGCAAGGCGAAACGTTATGGCGCGTTCCATATTTTGCAGGGTTATTGCAACTTTACTGTAGGTATTCAGCGCTTTTTGTGCTGCCGTAACTAACAGTAACTTGGAAAGATAAAGCGCGTATGGAGCAATCAGGGCAGTAACGGCAATCTTATTATCTTGACAAAACCGTATTACTTTGGCGA
>Ga0209737_10000862_pt1 | contig 23116 bp, 22 predicted proteins | sample TergutCu122P3_FD_187284 | JGI IMG/M metagenome (GOLD analysis project Ga0209737, IMG submission 187284) | Cubitermes ugandensis P3 segment gut microbial communities from Kakamega Forest, Kenya - Cu122 P3 (SPAdes) (version 2) | ecosystem: Host-associated > Arthropoda: Insects > Digestive system... | reverse complement strand
GCCGAGCGTGCCCGCGAGGGAACAGGCTTCGTGGGAGACGCCTTCCATCATGCAGCCGTCGCCCAAAAAGACGTAGGTGTGGTGGTCGACGATGGCGTGGCCGGGGCGGTTGAATTCGGCGGCGAGCAGTTTTTCCGCGAGTGTAAAGCCGACGGCGTTGGCAATGCCTTGTCCGAGCGGGCCGGTGGTGGTCTCTACGCCGGGCGTGTGGTCGACCTCCGGGTGTCCGGCGGTTTTGGAGCCGAGTTGGCGGAAATTCTTGATGTCGTCAATCGACAGATCGTAGCCCGTGAGATGAAGCAGGGCATAGATGAGCATGGAGCCGTGCCCGTTGGAGAGGACGAAGCGGTCGCGATCCGGCCAGCCGGGGTTGGCGGGGTTGTGTTTCAGGGTGCGCCGCCAGAGGACTTCGGCGATTTCTGCCATACCGAGCGGCGCGCCGGGATGCCCGGAGTTGGCTTTTTGAATGGCGTCGATGGCAAGCGCGCGAAGCGCGCCGGTGATCGGATTGAAAACCGGGGCGGCGGGAGAGGATTGCGACATGGTGGACTCGGGGGTCGGTGTGCGGGGAAAACGCGGATTATCTCTGAAAGGCGCGTTGGCGCGAAATGCTGTATTTCAGGTCAGGAATGCGATTGCAGCCAGGTACGCCATTCGGCGAACAACAGGGGATTGGCGGCGGCGATGATGCCTCGCTTGACCGCCGGGCCTGCCGACAGGGTGCTGCCGTCCAATGCACAGGCTTGTCCGCCCGCTTCGGCCAGAATCAGTTGCCCGGCGGCGTAATCCCACAGCATTTGCCCGCCGTGCATGTACACGTCGAACCGTCCGGCAGCGAGGAAGCACCATTCCAGCGCGCTGGAGCCGAAATTGCGCTGCGAGAAATAGGGCGGGCGCGTGACCAGTTCGTCGCCGAGGTGAGAGCTGACCTGCTTCAGATCGAAGCCTGCCACCGCTTCACGTAGCTTGCGGGTCGTCCGGCGTAGCGGCAGCGCTTCGTCGTTGAGAAAAGCGCCTGCGCCCTGGACGGCCAGGAAACATTCTCCGCTGATCGGGTTGTAGATCACGCCGACGCGCGGCTTGTAATCGAAGAGCCAGGCGATCGAGACGGCGAAAAACGGGATGCCGTTGATGAAGTTGGTCGTGCCGTCGATGGGGTCGATGCACCACAGGCCGCTACGTCCCGCGCTCCACAACCGGGCTTGCTGTTCTCCGCTCATCTCTTCGCCCAGCACCGGCCCCGGCAGAATCGTCGGCAGGGCTTCGACCAGCCGTCGCTGGGTGGAGACATCGGCTTCCGTGAAAAGCGACCCGTCGGCCTTGCGTCCGCGCGATACATTGAGATAGCGTGGCAAAATTTCCGCTGTCGCGATCTCGCGCACCAGGGCTTCGAGCAATCGCGCCTTGACCAGCAACGTATCGGGTGACGCCGATTGTGTGCCGGCCGGTTGCGTGGGACGAGAAAACGGAAGAGACGAAGGCATACCCGCAATAATACGATGGTTTCTCGTTTTTATTTTCCTGGAGTTTTACCGCGAGGGGGAGAAATTGAACTTCCGCCTGCGGCCGCACATCACGCCCTGAAGGTTTTGCGCCTTGGAAGTGGCGACGCCGTGGTGTTGTTCGATGGAAGCGGTGGCGAGCTGCATGCGCGGCTCGATGTTCGCGCGCGCCTGGCGGTGGCGGTCGACGGCCGCTGGCAGGAAGTGAGCCGGGAGTCGCCGCTCGATATCGTTCTGGTGCAGGCGCTGGCAAGCAGCGACAAAATGGACTGGGTCATCCAGAAGGCGGTGGAACTTGGAGCCACCGGCATCATTCCCGTGCAGGCTGCGCGCTCGGTGTTGCGTCTTGCCGGTGAACGCGCCGACAAAAAACTCGAACACTGGCGGCAGATCGTGATTGCCGCCTGCGAACAGTGTGGCCGCAACCGGCTGCCTTTCGTCGCCCCGCTGCAAAGCCTTGCGGCCTACCTCTCACGGGAGGCCGTGCGGTGGATTCTCGCGCCCGGAGGCGAGTCTCTTTCAGCGATTCAGCCCGTTCCTTCGTCCATTCATCTTCTCATCGGGCCTGAGGGCGGCTGGAGCGACGAGGAATTGGCGCTCTGCCTGCGCGCCGGCAGTCGGGCGGTAGGGCTGGGGCCGCGCGTTCTGCGCACAGAAACCGCCGGGTTGGCGGCGCTGGCCGCCTTGCAGGCGCGGGCGGGGGATTTTTAGGTTGCCTCCCTCGAGAGGGAGGCAAAACCGCTCTAACGCAACGACTCCTCAAGCCATTCGGCAAATGGTCGGGTGTTGTCCGATTTTTCATAGGCGCGCGACAGGTTGAGCATCACGGCCTTGGTCGTCGCGTGTTCTTCACCGAAGGTATTTTGCAAAATCCGGTAAGCATTGAGATATTCCGGCAGCGCAAGCGCGTAGTTGCCTTGAACCCGATAGAGCTCGCCAATGTTGTTGTAGGTCATGGCGGCATTGGGATTCTTGTCGAGCTCGTGCTTTTCCTGGATGACCAATGCCTTTTTGAACCACCTCAGTGCATTGTCGCGATTGCCCAGATGGAAATGGCTGATGCCGATATTGCTGTAAGTCATGGCCGTGTCAGGGTGGTCACTGCCAAGCGTTTTTTCGCTGATGGCCAGATCCTTCTGATACCACTCCAGCGCTTTTGCATGCTGCCCCTGGGCAGCGTATACCAGGGCAATGTTGTTATAGATTTTTGCCACTTCCGGATGATTTTCACCCTGTACTTTTTTGCGAATCTCCAACGACTTGTTCAGCCAGTCCAGGGCTTCGGACAGTTTTTTCTGGCTGCGGCATATGTCGCCCTTGGCGTTGTATATCGAGGCGAGACTTATCTGGATCGATGCTGTGTTGACGTACTCGCTTTCAACGACCTTCTGCGACAGGAGAGATTCAAAACCGTTCTGGGCTTTTTGATATCGAGCGAGCGCGTTTGCGTAGTCGCCGCGCTGATGATATTCCTCTGCGACCACCTGATCGCGCATCGCCTCGTTTTCAACGGCCCTGAAGTTGTCAAGCTCGGTACGAGTCGTCTCTCTGGGAATGGGTTGCTGTTCTAAGCCGGGAACGGGTTGCTGCTCTACGCTGGGAACAGGTAGCTGTTCTTCGCGGGGAAAGGGCTGCTGCTCTTCGGGTTTTTTGGGTTCCGCTTTTTTGGGTTCGACTTTTTTTGCTTCTTTTATGGTCGGTGAGGGAGGTACGGGGCTGGATTTCGGCGGTACGGCTTCGGGTTCTGCAATTTCCTGAGTCTGTGGCGGTTCGATCACAGGCGCTGGCGTATCCTTCTGGGTGGAATAGAAGAAGGCGATCCCGATGCCAACAATGACGGCAATCAGCGCAAGAATGGCAAATGGATTGCTTTTGGAAGAGTCTGATTCGGACGGAACGATTTCCAACTGTGAAATTTCGAGCACTACGTCATTCGCCTTCTCGCCAATCGTGTCCGCAGAAGGTTCTTCGCCGAGTGACTCGGCCATGGCGGCCGAGGAGGGAACTTTGGGCTCGACAGTGTTTTCCGTACTCATGGAGGACTCCTGACAGCTATGACATCGGTTGATAAGGCAAGGTAACGAGGTGCGCCAGCGTGTCGGGAGTCGCATTGGGCGCATAAGGAAGCGTTCCCAGCAGCGGCGCATCGAGACGGTGGCGCAGAGTATCGATATTGTCGTACAAACATACCATATCTGGATATAGGCAATTTGCAATCCAGCCTTCCAGGCGTAGCCCACGGGAGAGGATGGCTTCGGCAGTGAGCAGCGCATGATTGATGCAGCCCAGTCGCATGCCGACGACGAGAATGAGGGGCAAATCCAGTTCTTTCGCCATGCGCGGGGCGTCGACATCTTCACCCAGGGGCGCAAGAAATCCACCGGCGCCTTCGACGAAGAGGCAGTCGCAACGCTGGGCGAGTTCCCCGAATGACTGGCGGATGCGCGCAAATTCGATGTGGATGTTTTCTTCCCGCGCCGCGAGATGCGGGGAAATGGGTGTGCGCAGGCTGTAGGGGTTGAGCCGTTCCAGCCCTGGATCGAAGCTGCCGGCGGCCAATAGCTGCGCTACGTCTTCGTTGATGATCTTGCCGTCGATGGTTGTAAGCCCCGAGGCGACCGGTTTCATGCCGAGCGCCGTAAGGCCCTGCGCACGCGCCGCGTGAATAAGCACGCAGGCGGCAAATGTTTTGCCGATTTCGGTGTCGGTTCCGGTGACGAGCCAGGCGCGGGATACGCTCATGCGGGCTTTTCCAGGGCAAGCAGAATCAAATCATACGACGCGGGCAATGTGCCGTCCGGGCGGCGAAAGGCTTCATAGGCGGATTGAAGCGTTTGCCAGCCTTTTCGTCCGAGAGAGCGCCGCCGCTCGCTTCCGACGGTGCGCGCACCGATAGCCTTGATGTTAGCAAGGAGCGTATGCAAATCGGAAGCAATATCGAAAAGAGTTTCCTGCGAATGAGATTGGATGCTCAAACCGGCGGCCCTGGAAGCTTCCAGCCAGCGTTCCGTGGGGGTGAAGTCGATGACGTGAACGCCATCGTCCACCGCGCTGAAAGCGGTGCGCAATTCGTGAAGAGTCCGGGGGCCGAGGGTGGCGATTCGCGCGACGCCGCCCGGCGAGAGTACCCGGATGACTTCCCCGAGCGCCGCCTCCGGGGAGCACCACTGGAAGGCGAGGCTCGACCAGTAGAAGTCGATGGAGGCGTCAGCCAGCGGCAGGCGTTCGATGTCCGCGCACACGAGATGCGTTGCGCCTGCTGTGTGGGCGGCGTGTGCGAGCATCGCACTGGAAAAGTCGAGCGCAATGCGTTGCGCCTGCGGAAAGCGCTTTGACAGCGCGGGCAGGGATTGCCCGGTTCCGCATCCGGCATCCAGCGCGCGATGCACATGGGCGGGCAACGGTTGCGTGTGGGTGAAGGCCAGCAGGTGCTGTGCCGCCATGCTCTGCACATGGGCGGCGGAATCGTAGCTGGGCGCGGCGCGATCGAAGGCGCGGCGAATCTGGTTTTTGTACGGGTCGTTGCTCATGATTCGTCTTGCGCGCTGGCGCGGATCAATGCCGCGCAATCGTCCGGGCGCGATAGCAGGGGGGCGTGGCCGCAGTGCTCGAGCACGGTCAGGCGGGCGCGGGGCAGGGCGGAGGCGAGCCAATGCGCGGCCTCGATCGGCATCAGTGCGTCGTCGCTGCCGTGAATGAGATGTACCGGCTGTTCGACTTCGGCGAGTTGCGGGCGCAGGTCGCTTTCCGCAAGGATTTTCAATCCGTCGGCGAGCGCTGGCAGAGGGTGTTCGGCGTATGGAACGGCAGCGGCTTCGAGTTGGGGCAAGAGTTGCCGACGGGAGGGCTCTCCCAGGGTTTGCAGGGTCAGAAAACGGCGCAGGGTCTGGGTTGGTTGATCGAGGTATCCATCGGTGAAGGAGGCAACCACCGCCGCATCCAACCCATGCGGCCAGTCAGGCGTGGACACAAAGCGCGGCGTGGCGCCGAGAAGAATCAAACGCTCCACACGATCAGACCGGGTGCGGGCGAGTTCCAGCGCGAGCAGGGCGCCGAGCGACCAGCCGATCACGGTGGCTCCGGCAGGCAGGGCGGAGGCGAGCGCGTTGGCCCAGGCGGCAAGCGTGGGTGCTACGTTTGTGGCATTGCCGTTGTGGCCGGGTAGAACAGGGGCGTGACTCTCGAAATCTTCCGTGCCGAGCGCTTCGATCAGAGGCTGCCACACTGCCGGAGTCATCGCCCAGCCATGCAGGAAGAACAGGGATGCTTTTCGGGTCACAGGGTTTTTTCCAGGCGATTGACAGCTTCAATGAGGCGGTCGACGTCGGCTGCCGTATGCGCCGCCGATAGCGAGATGCGCAGCCGCGCACTGCCTGCGGGAACCGTGGGTGGGCGGATTGCCGGTATCCACAGCCCTTCTTCCATGAGTGCCGCGCCGAGCGCCAGCGCGGTTGCGTTGTCGCCCACGATGAGGGGCTGAATCGGCGTGCGTGAGGGCAACAGCCTCCAGCGTGCCTGAACCAGACCTTCTTTCAGACGCTCGATCAGCTTTGCGAGATGGGCGCGGCGATCAAAGCCCGCTTCGATGAGATCGATGCTGGCAAGTAGTGCCAGCGCCAGCGCCGGGGGGGAACCCGTGGTGAAGATATAGGTGCGCGCTTTTTGCATCAGCCATTCGATGACGGTCGCGTTTCCGGCGACGAACGCGCCCGAAACCCCGGCGGCCTTGGAAAGCGTGCCCATCTGAATGAGACGCCAGCCCTCGATGCCCGCTTCCGCAGCCGCCCCACGGCCCTGCGGCCCAAGCACGCCGAAGCCGTGCGCATCGTCGATGAGCAGCCACGCATCGAACCGCTCCGCGAGCGCCATCAACTCTCGCAGGGGCGCGACATCGCCATCCATGCTGAATACCGAATCGCTGACGATCAGCTTCGTCTTTGCCGTGCTTGCCGCAAGCTGCCGTTCCAGCGCGGTCATGTCCAGATGCGGGATACGGTGCATGTCGGCGCGGGAGAGCAGCATGCCGTCGATCAGCGAGGCGTGATTCAGACGGTCGGCGAAAATCGCATCATTGCGCCCGACCAGCGCCGGGATGATGCCCATGTTCGCCATGAAACCCGAGGAAAACACCAGCGCCCGCTCGCATCCGACGAAATCCGCCAACCGTTTTTCGAGCGCGTGTTGCACGGCGTAGTGGCCGGACACCAGATGCGAAGCGCCTGCGCCCGCGCCCCATTGGCGTGCGCCCTCGATCAGCGCTTCGGCCAGACGGGGATCTCCCGCCAGCCCGAGGTAATCATTGCTGCAAAACGCCGTGTAAGCTCGCCCGTCGATAACGACATGGGGCGAGCAGGGGCCTTCGATGTCGCGCCGGACGCGGCGCAGGTGCTCATCATCGAGTTTGTCGAGCGCGGCGCGCAGCTGTTCGAGCCGGTTCATGTCAGCGCCCGATCCAGCGCGGCAGCAGCGGCAGCAACCAATGCCCGCAATTCCGGCTCGTCCATCACGTAAGGCGGCATGAAGTACACGGTGTTGCCAATCGGACGCAGCAATGCGCCCGCATCCAGCGCCGCCGTGAAAAAGCGCCGGGAAAAACCGTCTGTCGCGCCCTCCACATCGAAGGCCGCGATCATGCCGCGTTGGCGCAGGTGGCGCACTGCGGTGTGGCCGGAAAATGCTTCCTCCAGCAAACACCCCAACATTTCCGCGCGCTTGCGGTTGGCCGTCAGCACGTCGTCTTCTTCAAAAATATCCAGTGTTGCCAGCGCCGCGCGGCAGGCCATCGGATTGCCCGTATAGGAATGTGAATGCAGGAAGGCTTTTCGGGTGTCGGCGTCGTAGAAGGCGCGGAAAATCTCTTCGCGGCACAACACGACCGATAGCGGCAGATAGCCGCCGGAAATTCCTTTGGAAAGACAGAGCAGATCCGGACGGATTCCCGCCTGTTCATGCGCGAAGAACGTGCCCGTACGGCCATAGCCCACGGCGATTTCATCGCAGATCAGGTGCGCCTGATAGCGGTCGCACAGTGCGCGGGCCAGCCGCAGGTATTCCGGGTCGTACATCGCCATCCCGGCGGCGCCCTGCACGAGAGGCTCCAGAATGAGCGCCGCGATGCGTCCGTTTTCCGCTTTCAGCCGCGCTTCCAGCGCGTCGGCGGCGCGGTGCGCGACATCGGCAGCGGTCTCTCCCGGTGCTGCACGTCGCGCATCCGGCGAAGGCACTGTGGTTGCCTGACGCACCAGCGGCGCGTAGGCATCCCTGAACAGGGGCACGTCCGTTACGGCCAGCGCTCCTACGGTTTCCCCGTGATAACCGCCTTCCAGACACAGAAAACGGTCTTTTTGAGGTAATCCCTGGTTACGCCATGTGTGCAGACTCATCTTCAGCGCGATTTCCGTGGCCGAAGCGCCGTCCGAAGCATAGAAAGCGTGTCCCAACACGCCTTCAGTGAGCGCCGCCAGCCGTTCGGAAAGCTCCACGACCGGGGGGTGCGTGAAGCCCGCGAGCAGCACATGTTCCAGCCGTTCGAGCTGATCGCGCAGCGCCGCGTTGATGCGTGGATTGCAATGCCCGAAAAGGTTCACCCACCATGAACTGATGCCGTCGAGCAATCGCCTGCCGTCCTCGGTGATGAGCCACGGCCCTTCGCCCCTGACCACCGGCGTGAGCGGCAGGGTTTCGTGGTGCTGCATCTGGGTGCACGGATGCCAGACGGCGGCAAGCGAGCGTTGCAGGAGAGAGGCGGGCATTTTTTACAGTTTGGTTTGGGAAAGCCAAGAATGTTGGGGAATTGGGGCAGAGGTGTCAAACGGGAATTTGAGGTACAACTCGCTTGTTTTATCTCAATTTGAGATTACAATGATTACATGAAGCTCATCAGTAACAGCGCCCTGCGGAAATTTTCGGACAGGTATCCGGCGGCACAGACGCCCTTGCAAGGCTGGCGGCGAGTGATCGAGAAGAACGCCTTCCGCAACTGGGCCGAACTCAAGGCTGTCTTCAACACCGTAGACAAGGTCGGCGATCTTGCAGTTTTCGACATTGGCGGAAACAAATATCGGCTGATTGCCTACATCCGGTTTGAGCGACAGATTGTTTACGTCAAGTCTGTATTGACGCACGGTGAGTATGACGAAGGAGGCTGGAAAAAATGAATTCCCCGATCGATCTGAAAAACTGCCTCCAGGAATGGAACCACTTTCGTAGCGTAACAGGCATCGCCCCGATCGGTGGCGAGGAGCACTATCAGCACATGACCGATCTGCTGGATGCGCTATTGGCCGATGCCGGGGGTGACGAAAATCATCCCGTCATGCCGCTTGTCGACATCGTTGGCAACCTGATTGCGGACTATGAAGCCACGCTTCCCGCCATGCCGGAGACGACAGGCGTGGATGCCCTGCGCTTTCTGATGGAACAGCACTGTCTCACCCAGCGTGATTTACCGGAAGTTGGCAGCCAAGGCGTTGTATCTGAAGTTCTCTCCGGAAAGCGGGAACTCAACGTCCGGCAGATTCGCGCCCTGAGCAAGCGGTTTGCGGTATCTCCTGCGACGTTTGTGTGAATATGGTTCATGTCGCCAAAATGGCGACATATGTTAGAATCTGTTCCCAGTTGAAACCAGGAAGTTCAAGATGGCAACCACTGCTACGCTTCAGAATCGCATTGGCGCGCGTGTTTCCCACGAAGTCTACGAGACGCTGTGCCGTGCCGCCAAGCTGTCGGGTGCTACGGTCAATCAGTTTCTCGTGCAGGCTGCGCTCAAGGAGGCGCAAACCGTCATCGAACGGGAAGACGTGATTCGTCTGTCTCCCCGTGACTGGGACTGGCTGCTGGAACTTGTCGAAAACCCGAAAGCGCCCAATGCCAGGCTGAAAGCGGCGATGGCGCGTTACCACGAAGCCGTGCAAGGCGATGCGGATACAGCCCCTGACCCGCAATCATGACCGGCAGGGGTTCGAGTGCGGTCGCCGGGAACTGGATATCTGGCTGCGGCAGGTCGCATGCCAACACCAGGACAAGGGACTCTCAAAGAGCTTTGTTGCCGTTCGCGAGGACGAGCGGATCTGCGGCTACTATGCCCTGACGCTTGCCGAACTCGAGGCACGGCATTTGCCCGATGTCTGGCGCAAAAAGTTTCCGCGCCGGATTCCGGGTGTTCGCCTGGGGCGGCTTGCGGTCGACAAAGCATTCCAGGGCAGGGGGCTGGGTGAACTGCTGTTGGTCGATGCGCTCATGCGGGCGCGGCGTGTCACGACCGAGGCAGGCGGCATCGGCCTGTTCGTCGATGCCATCGATGAACGGGCGGCAGAATACTACGCGCGCTTCGGATTTGCCCCTGCGCCGGACAATCCGCTCTTGTTGCTGTTGCCGGTGGCAGGACTGTTTACCTAAACCTGCTCCAACACCCCATCCACCAGCCTTAAGACACGTTCGCTGCGCCGTGCGAGCGCCTCGTCGTGGGTGACGATGACGATGCTCGTTGCCAGCTTTTCGTTGAGGGACATCATCAGGTCGAACACGGCTTCGGCAGTGCGGCGGTCGAGGTTGCCGGTGGGTTCGTCGGCAAGCACGCAGGCGGGGTTCGTGACCAGGGCGCGGGCAATGGCGGTGCGCTGGCGCTCGCCGCCGGAAAGCTCGCTCGGGGTGTGGTCGAGCCGGTGCCCCAGTCCGACTTCCTCAAGCATGGACTTGGCGCGGGCATCGGCCTGCTTCTTGTCCATGCGCCGGACGTAGAGCGGCATGGCGACGTTTTCCAGCGCGGTGAATTCGGGAAGCAGGTGATGGAATTGATATACGAAGCCCAGGGCGCTGTTGCGCAAGCGCCCGCGCGCGGCTTCCGGCATGAGGGAGAAATTTTCGCCAAGCAGGCTCACGCTTCCTTCGCTTGGCGTATCCAGTCCGCCAAGCAGGTGGAGCAGCGTGCTTTTTCCGGAGCCGGATGCGCCGATGACCGCGAGCCGCTCTCCGCGTTTGATCTCGAAATCGATGCCTTTCAGCACCTGTACGGCGCTGGAGCCTTCGCGGAATTGCTTGACCAGATTCTGGCAACTCAATACGACTTCACTCATAGCGCAGGGCCTCCGCCGGTTTCACGCAGGATGCCCGCCAGCTTGGGTAAATTGCGGCGACCAGGGTGAGCAGGAAAGAGACGGTCAGGATGGTTGTGACGTCGCTTGCCAGCACTTTCGAGGGCAGGTCGCTGATGAAATAGATGTTCTTGTCCCAGAGCGTCGTGCCGAGAATGCGTTCGAGCGCGGGGATGACAGCATCGAGATTGAAGGCAATGGCCAGCCCGCTTGCCAACCCCGCCGCCAGTCCGACCACGCCGATGATGGAGCCCTGGATGATGAAAATCGTCATGATCGAGAGGGGCGAGGCGCCAAGGGTGCGCAGAATGGCGATGTCGGCGGCCTTTTCCTGTACGGTCATGGTCAGGCTGGCGACGACGTTGAAGGCGGCCACACCCACGATCAGAAACAGAAAGAGCGTCATCATGGTTTTTTCCAGCGCAATGGCGCGGAAGAAGTTGGCATGGATGCGAGTCCAGTCACGTAGCGCCAGATCCGGCACAGTGATGATTTCAGCCAGGTCGCGCGCCACGGAAGGCGCGGCAAAAAGGTTTTTGATCCGCAACCGCACTCCGCTCACGGCGTCCCCCATGCGGTAGAGAACCTGGGCATCGGACAGATGGATGAGTGCAAGGGCGGAATCGTACTGAATCACCCCGGCATCGAAAATGCCAACGACTTCAAACTGACGCACGCGCGGCATGACGGCCGCCGGCGTCACCATGCCTTGCGGCGCAATCAGGGTCAGTTTGCTGCCGGGCCGCGCGCCCAGCGATCGCGCAAGGTCGCGCCCGAGGATGATGCCGAACGTGCCGGGTTGCAGGTTGTCGAGCGCCCCCGCTTTCATATGCTTGCCGAAATTCGCCACCGCGGCCTCCGGTTCGGGGAGGATGCCCCGTACCTGCACGCCGCGCACGGCCTCACCGAGCATCAGCATGCCCTGCTCGTTTACGTATGGCGCGGCGGCCGTCACTTCGGGATGTTGACCGGCCTCCTCGATGACCTGTTGCCAGGGCAGGACATGACTGTTGCCTTCGACCGATTCCACTTCGATGTGCGAGGCCACGCCCAGCGTGCGGTCGCGCAATTCCTCCTGAAAACCGTTCATCACCGAGAGCACGACGATGAGCGTCATCACGCCAAGCGCAATGCCGAGAATCGATACCAGTGAAATGAAGGAAACGAGGCGGTTGCGCCCCTGGGCGCGCCTGCGTGATCGGGTGTAGCGCAAACCGACGAAAAGTTCATAGAACATCGGGGAGGGTGCCGGACAGAAAAAAACGGATTCTAACCGTCCCCGGCGTGTATCTGTGCCTTTATGGTATGGTCTTAGGATTTTCTGACATTTTGAGTCACCCCTGCCTGAAAGCAGGGATTCCTCGATACGGTCTTGGGGCGCCTTTGGTGCCAAACGATGTTTTGTCTCGCTTGACTCCGCCATAAATGGCGAAGATTGCGCGAGACGCGTGTTCAATGGGAGCTCTTGCTGGATGAATAAAGCCATCACCCGGACCGTCGCCCGTTTCACGGCGATCATTGCCTCGGTGTGCCTTCACGCCTTCGCCCACGCGCAGCCGGGCGACTCTTACTCGGAGGCCGAGTCCCGGTTTCTCGCCGCGCGGGATGCTGCGCGCGTCGGCGACCGGGCCAGACTCGAAAGACTGGCCGAGCAGACGAATGGTCATCTGCTCGACAGCTATATTCGTTATTGGCTGCTTTCCGACAGCCTGTCAAAGGCATTCCTCATGCCGCCGGAGAGCGAAATAAAACAATTCATCTCGGATGAAACCGGCACGCTGCTCGCGGAACGTCTGCGCGTGGACTGGCTGCGCCGGATGGCAAGGGACGGGGACTGGTCCTATTTCCTCCAGATTTATCCGAGTCTCCTCAGTCCGGACAACGAAATGCGCTGTCAGGCATGGAATGCCCGGCTGGCGACCGGGGACAGGAAGGTGCTCGATGAAGTCGCCAGGAACTGGTCCTCTCTGACTTCCGCGCATTCCGCTTGTTCATCCGTGATGCGGGCAGCCATCGACCATGGAAAAGTCAGTACCGACGATGTCTGGCGGCTTTTCCGCCGCCGGGTCGATACTCGCTCGCCAGCGCGCGCGAAAACGGTTCTCGGCTGGCTTGCTCCGGGCAGTGCGAAAGCTTTCGATCAGGCGGTGCGCAACCCGAAACGCACGCTCGACCGCCTGCCGCCCAAATTCGCCAGTACTCGCGCGGGGCGGGAAATGGCACTGGTAGCATTGACGCGGCTGGCGCGCAGTGACGTGTCCGCCGCGTATACCCGCTTCCAGCGTATTTCCGGCCGACTTACCCCCGAGGAACGCGCCCATGCCTGGGGCATGCTGGCTCTGCATGCGGCCCAGAATCACAGCCCGGAAGCCGCTTCCTGGTTCCGCAATGCCGGCGATGCTCCAATGAGCGTGACCCAGCGCGCGTGGCGCGTGCGGGTGCCGCTGCGTACCGGCGATTGGCAGGGGGCGATTGCAGCCATCAACAAGCTGAATGCCGAAGAACAAGCCCTGCCCGAATGGATTTACTGGCGGGGTCGCGCCCTGAAGGGCATGAAGCGGACGAGCGAAGCGGAGAGGGAGTTTCGACGCATCGCCAGTGTGGCGAACTTCTACGGCATTCTCGCCAACGAAGAACTGGGGAACCTGTTCGATCCGCGTGTGGCGCACACGGCGCTTTCTGCTTCTACCGTGGGGCTGGCCGCAGGGGTTGCCGCAGAAGAGGCTGTCGAAGGCGGCGCTGACGCTGACTCTGAATCGGATCTTGGCGAGAACGGTAGTGAGGATAGCGCCGAAGAGGGTAACGGCGAGGCGATGCAGATCGAGGCCGCGCCCGCAACTCCGGCGGCTACCGTCAGCGGGCCGAGCGTCGACAGGCATCCGGGCTTCCAGCGCGCAATGGCGCTTTTCCAGCTCGATTTGCGCATGGATGCCGTTCGCGAGTGGAACGGGGCGCTGCGCGGACGCGATAAAGCCTTCCGTCTCGCTGCCGCGCAACTGGCGCTGAAGAACCATCTCTATGATCGCGCCATCACCTCTGCCGAACTCGCCGACCCGACCGGAGCCTGGGAACTGCGTTTTCTCACGCCGTATCGCGGAATCATCGAGCCGCGCGCGCGCGCCAATGACCTCGATGTGAACTGGGTCTACGGGGTGATGCGGCAGGAAAGCCGCTTCATCATTCCTGCCCGCTCTCCTGTCGGAGCGCAGGGGTTGATGCAGGTCATGCCGAAAACCGGCAAATGGGTTGCCAGGCAACTCGGCATGGACTATCACCCCGGCCTGCTGCGCGACCCCGAAACCAATGTGGAGATTGGAACCGGCTACATGCGCATCCTTCTCGACGAGCTCGGAGGCGATTATGTGCTGGCCGCTGCCGGTTACAATGCAGGTCCCGGCCGCGCCCGGCGCTGGCGCGCCGGTCATCCGCTGGAAGGCGCAATCTACGCTGAAACCATTCCCTTTGAAGAAACCCGCGATTACGTCAAGCACGTCATGACCAACACCGTCATCTACGCTGCCTTGCAGGAAGGCAAGCCGCAATCGCTCAAGGCGCGTCTCGGCACGATTCAGCCGAAGATGTCGGACTGAAGGGGAGGGGCGGGCATGCGCGCGTATGTGGTCGGCGGCGCAGTACGGGATGCCTTGCTCGGCCTGCCGGTCAAGGATCGGGACTGGGTGGTCGTGGGGGAGACCCCGGAAGCGATGATCGCGCGCGGCTTCCGTCCCGTGGGGCGGGATTTTCCCGTCTTCCTGCACCCGGAAACGCACGAGGAATACGCGCTGGCCCGCACGGAACGCAAGAGCGGGCGCGGTTATACGGGCTTCGTCTGCCATGCCGCGCCCAATGTCACCCTGGAGGAAGACCTCTCGCGGCGGGATCTCACGATCAACGCCATTGCCCGTGAAGAAGGCGGCGCGCTGATCGACCCCTATGGGGGCGCGCGCGATCTCGAGGCCGGAATCCTGCGCCACGTCGGCCCGGCTTTTGCCGAAGACCCCCTGCGCGTCCTGCGCGCGGCGCGCTTCGCCGCCCGTCTGCCCGGCTTCAACCTTGCGCCGGAGACGCTCTTGCTCATGCGCGCGATGAGCGCCAGCGGCGAGCTCGATCACCTCACGCCCGAACGGGTGTGGAAGGAACTCTCGAACGGCCTCATGGAAGCGCAGCCCTCGCGGATGTTTCGTGTGCTGCGCGAATGCGGCGCGCTCGTCCGCATTCTTCCCGAACTCGACCGCCTCTCCGGCGTGCCGCAGCCACCGGCCTACCACCCCGAAATCGACACCTTCGAGCACACGATGCTGGTCATCGACCATGCCGCCCAGGCCGGGCACGCGCTGGAAATCCGTTGGGCCTGTCTGCTGCACGATCTCGGCAAGGGAGACACCCCTGTCGACATCCTGCCGCACCACTATGCGCACGAAGCCCGAGGCGCGCCGCTCGCCGAACAGATCTCGGAACGATTGCGCACCCCGGCCAACTGCCGCGATTTTGCCGTGCTGTTTGCCCGTGAGCACGGCAGGCTGGGGCTGATCGGCGAAATGCAGCCGGGCGCCATTACCAGCCTGCTCGAACGCTGTGACTGTGTGCGCCGCCCGGAGCGCTTCCTTGCCCTGCTGGATGCCGCTGCCTGCGATTATTTCGGGCGCGGCGGCCACTGGCCCGCGCCCTGCCCATTTGACGCGCCCTGGCGGATGGCGCTGGAAGCCTTTCTCGGCGTGAATGCAGGCGCGATTGCCCGCTCCGTTGCGGAGCCACACCAGATTCCTGCCCGGCTGCATGCCGCGCGGGTGGATGCTGTGCGTAAATCCCTCACATGTAATGAGGGAAAGTGTATTCACTGCTAACGCTTTGATGTACCTTGCTCTGATGCTGCTTTTTAACTCGATGACGAAGTAATGCAAAAGACGAGCGTCGCAAGCGCAGTCCCCCACTGCGCTCTCGAAATCATCAGCCACCTGCCAGCCTCGGCCGACAGGCACCGGATGCCGCTTCTTTTCGTACATGGCGCGTTCGTTGGCGCCTGGTGCTGGGAAGAGCACTTCCTGCCCTGGTTTGCCGGGCGCGGGTGGGCGGTGCATGCGGTATCGTTCAGCGGACATGGCGGTAGCCCGGGCCGTGACGAGCTCGACTCTCTGGGACTCAACCGCTACGTTGCCGATATTGCCGGGGTCGTTGCCACGCTGCCGGCGCCTCCGATATTGATCGGTCACTCGATGGGCGGTCTGGTGGTGCAGAAATACCTCGAACGGGCCGCTGCCCCTGCCGCTGTATTGATGGCCTCGGTCCCGCCCCATGGGTTGATCGCTTCCGCGCTCGGCATGCTATTCACCACGCCACACCTGCTTTTTGCTCTCAATCAGGTCATGGGCGGCGGCCAGCCCGATATCGACAGCTTGCGCCAGATACTTTTTCACCAGCCGATTGCCGCCGAGAAGCTCCGGCGTTACTGGAAGCAATCCCAACCGGAGTCCCAGCGCGCGATCTGGGACATGTTCTTTTACAGCCTGCCCGACACTTCCCGCGTCTACAGGCCGCCGATGCTGGTGCTCGGCGCGCAGTACGACCGGCTGATTTCTCCCGGTCAGGTTCGGACAACTGCGGACGTCTACGGAACCCGTTCGGAAATCTTCCCCCACATGGGGCACGCGATGATGCTCGAACGCGATTGGGAAAAAGTCGCCGTCCGGATCGATGAATGGCTCATCGAGCAGGGGTTGTAGGGCTGCCTCAAGCCTCTCCCGCGTTCTTCCTCTTTTGCCAGAGCACATCCCCGCACCCCGCTTCGCGGTTGAGCACGCGCCCGAGCACGAACAACAAGTCCGAGAGGCGATTGAGATACTGGCGCGCGCCGTCATTGACGGTTTCGCTCTGTGCCAGCGCCACCAGCGCGCGTTCGGCACGGCGGCAAACGGCGCGGGCATGATGGGCGAACGCAGCGCCACGGGAGCCGCCGGGGAGAATGAAATCCTTGAGCGGTTCCATGTCGGCGTTGTAGTGGTCGATGGCCTGCTCCAGCCGCTCAACCTGCCGTTCGGTCATCATGCTCATGCTGGGGATGCAAACTTCACCGCCCAGATCGAACAGATCATGCTGCACGTCGATGAGGAGCGCGCGTACATCGACAGGCAGATTTTCCGTGAGCAGCAGACCAAGTGAAGTGTTGGTCTCATCGATTTCGCCAATCGCATGGATGCGCGCGTCGCTTTTCGAGACACGGCGGCCATCACCCAGCCCTGTCTGGCCGGCGTCGCCGGTGCGGGTGTAAATTTTCGAGATGCGATGTCCCATATGTTTCCTGTCGGGTGGTGGCAATCCTTGGCGGGTGAGCGTGCATGATAAACTGTCATGCTTTGCCCGTGGCTTCAAATCGGGCTTGTTCACACTCTTTGAACCAGATTCTGCAAGAGCAAACCCCATGAAATCCGCCGAAATCCGCGAACAATTCCTGAAATTCTTCGAGTCCAAGGGGCACCGGATCGTGGCCTCCAGCTCGCTCGTGCCGGGGGACGATCCCACGTTGCTCTTCACCAACGCGGGCATGAACCAGTTCAAGGATGTGTTCCTCGGTTTCGACAAGCGCCCCTACAACCGCGCCACGACCTCACAAAAGTGTGTCCGTGCGGGCGGCAAGCACAACGATCTGGAAAACGTCGGCTACACGGCCCGGCATCACACCTTTTTCGAGATGCTCGGCAATTTTTCTTTTGGCGATTATTTCAAGCGCGACGCGATCCTCTACGCCTGGGAACTGCTCACCGAAGTCTTCAAACTGCCGAAAGAAAAGCTCTATGTTTCCGTCTACGCCGAGGACGACGAGGCGTTCGATATCTGGACGAAAGAGGTGGGGCTTGCCCCGGAACGCGTCATCCGCATCGGCGACAACAAAGGCGCGCGCTATGCCTCCGACAATTTCTGGATGATGGGAGACACCGGCCCGTGCGGCCCGTGCACCGAGATTTTCTACGACCACGGCCCGGAGATTCCCGGCGGACTGCCCGGCACACCGGAGGAGGACGGCGACCGCTACATCGAAATCTGGAACAACGTCTTCATGCAGTTCAACCGTGACGAGGCGGGCGTGATGCATCCGCTGCCGCGTCCCAGCGTGGACACCGGCATGGGGCTGGAGCGCATTTCCGCCGTGTTGCAGGGCGTGCATTCCAACTACGAAATCGATATTTTCCAGACTCTCATTGCTGCGGCGGCGCGTGAAACCAAAGCTTCCGACATGGCGAGTCCCAGCCTGAGGGTGCTGGCCGATCACATCCGCGCCTGTTCCTTCCTGATTGCCGACGGCGTCATTCCCGGCAACGAAGGGCGCGGTTACGTGCTTCGCCGCATCATTCGTCGCGCTATCCGGCACGGCTACAAGCTCGGTGCGCGCTCGGCGTTTTTCTATCGCCTCGTGCCCGATCTCGTCCGCGAAATGGGCGCGGCCTACCCGGAACTCGTCACCGGAGAGTTGCGGATTGCCGACATTTTGAAGGCCGAAGAAGAACGCTTCTTTGCCACGATCGAAAATGGCATGGCGATTCTGGAAACCGGACTGGATGAGATGAGGGCAGAGGGACGCGCCAGCTTCAATGGCGAACTCGCCTTCAAGCTGCACGACACCTACGGCTTTCCGCTCGATCTCACCGCCGACGTCTGCCGCGAGCAGGGTGTGTCGGTCGACATTGCCGCGTTCGATGCAGCAATGGCGCGGCAAAAGGAACAGGCCCGCGCGGCGGGCAAATTCAAAATGGCGACCAACCTCGATTACGCGGGCGCGGAAACCGTTTTTCACGGTTACGATTCGCTGGAATCCGACGCCAGAATCCTCGCCCTCTACCGGGAAGGGGTCGCCGTCGACGCCTTGCGCGAAGGCGATCTGGGCGTCGTCGTGCTCGACAACACCCCTTTCTATGCCGAATCCGGCGGTCAGGTCGGCGATACGGGCGAACTTCGGGCCACTGCGGGCATCTTCGCCGTCGAAGACACCCAGAAAATCCAGGCGGCGGTGTTCGGTCATCACGGCATCGTCAAGACCGGCACATTGCGCATCGGCGACAAGGTCGCGGCCCGCGTCGATGTTGCCGCCCGCGCGGCCACCGCCCGCAATCACTCCGTCACGCACCTCATGCACAAGGCGCTGCGCGAGGTGCTGGGCAGCCATGTCCAGCAGAAAGGCTCTCTCGTCGATCCCGCCAAGACCCGTTTCGATTTCGCCCATACCGCCCCGATGAGCGCCGAGGAAATCCGCGAAGTGGAAGCGCGCGTCAACGCCGAGATCCTGACGAATACCGCGAATCAGTCCGCTGTCATGCCGTTGGAAGAGGCGCAAAAAACCGGCGCGATGATGCTCTTCGGCGAAAAGTATGATGAAACCGTGCGCGTGGTCAGCATTGGCGCATCCAGAGAACTTTGCGGCGGCACGCATGTGGTGCGCACCGGAGACATCGGTTTCTTCAAGATTCTTTCGGAGTCTGGCATTGCCGCGGGCGTGCGCCGTATCGAAGCCGTGACTGCCGATGCCGCTCTTCGCGCCACGCAAACGCAGGAGGAGCGCCTCAATGAGATTGCTCTCCTTCTCAAGGCTCAACCCGAAGCCCTTGCCGATCGCATTGTGAGCCTGCTCGAACAGACGAAGGCGCTCGAAAAGGAAGTCGCCCGGCTGAAATCGAAACTCGCGGGCAGCCAGATCGACGACCTGATCGATCAGGCAGTCGAGATCGAGGGCGGCGCAAAGCTTCTGACCGCCACGCTGGAAGGCATCGACCCCGCGACCCTGCGCGAAACGCTCGACAGGTTGAAAGACAGGCTCAAATCCGCCGTGATTGTGCTCGCCACCGTCCGCGACGAAAAGGTGAGTCTCATCGCGGGCGTTACCGCAGATCTGACGGGCAGATTCAAGGCTGGGGAGCTCGTCAATTACGTCGCCCAGCAGGTCGGCGGCAAAGGCGGCGGCAGGCCGGATATGGCGCAGGCGGGGGGAACGGAGCCAGGAAAACTGGCGGAAGCGCTGGAGAGCGTGAGGGGGTGGGTGAAGGGGATGTGATGGCGTGAAGGTGCGCCTGGATTCCACACGCTGGAGTGAGACAGAGGTACCGCCATGTCGCTCAAGGAAATTCGCATGCCCAAGCTTCCCGAATGCTGGGAGTCTTGCGGTGCTTGTGGGCAAGGAGCGATATTTGTGCTCGAAATTCCCGTAGCGCCCGGCGATTGCATTCGCCACGATGAGACGATTCTCGTTCTGGAAACCGGCAAGGTTGCGCTCGATATCCCTTCACCCTCTGCTGGCGTTGTAGATAGGATATTGGTAGCAGAAGGCGATCCGGTAGGCGAAGGCGACCTGATAATGACCCTGCTTTCCGGATAAGGCAGATCAGGTCAATGAGGTAGGCGGTAGAGCGCAGGTTCGGGAGGAGGGCGAAGGAGCAGAAGAGTTAGCTCCCAATATTGCCAAGTTTTTTAGCGTGGACTTGCTGGGCGAATTACCCTGAAATTACTGCTTCCAATTACCCAGCCCCGTCCATTTTCACAGAGGACTTCTGTGTAAATTGCTTCTTTTTCGTTGATGCTTCGTATAGGGATACATGCCTCGTTTTTTTCAATAACGATAGTCCCCGTTGCAGGGAAAAAATTAGCTTCATCTGCTAATAGAAGCTTGTCTTCTGCGATCCATAGTTCTTTCTCTGCTTTTGTCTCGTAAGTGAGATAACCCCATATATGGAAGATTGCATATATTGACAGAAAGAATATTGCAATGCCTGCAACGACAAAGAGCACAAGGGCGAAAAATTTTTTATCCATCCTGGTTCTCTTATGCTTTATACTTTGGATAAAACATCCTTCTCGCAAACCGGCGAGAGCGCGTTAGCCCTATCGTAAAATCTGCCGGGCTCGCTATCCCAAATCCGCGTTGGTCGTGGGCATCAATAATTCCTACAAGTTTTAGTACCTCAACAACGTTTGTAGTGCAATCATTGCTCATAAAAGAATATGGCCGATTATCTATAACTCGCTGTTCTAATTCTTCTCTTATTTTTATTTTTTCCGCGTGCGTTACACGCAGGAAATAGCCAACAGAATCACGCGGTAGGTTTCTTTGAGAGTGTATATATGCTCCGTGCGTTGTTCTAAAGTATCTTGTCGGCGCACGTGAGTATGCAGTGTAATCAACAACAATAGCTACGTGACCAAACATGGAAGTTTTATGCGGCACTTGATCGCTGACAATAATTTCAATTTCATCGCTAAACATGTGCCTGTCCCAAAGTCCCGTTAAAAATATGCATTCTACACATTTTTTACAGGGCATGAGCCAAACAGCTTTCATTTCTCTCCTTACTCCCGGCAGCCTATCCGCTAACCTTGCATTTCTTAAAAAGCTTCCCTTGTTCCCATGCGTTGGGGTTTGTTACGCGCGCCACTCCGCGCGAGCTTGTTCTGCTATAATTTTTGTAGATTCATTCATTCGGTTCCGCTGTCATTCTCCAGTCATGGGGGATTCATCATGAAGAAGATCACCATCGCATGTGTCGTCGTTGCTTTCTGTGCGACGAATATTCTCGGTTGCGCCAACATGAACGAGACGGAACGTTCGGTTGGAACCGGCGCGGCAATTGGCGCGGCTGCGGGCGGGGCTGTCGGCCTCGCGACAGCAGGGGGGAAAAAGGGTAAGCGCACGGCCACGGGTGCGGCAGTTGGCGCGGCGCTTGGCGCGGGAGGCGGCTACCTCTGGTCGAAGCATATGCAGAAACAAAAAGAGGAGATGGAACAGGCTACCCGGGGAACCGGGGTCAGTGTCACGCAGACTGCGGATAACCAGCTCAAACTGGCGATCCCGACCGACATTTCGTTTGACACGGGACGTCACGATATCAAGCCTGCCATGCGGCCGATTCTCAACCGTTTTGCGGTCACCCTGAAAGAGAATCCGGTTACCTATGTGACGATCATCGGCCATACCGATAGTACCGGCACCGATGCGATCAATAACCCGCTGTCGGTCAATCGCGCTGCTGCAACGCGTGACTACCTTGGAGGCCGTGGCGTGGCGATGCGGCGCATTGCCATCGACGGACGTGGTTCATACGAACCGATTGCCAGCAACAATACGGCGGGGGGGCGCGCCATGAACCGGCGGGTCGAGATCTACGTTGCAGAGGCGGCGTACTGATCGCAGGCGCTGCGCCTGCTGAACGGCGTAGGTTTACAGTCTCCTTCCCCCGCAAGCCAAAGGCGCGGCCTCCTTCCCCCGCAAGCGGGGGAAGGCTGGGATGGGGGCAGTGCAGCCTATTCGATTGCCTGGTGATAATAATGGGATGGACTCCTCCCGTCCCTATCGGCATCATGTTGCCGTTGTCAGCACCTCAGACCAGCCTTCATGCAACTCATCCTCATCAGCGGCCTTTCCGGTTCAGGCAAGAGTGTGGCGCTCAAGGCGCTGGAAGATGGCGGGTATTACGTTGTCGACAACCTGCCGGCCATGCTGCTGCCCCAGTTGATGGAAGCCTTGCGCAGTACCGGCTACGCGCGCTGCGCGGTGGCGGTCGATGTGCGTTCCGGGGAAAGCATTGCGGCATTGCCTGAACAGATGAAATTCCTGCGTGAACTGATCGAGGACGTGCGCTTCATCTTTCTCGACTCGCGCGATGACACGCTGATTGCCCGCTTTTCCGAAACCCGCCGCCGCCATCCGCTGGCCGGGGAGGGTATCTCGCTCGAAGAGGCGATCCGGCGCGAACGTGACATGCTCGACGACGTTTCCATCCTCGGACACCGCATCGACACGAGCGACATGCATCCCAATACCCTGCGCGCCCGGATAAAGGATTTCATCGGAGCCAAGCTGGGCGAGGGCTTGATCCTGATGTTTCAGTCCTTTGGCTTCAAGTACGGCGTCCCGCTCGATGCCGATATGGTGTTCGACGTGCGTTGCCTGCCCAATCCTCACTACGATCCGCGCCTGCGACCGCTCACCGGGTTCGATCCGGAAGTGGTGGCCTACTTCGAGACGCAACCCGAGGTTGCCCGCATGGTGGAGGACATCCGCGCATTCGTTGCCGCATGGTTGCCGAGTTTCATGCGCGACAATCGCAATTACCTGACCGTTGCCATCGGATGCACGGGCGGGCAGCATCGCTCGGTCTATATTGCCGAGCGGCTGGGCGAAGCGTTCCGCGCCAACGTTCACGTCCTTCTCCGTCATCGCGTGGTGACGCGGCTGTAATATATTTAATATTTATCGCTGAAAGGCTTTTCGGGCGCGGCCCGAAGGAAGGTTTTATGGTTTCCTGCGTTACTCCCCCGGTTTCCGGTCCCCTGCTCGAACTGGAGCGCCAGTTCATCGACCACAGCACCATGATCGAACGATGGTTCCGTGAGCAGTGGCATGAACACGTTCCGCCGTTTTACGGTTCGGTCGATTTGCGCAATGCCGGATTCAAGCTTGCGCCGGTCGACATGAACCTGTTTCCCGGCGGATTCAATAACCTCGACCCCGTGTTCCTGCCCCTGTGCGTGCAGGCTGCGCAGGCG
>Ga0209737_10000861_pt1 | contig 23133 bp, 20 predicted proteins | sample TergutCu122P3_FD_187284 | JGI IMG/M metagenome (GOLD analysis project Ga0209737, IMG submission 187284) | Cubitermes ugandensis P3 segment gut microbial communities from Kakamega Forest, Kenya - Cu122 P3 (SPAdes) (version 2) | ecosystem: Host-associated > Arthropoda: Insects > Digestive system... | reverse complement strand
TGCCGGATCCCGTCCTACTATTTCACGGTACACAATATGTTCGGCACGACGAATGCCATGATTATCAGTCCAAAACCGCACACCGTAAAACGGAACGCCCGGTATTATTTTATGGTCGGGAATGCCTGCTCGTTGCGCTTGCGAAATAAAGCTTGTGAAAAATTCCCAGTGCGAATGAGGTCCAATGTCATTTGGATTCCAAGGTCCGCGAAAATCGTATATCATCAAATTTACTAAATCTAAATGACGATGCATCGTTTCGGGGAAAAAACCGCGTTGAAGCATAAATTGAGAAATTGCCGCCGTAAGCAAATACCGCTCAGACAAAGCCTCACGCAATTCGCGGACAAAAATTTCCAAATAATGGGCACGCACTGCATTATCGGGATTAAATACGCCCGATTTGTCCCAATGTTCGTAATCCACGTCGATACCGCACAGATTCATTTCATCCACAAGATTTACCAAGTTTTGAATTGCGAGTGCACGCGTTACCGGATTGCGCTTTGCGTTTGTAAATCCATAATAATCAACACCTCCCGGTTCAGTAAGGGCATCGCCACCACCGATTGCAAGCAGCACCTGCACGCCATGATTTTGTGCTTCGCGAATAGCAGGCGTAAGTACACGTCTCACATCGGCTACGTTTACCGAACCATTTGAATTTATTGTGCCAAAACACAAAATCAAATGTGTCATTTTATCCCAAGGCTGCGCGCGATAGGGTTGCCACGAAGGTATGTACATCACAACTTGATGTTCTGCGACTTTTGCTGAAAAATAATGTCTCGTCAGCGTTCTACTTTGAGCACCCGACTTTAGGGTTACTGTAATCATCCCTGTGCCGTATCTTTCAAAGGTCAATTCGGGATTTTGTTCTGTCGAAAACTCTCTGCCGTCAATACGCCAACAGAATGTGCCGTTGAAGTTTTTAGGCACTTCCTCGAGCCTTAGCTGAATAGTTTCTCCTATTCTTGTGCGGATGCGTTCGGTTGATTCAAAACGGATACCGTCTAAATTTATATCATCATTTCCGCAATACGCAAAAAGAGGAATGAGTAGCAAAAACAAAAAAAATCTCATATTTTTTTAAAATCAAGAGTCAAGAACCACGCTTCGACTTCGCTCAGCGATCGAGATTTAAAACTCCGGTGTGATTTGTTTTATGCGAATCACAGATTGAGATAGTCGTTTCTGCCCCGTTAGGGACAGAATGTTGGTAGAACGTTGATAATTTCCGCGATTTTGTGCCGTTAGGTACAAAATGTGATGCGTTTTGTTATTCTTTCTTTCACATTGCGTGCCTAACGACACGCTGTTGGGTGGATAAATCCATTTTTCTACCAACATTTTGTGCCTAACGGCACATTCCAATCTGTGATTTGCATATTTTAGAATTAAACAACCAAGAATCAAGAGTCTTGACTCTTGATTCTTGATTCTCAAACTTTAGTTTCCAAGTTCTTGGTTCATCCTTCTCAACAGCGACCTGTGGTCGTTCGCATCGAAGTCGGCTTTCCAAAGTCCCATTCCACCCCAGCCGTTTGAAATAACTGCAGCGGCTTTTTCGTCAATGGCAGGGAATCCGTCAAAGAACAGACCATCGCCTACCGGCAGACTGTTAACTTGGTATGCATTCGGGTGAGTTGCAAGAATATCTCGGAATGACATATACTCAGTAAACATCCACAAATTACCCCAAGTTATATCCGTTTCGCCTTGGAAGTCGTACTTCAAACCAAAAGCCGGTGCAACAGGCACCATTCTGTCGGCTGGAATACCTGCGTTATTTATCCAAAACTCGGTGTTGCTTGTAAACTGCCACATAGACGAGTGCGGTGCGGGCGTTAAATCTTCAGCTCCGAATGCAAATACATGATACCAGTCGAAACGGTCGTTAACCGGTGCAACTGCAGGAAGCAGACCCCAATTTGTCCAGCCAATGTACATCGACATGGTCATAAAGAACGGCTGTTCCGGATTTGACAAATTGTTGATGGGTGCTGCATCGGCAATTTCGTCAAAGAATGCTCTCACAGCTGTTGGCTCGGCGAATGCTCCGTTTACCGATTCTCTATCGAAATAGATATTGATTCCGTCGAAACCATACTCTTCTACCACAGCAAGTATGTTGTTGATGATAGTTGTGCGTCTTGCGCCGTCGAGTATCGCATCGTAGAAGGGCCAAGAACCCCAGAAATGTCCGGCAGTCAAGCTATTGTGCGCACCTGCCACATCGAGCAATACAAACACACCGTTATTGTGAGCTACAGCAATAAGGTTTTCGATGTCGATATCTGCTCTATCGAATCCGATAAAGTCAATGCTTCCATCTGCATCAACAATTGCTGAACTTGCCCATACAAGATGCGTAATGCTTTCCCAATGAATGTCTGACATCAATACCGTTGCGGCATTAACAAAAGCAACTGATTTTTTGTTGTACGGCTTCGGCACAAATACTCTTCTTATCATAAAATCGGCAACGCGGTGTGTGCGGATTCCGTTTCGTTCTACATCGAATCGCAACACAAAGTCTTCCGTTTCGGTTACAACATGTCTTAATTCTCTTGTATTGGCAATTTCTACTCCGTTGATTGTCCACGAAAAGTTAGCTCCGTCAGCTGGCGAAACAATCGGATTAAACACGATTTCGTCGCCCTCTTCCACTACCTGAACATTCGACCACTCCATAAAGATTTTCGGCAGTTCATCGTCTGCAAAAAATGCTTGGCTCGACTGGTCGTCGCACGACCATAATGACACGGACAAAACTGCCGCTGCCATTGCGAATAATATATTTTTTATTGTCTTCATATCTCTAAATTTTTGTTGATTTGCTTATTTGTTGATTTGTCTAATCGTCTAACTGTCTAATCGATTCAACGATTCAACGATTGGACAGTTAGACAAATCAACATCAAAATTTAATTAACATCCCACCATACTCTGTTCATCCAGCTGTCGGTGCCGCCCATACGGTTAACAGCTTCGCGCCAGTTGCTTGGATTTCTCATTTGCTCTTCGAGCGGATATTCCATACGTCTTGGTGTTTGTCCGCCTGTCATATTTACAGCCGGATTGCGGTTGTAAAATACTATTTCAGGATATCCAACACGACGCCAGTTCGACCACGCTTCAATCGGATCTATGAAGTGAAGAATCCAAAGCTGCGTGTTGATTTGGTTCATTTCTTCTCCGGCAACAAGCGGATTGCTGTTTGCAAAATCGGCTGCTACCGCAGGATCTACATTTGCTCCAAACAAAGTCCACTGCATTACGGCAGCTTCCATTCCACGACGGAAATGCTCATCGGCTCCTGTTATCCAGCCTCTTACTGCCATTTCGGCTTGCAGAAACGCTACTTCGGCATACGACATGATAATGCGTGGCGCATCATAAGCAATGAGCAGATTTGAAGGACGTAATCTGGTTGTTCTCAAATCAACAGTAATGGTTTCGCCGTTTACTACAATTTCTAACGGACTCTCTGAACCCGGAAACGGATTGTCAATTTCAGTTTCCCATGTTGCCATCTGCGCAGGTGTTGCCATAGCAGCAAACGAGCCGCGGGCAGCTAATACTTGATTGGTAATATCTGTACGTTGCGCATTGTCCATAAATGCACCGGCATAAAAAAGCATACGCGGGTCGTTACGTTCTTCCAATGCTTGAATAAGCGTTCTTGTCAAGAAGAATGTACTTCCAAGCACAGAACCTCGACCGGATAACAAGTTAGAGATTGGATTTCCGGGACCCGGTTCGCCGGGGGGATTGCGCACATCTTCAAACGCAAGGAATAAAATATCATCGTTCGACTGGAAAACGCCCGATGCTACGGCATCCAATGCTTCGGTACGCGCCAATTCAGGTGCAACATTTACCAAGCGCATAGCTGCACGCAAACGCAACGAGTTTGCAAATCTTCTCCATCTTTCGATATTTCCGTTGTAGAAGAAATCAACCGGTGGCACAGGTCTGCTGCTGTCAAACAAGGCTGCAGCCTCTCGCAATTCTTTCAAAAAATCGCGGTAAATTTCCTCCTGCGTGTCGTATCTCGGCATCAATACACCGTTAAAAAAGCCCATTCCTGCATCAAAATAAGGAATATCGCCATAATAATCGGTAAGTTGCATGAATGTCTGTACGCGCATAATGCGAGCCATTGCGTGTGTGTTCACCATTTCGGCATCGCCTCTGGTGCGTTCTACGATATCCACCACGTTTCTAACCAATCCGTGGTTTGAGTATGCAGTGCTCCAAAGATACTCCATATAGCCAAGGTCTCTGGCTCCCCAAGCTCCTTGCAAAACAGCCCAGTCGCCTGTCCATTGGTTCATAAATCCGCCCGGATAAGCAAATATACGGTGTTGTGCCTGCCAATAGTGCTGAGTAAGAAACTGCACGGTAGGGATCATTAAGTTCGGATTCATATTACCGGAACTATTCGGGTCTTCGTTCAATTCGTCGAAGTGAGCGCAAGCTGTAAACGAAAGAACTACAACTGCAATTAATGCAAAGCATATTTTTTTAAATGTCTTCATTGTTATATCCATTTTTTAATTGTTAAAATCTCAAATTCAATGCCATACCGAAGTTTCTTCTCGAAGGAAGCGAACCGTGCTCAAATCCTTGTCCGTTGCCGCTGTTGTAGTTCGATTCCGGATCGATATTTTTCAAATTGCTGTACAAAATGAACAGGTTGCGACCGTAGAGCGAAAGGCTTGCGCTTTGAATAAAGTTGTTTCCAAAAATACGCGGATTAATGTCGTAAGAAAGCGTCAACTCGCGCAATTTAATAAACGAAGCGTTGTGGATAAACGGCTCGGCAGTATTGGTCATAATTGTTGTCCAATAAGATTGTGGATTTACATACACATCGTTTGGAACGAAAACAGGGTTCTCGGCGGTACCAATGTTCATTACACCTTGTCCGACTTTTCCGCCGGTTGGTGTCCATTCTGCCAACGATACATTGGCTGCCATCCGCTGTTCTTCAGAATCGTTCCAGCCTTCACGTCCTTCGAGCGTTCTCATAGCATTTCCATTTGCATGAGCAAGCATGTCGCTCATCGAATAAATCTGCGCACCGAATCTTCCGTCAAACAAAACGCCGGCATTGATTCTTCTCCATCTGATATTGTTGCCAAGACCCATAACAAGGTTGTGTACTCCGTTTCCGAAAACTTGCAGTTCGTTGCTGAAAGTTGGAAGACCATTTTGGTGAATAATCTCACCATTCGGGCAGCGTGCAAAGCCCGGTCCCATAATCGACCCGAATGCTTGTCCGGCTGTGGCATAAATAAATGCGTTTGCCCAGCGAGCTTGTGCCAATTCAAAATGCTCCACCTCAGGATGCAAAGAAGTTACCTGACTTTGAAGTAGCGAGAAATTGAAGTTTGCATTCCAATCAAAATCGCGCGTTTGAACCATAGCGGCGTTCAAAGTTACTTCAAGACCTCTGTTCACAATTTCTCCGGCATTGATCATTGCATAAGAGAAACCGGAAGTTCTTGAAATCGGCAAGCGCATAATTTGGTCGCGTGTAGCTTGGTTGTAGTAAGTTACATCCAAACCGATGCGGTTGTTGAAAAAGCGTATGTCAAAACCAAGTTCGTGTGCCACCGTTGTTGTTGGCTTCAATCTTGGATTCAGAAGTGTGTTTCCTTGAATCTGACCTAAGGCTGTTCCGTGGAAGGTAAAATTCGCCAAATTGTAGTTCATTGATAGCTGGTATGGATCTGTGTCGCCACCTACTTGTGCCCAAGAAGCGCGTACGCGACCGAAAGAAATTGGCGTACTTCTCAAATCAAACAAGCTGGTAAACACAAAACTTCCCGAAACCGATGGGTAAACATACGAACGGTAATCTCTGTGCAAGGTTGAAGATACGTCGTTGCGAATCGTAAAATCAAGGTACAAGAAATCGTTCCAACCCAAATTTACTGCTCCAAACAAAGAGTTTACTTGTTTAGCGCGGAAAAGAGGCGCAGGCGTGTCGTGCATTTGATAGTTGGCAATTGAGATAACGCCGGGTAATACTTGATCGCGTCCCACATTAACAATACCTTGCGAACGATTCTGCTGGATATTTCCTCCAACGAAAGCACCTACGTCAAGGCTGTTGTGATTTATATCAAAACGTCTGTTGAACGATAATACTGCCTCGTGGTTAGTTTCCTGCACATAAATGCGGTGCTCTGCCATCCGACCCGATTCGGCATTGGGTGTATAACGTGCTTGGAAATCGGTGAGCGTGAAGTTAAAAAAGTCTGTACCGCTTCTCACGCGCAAGTTCAACCAATCGTTTATCTCGTAATTCAGCTGAATGTGTCCCATTACGCGGTCGCGTACCGAGTGGTTCATCGTTTGCGACATGATCCAATAAGGATTGATGCGGTAGCGGTTTCCACCGTTCCAATCAATATATCTTCCAAACTCGTCGATGTAATTTTCGCCAAGCCAGCTTTGGTGGAAGTTTGGTGCTAAACCAATGAGCGACAAACCCACATTGCCCGGACTGTCGGAAAGTGCAGGACGATTGTTTACAATTTCGTTTGTGTAGTTCACTCTCGATTCAACTCTCATTCTTTTGCCCAATCGGGTATCGCCACGAACCATGAAAGTTGTACGCGACATGTCTGAATTTGGTACAATGTCAATGTTTCTCATGTCTGAAATCGATACGCGGAAAGCAGAAGTTTCGTTGCCGCCCGACATGGCTATGGCGTTGGTAAGCGTTAAACCTGTGCGGAAAAACGACATAATATTGTTTTCAACATTTTGGAAAGCATGTCTCTGACCGTTAAATATCATAATGTCGATATCCGGATCTAATTTTGCACCCCAAGCCGAAACAGTTGTGCTGGTTGCATCTTGTAAAGTCATTGGAAGCTGACCGTTACGACCTTGACCGAACACGCGCTGATAGTCGTTGAGGCGTGTAAGCATGGTAACTGCATCCAAGCTGGTAGTAATTTCGATACCGATATTATCTTGTGCTCTTCCTTGTCTTGTAGTTATCAAAATAACACCATTCGATGCTCTCGAACCATACAATGCCGCAGCTGCAGCACCTCTTAATACAGAAACAGACTCAATATCATCAGGATTTAAGGAAGATAAACCATCGCCTAAGTCAAAGCCGCCCCAACGTCCGGCTTCGCCAAGTTGCGTGTTGTCCATCGGTACACCGTCAATAACAAAAAGCGGCTGGTTTGAGCCGGTAAGTTGCGAAGCACCGCGAATCACTACACGTTGCGAACCCGAAGGACCGGCACTTGTGCCCGAAATGCTTACACCGGCAACTCTACCTGCCAATGCCGACATCATATTCGATTCGCGTCCGGCTGTCATATCTGCTCCCGAAATCGAAGAAATAGCATAACCGAGCGAACGAGCTTCGCGCGTCATACCCAATGCAGTTACAACAACTTCTCCCAATGTTGCAGCGTCATCGTCCATTGTTACATTAATGGTTGTTCGTCCGCCTACATTAATTGTTTGTGTCGTCATGCCAATGAAAGAAAATGCAAGTGCACTATTCGATCTTACGCCCGAAAGCGTGTATTCTCCATCGAAATTCGTTACAGCACCAAGACTTGGATTATTCACATCCACAACACTCGCCCCAATTACAGGATCACCAAAAATATCAACTACGCGCCCTTGCACAGTAATTGATTGAGTGTTTTGCTCACTTGCCGAACGTAATTCGTAAATTACGATGGATTGATTGGACACAATATTGTGTCCCAGATTTCGACCGGCTAAAACTTCACTTAATAAAGTTGATACCGGAACATTTGCTCTTGAAACTGTAATGTTTCTTTCAGGGCTTACTGTGACATTTCGATAAGAGAAACGATAAGTAGTTTGCTCCTCAATCGCATTAAAAACATCAACAAGTGAAACATCCCTCAAATTAACCGTTACTCGGCTGTCTTGCGCAACTGCTTGAGCTACAAACAGCGTAAACAGCAGTAAAACCAAATATGGCTTTAAAGTCATACATTTGTTCATTGATAAATTGTGTTTTTTGTTAAAATTAAAAATTAGTTTTCTGAAATTTTGGTAACTTCACTCTTAAAGACCGCTTTTTTTTGCAACAGTACCGATAAAAAAACATGTTATATAGCATGTTTTTGGCGTAAAAATTCATGTTTCGAAAGATTTTTCGCAAAAATCAGTGAAAATACGGCGATAGGAAAATGAAAAAAATCCCTTGTTCGGCGTAGCGTCTCGCTACGTCGGAGCTAAAAGCAAGCATCATTGCTTGCAAAAAATAACTATCTTTGCAGGATTGGATTGTTTGCTTGACATTTCGCAAGTGTAATGTTCAAATGCAGGAGCATTTGTTTTAACTGCGACGTAGCGAGATGCTACGCCGAACAAGGGGTATTTATGCAGGAAGAAATGGAGCAAATTACATAATAATACACGGAAATTGGAGTAATAGCGTTAAAAGATCCACAGATATTAGTCCTTCTCAAATTAGAGCATTTAGACTTCCAAAATAAAAAATATAAATTTAAATTTAAATAAATGAGAAAAATAATAGGTTTAATAGCAGGAATATTGCTTATCACTGGTTGCGGTAGGAGCAGTCAAAATACCCATGCTTTGTCTGATGATAATTCAAGTAGTATTTTTCAAGTTGAATCCAATAGCGATGAGAATAAGCAACAAAAAAACGAATCAATAATGTTATTTATGCAAAAATAGATTATAGTTCTGATAGTATTGAAGATAAACAAAATGGAGAAGATGATTTTCTTCCATTTTGGATAGAATACAGAAGGGCTGTTTTAGAAATGGATTCCAATAAATTAATTAGACTAACAAATTTTCCTTTAACAGTAAGGGGGTACTTAGATTGGGATCCTACCATTAAAGTTTCTGAATGTGATTTTTTCTTCATTTTTGATATTTTTTTGAATTCAGGTGGAGGTGGAATCTTAGATGTCAATAACTTGGATGACTTTACAACAAATAACTTGGATTTCATCAAACGGACTTTAAATGCGGAACGAACAATAAGATACAGACAAAATTTTAGTTATCAGCAAATAGAACAACAAGTATTTGAAAAAATAGAAGGACAATGGATGTTAGTATTAATTTTTATAGATACCAGAGAATTAGTAATGGACGATAAAAGAGAATGATTGTTTAACACCAAACTTGTTCGGACACAGGCTGTGCCCCCTTGTTCGGCGTAGCGTCTCGCTACGTCGGAGCTAAAAGCAAGCATCATTGCTTGCAAAAAATAACTATCTTTGCAGGATTGGATTGTTTGCTTGACATTTCGGAAGTATAATGTTCAAATGCAGGAGCATTTGTTTTAACTGCGACGTAGCGGGACGCTACGCCGAACAAGAAAAAACGAAAAAATTTTTTTAAAAAAGAGGATTAAATCACAGCTTCAATAAAATTAGTTTCAATTCGTCAATGTTCTCAAAATCACTGTCGTATGTAACTAGTGGAAGATCTAAATAGATAGCCGTCGATGCAATTATTGCATCAGGTAGTTTTATTTTGTTTGTTTTGCGAATTTTTTTAACAATCTGTTTTATAGACGGCGAAAGTTCTATCACGAAGCAACTTTCTAACAATGTGTCGATAATGCCTTCTTCTCGTTCTGTAAGATTTGGTTTTGCGTACAATTCCAATTCGGTAACAACAGAAAGTGACAGTTCTTTGCCTCGAAGAAAATTAACCACATCACTGTTTTTACCAAGCAAATGTATTAATACATTGGTATCGCAAACAATCCTACTCCCACTCATTTCTCATTTTTTTTTGAAATTCAAGCGGGTCTTCATCCCAAACAATTTTCCCGGCAAACCTGTCGGCATCGAATTGTTTTTTATTGTCCAATTTAGACAACCATTTATCAACCTTTGTTTTATTGTATGGTCTTTCTAAAACTACAAGCATATTTATTTCATTTTTTTGTTTGGATGCAAATATAGTTTGTTTTTTTTGAAAAATAAAATTTCAGCCTTTTTTTTATCTGGCAGTTAATCTTATCTCGTTGTGAGTAGCTGTAGAGATTAGGTGATATGAACGTTCGATAATAAAAAGTGCTTCGTGAATATTGTTAAGTGGCAATGTACCTGAGAATTTATCAGAGAGATCGATATCATTTGCAGCATGAATAGTGATGCCGTAATTAGTTTCAATCGCTCGGATAACATCCAATAGTTTTGCATTGCGAAACACCATCGCATTGCGTCTCCACGCCGACATGTCGGTTATGTGATCTTTCGTGATGAGTGTGATTTTACCGGTAGCGTGGTTTAAAGTAGCTTTTTGGTTTTGGTGCAACACAATACTTTCGTTACTTTGGGTAGAAGTTAATAATACACTTCCTGCTTCGAGCGAAAGTATAGCCGCATAGTTGGTTTCTCGTACCGATAAATTGAAAACTGTGCCAAGTACTTCAACTCGCAAACCTTTTGCATAGATGATAAAAGGCGATGTTTCGCTGCGAGCGACTTGAAAATGACCTTCGCCCGAAAAATTGATAGTCCGCTCTCTTTTGTTGAATGTAAGCGGATGGTACAACAAGCGCGATTCGGTATTGAGCGAAACAATGCTGCCATCGGGAAGCGTAATGTTTGCCCGCTCGAATTTTCCGGTGCTCACCACCATTTCGCCCGCTGCCATTATTTGCTGTTTCTCTTGAAAAAGATAAATGGAAAGGAAAATAAAAACAGGCAGTAAAATTGCGGCAGCGACTTGCGACCAACGGATAATTTGAGGAAAAATCCTGTGTTTTTTCCTGATGCGAGTGTCAATAACTCTCTTTATTTTATCCATTTGCTCATCGCTAACATCTGCTGTGTCAATGTCATCGCCGAACCAAAGGTCGAAAAGCTGTTCTTCAACTTCAATATTTGAACTTGACTTCAATTTTTCGCGAAGCTCAGACAGTTCTGACGGGGTCAGCTTTTCGTTCCTGTATTTGTCTATCAACTCTTTCATTTCTACAGTAATGACAACGCAATTTTTTAAAAGTACCGCATTATTTAGTTAAATAACAGAAAAAAGAAAGAAATCACAACTAATTCCGGGCACAAGAGCATTTTTTTCAATTCTTTTAAACCCATGGATAGCTGATTTTTAATTGTTTGTTCGCTTAACGATAACTTTTCGGCTATTTCCCTGTTAGAAAACTGCTCAATTTTTGCAAAATGTACAACTTTTTGCTGCGTGGGCGGAAGTTTGGATAAAGTATTCGTGAATTTTTTTGCAAACTCCTCATACTCTATCTGTTGTCCTGCATCCGGAACCGATAGTTCATTGCGGTAATCGACATAATCCTCATAAATAGGATCATTCACTTTTGAGTGAAAGGCGTTTATGGCTTGATGCTTTGTCATAATAAAAAGAAGCGACCGAAGTGTGTCCTCCTGTTTTATTTTTTCGCGATTCTGCCAAAGTTTTACAAAAACATCTTGTATTATCTCTTCAGAATCTTCCGATGACTTGGTAAATTGCAGGCTAAAAGCATACAATCGTTTTGCATACAATTGATAAATGCGGTCGAAAGCTTTGCTTGAACCCGATTTTAAGTCTTGAATTAGGTGTGCTTCGATATTAGTTTTCAATTTTTTATGTGTTTTATGGTTTGTGTTTTTATGTTTTCAAAGACGCAAAATATTTCGTGCTTTCAAAGACGCAAAGCATTGCGTCTCTACTTTTGTGCTTTCAAAGACGCAAAGCATTGCGTCTCTACTTTTGTGCTTTCAAAGACGGAAAGCATTGCGTCTCTATTTTCGTGCTTTCAAAGACGCAAAGCATTGCGTCTCTACTATTCTACTATTTCGCCTTGCAAAGTTGCCGACGATGCGCTTACAATCTTCACTTTGATGGTTTCGCCGATTTCTTTATCGCTGCGCGGAAAAACCACCACTTTGTTTTGCGAAGTTCGTCCAAAAAAATGTTCTTTCGAGCGTTTTGAAACGCCTTCGATAAGTACTTCGTAGGTTTTCCCGATGTCGCGCTTATTGCTTTCGGCAGAAAGTTCGTTTTGCAAAGCAATTATTTCATTCAGTCGTCGCACTTTCGTTTCTTCCGATACATTATCGGGCAAATGTTCTGCCGCATACGTGCCGGGTCGCTCTGAATATTTGAACATAAAAGCCATGTCAAAACCCACTTCGCGCATCAGGCTGAGCGTTTCGGCATGGTCTTCTTCGGTTTCGTCGTGAAATCCACAAAAAATATCCGTTCCGATGGCACATTCGGGCATATAGCGACGAATTGCAGCAATTCTGTCTAAATACCACGCACGCGTATATTTTCGCTGCATCAAATCAAGAATTTTATCGCTTCCCGACTGCACGGGCAAATGAATAAATCGGCACAAATTCGGATGTTTTGCCATCACTTCGAGCGTGCGATCGCTCATATCTTTCGGATGCGAAGTCATGAAGCGGAAGCGAATTTCGGGTGCGGCTTTTGCCACGATTTCGAGCAGTTCGGGAAATTCAATCGCTTTTCCGTTTTCGTCCGTGCGGTACGAATTTACGTTTTGTCCGAGCAAGGTTACCTCTTTGTAGCCTTTCGCCTGCAAATCATTAAGCTCGCTAAGAATACTTTCCACATCACGGCTTCGCTCGCGACCGCGCGTGTAAGGCACAATGCAGTACGAGCAAAAATTATCGCAACCGCGAGTGATGGAAATGAAACCCGAAATCGAATTGCCGATTCGCGCCGGAAGTACATCGTGGTAAGTTTCGGTGGTCGAAAGTTGCACATTTATCGCTTTTTCGCCGCGCTCTACCGCACCAATCAAATTCGGAATATCGAGGTACGCATCGGGACCAACCACCAAATCTGCCTTGTGTTCGGTAAGCAAATCTTCTTTTACGCGCTCTGCCATGCAGCCGATGACACCGATAATCAGATTTTTGTTTTTCCGCTTCAGCGACTGAAAATATTTCAAGCGTTGAATCACTTTTTGTTCGGCATTATCGCGAATAGAACAGGTGTTGATGAAAATCACATCGGCATCCGTAATTTTGTCGGTCATTGCGAAACCAGCCATTTGCATGATAGATGCAACAACTTCGCTGTCGGCAACATTCATCTGGCAGCCATAAGTTTCGATAAAAAGCTTCTTGTCGCTCAAAACGAATTTTCTGTTCGTACTATTTTTTGTTTCTGTATTGTTTGTCATAAAATTATCTAAAAAAGCGTATCCATATCGTCCATATCGTGGTCATTTTCGCGTTCGCGATTTTGATTGCGGCGTGGCGGTTGCATATTTCCAAAATTGTAACTTACATTAATGCCAATCATACGTCCGTGCCATTGTGCATCGGTATGTCGCCAAAAACCATCGCCGCTGGTGGTCGAAACTCTGCCGCGCGAATTAAGCAAATCGCGCACATTGGCACTAACATTCAAGCTGCGGTTGAAAAACGACTTTCTCAAGCCCAAATCAATCGAGTATTCACTTTCTTGCGTGCCTTGTGCTATTTCGCGCGGCGAACGATATTGTCCGGTAATTTGTGCAGAAAGCGTGCGCGAAAACATCATATTAGCCACAACACGTGCACTCCACGAAAAACTTTCGCGTCCGTCAATCACTTCCGTTATGCTGTTGTCGAATGGATTGACAAAGACACCTGATTCGATTTGGCTGTGAAACAAATTGAGCGATGAAGTAAGTTGCATCATTTGAAACAATCGGTTTCGCATCACCAACTCAACACCCGTTGAGCGCGATTGTGAGAGATTCATAAAGGTATTTGCCATGTAGCCTTCAACCGGATTGAGATAAGAAATGCGCTGAATTACATTGTCGGTAAAACGGTAAAAAACTGAGGTCGAAAACGAATGATTGCCCCATTGACGCAAGTAATTCAACTCAAAAGCCGACGAAAATTCGGGAATCAATGCCGGATTTCCAAATGACACATTGAGCGAGTCGGAAAAATCTGTAAACGGATTTATCTGCATTCCGCGCGGACGACTGATTCGGCGTGTGTAATTAAACTGAATGTCGTTGTGCTCGCTGATAGAATAGCTCAAAAACAAACTTGGAAACAATTGGAAAAATTCATTTTCAAATACAAATGGAACGGGTTGAATTTCGCCGGTTGCGTTCTTGTTTCTCGAATCCAGATCGCGCCACAAGTATTCGCCGCGTAAACCCACTTGCGCACTCAAACGGTCGAAAAATCGATCGCCATAAGTGATGTAAGCAGCGTGAATTTGCTCGCGGTAATCAAATTCGTTGAAGTAACCGAAAATTTCAATTTCTTGTTCGATGGCGGGAATAAAATTAAAACCGTGCGCATTGCCCGAACGATTCAACACAGTGCTATGAAAGCCTGCTTCCAAACGCGAAGTTTCGGTCATTCGGTTGGTGTAATCAAGCCTGAACTGTACGCGGTTGTCGTTTCCGCCGCCTCGCTGACGAATTTCTGTGGTTGCTGTTTCTAAAGAAGGCGAAAATGCTGTTTGCAGATAGCGATTATCTTGACCTAAATTATTGCGCGAATACACCATGCTGAATCGTAAATCCGAGCCCGGACGAAAATCATGTCGGTAATCCAAGCGAACATTGAGGCTCAAACGGTTCATTTCGCTGAAATTGTTTCGTCTGAAATGACGTAAGGTATCGCCCGAAATCAGGCTTTGTTGCAAATTATCAATTCGCGTTTCGCCGCCTCCACCACCTGTTGTGCCGAAACCCGAAATGCCGATTGAATTACGCGCATTGAGCCGATAATCCACTCCGGCGCGAAAAAACACACCATCGAATCCGCCCGAATTGCGGTTTGTTTGCAGTAAACGCACAGAATCTGCTGCATTCCAAGTTATTAATTCAGAAAGTGAACCGCCTTGTCGTGCCATGTTGCGGTAGCCGATATTGAGATGCGCATCCAAGCGCGAACTGTTGTAATTAATATTGGCTCCCAGATTTCCACCCAATCGACCGCTCTCGCCAAACCTGCCCGGACTGACGTACATTAGACCGGTAGAAACATTGCCAAAATAACCCGCACGACGGTCGCGACGCATGATGAGATTAATGATTCCGGCAGTTCCTTCGGCATCAAAACGCGCCGATGGATTGGTTATCAATTCAATAGACTCAATGCTCTCGGCAGGCATTTGTTGTAGAATTTGCGCCCGGTTTTCGGCAGTTAAACCCGATGGGCGACCGTTAATCCAAACTTCTACGTTTTCATTGCCTCGCAACGAAATGTTTCCCTCTTGGTCAACCTCAACCGATGGAATATTTTCAAGCACTTCGGTAATTGAGCCGCCTGCAGCCGCAATAGCTTGGTCAACGCTGAATACGCGCCTGTCCACCTCGAAGCGCATTTGCGAACCCATTCCACGTACTTCCACTTCGGTCAAAAGTTCAGTATCTTGTGATAAACGAATGGTGCCGAGATTCAAATCCTGATTCTCGACAACAAAATCGCGCGTAAATGTATGATAGCCAATAAAGCTCACTTGCAAACTGTAAGCACCCGAAGCAATATTAGAGAAGGAAAACCGACCATTTTCATCAGTTATAGTTCCTATCAACATGCGCTCGCTGCCTTGTTGAAAGACTGCAATATTTACAAATTCAAGTGCTTGATTTTGAGCGGAATCAATGACTGTTCCGGATATGTTTTGAGCCGCAAAAAGTGGTGTAAGAAAAATGCTCAGTATAGAAGCAAAAAACAATTTTTTTATAAACTGAATCCTGTGCGGTTGTGCTGACTTCATGCTGTCTGTTAATTTTATTTTTGAGTCTGCAAAGTAACGCATTTTTTTTGGTGCGGAAAAGTTAAAGTTGCTCAAAACAAGAGTATTATACAGCCGATAAATCGCAGTTTTTTAGATTTTTTTGCTGATTGAACATGGTAATATGTCAAGTTTCTTATTTGAAACGCCTACGACAGCAAAAGACACACGAAGCGATGAGTGAAAACCGGGCGTTCGGCTGACAATAATACAAAAAATAAAATTTAGACAGCTGAAATCCGGAATAAATAACTAATTTTGCAGAAAAGAATGAAAAATGAAAATTTCAAAAATATGAACGACAAAAAATTACATTGGTTTCAAAAACCATTCGTTACGAACGAAAAAACCTTGCGTTGGTGGGCTGTTGCCTTGTTTGCAGGCATATTGTTTTATGTTGTGTTAATGGCTGTGCTGGCTCTGAACAGCAATCTTTCGGGCAAAATTGCGCTTATCTGTATTCCGGTTTGTGCCATTGGCGGATTGATTTTTGTTTGGATGCTGAGACGAAATGCCAATATGCAGATGTCGAATAGGCGTAGGCGTACTAAATAGTGCAAAAAAACGAAAATTGGCGCAAAATTAAAATTATTTTCTGCGTATGTTTGTGTTTTTTGCGTCATTTGCGTTCGAAAACCTGCTCAATTACTCGCGGAAAAAATTCATATTCTAATTCGTGGATTTTTTGTGCCAGCTCATCGGACGTATCGGCAGGCGAGACAGCACATTTTGCTTGAAAAATAATCGCACCTTCGTCATACTGTTCGTTTACAAAATGAATGGTGATGCCGCTTTCCGTTTCGCCGTTGGCAACCACCGCTTCATGCACAAAACGCCCGTACATTCCTTTTCCGCCGTATTTTGGCAAAAGCGCAGGATGGATATTGATAATCCGATTGGGATAAGCATCGACCAAATAAGCGGGAATTTTCAATAAAAATCCGGCTAAAACGATAAAATCAACTTTGTATTCGCTTAATATTTGCAGAATTTTATTCGTTTCTTCCAACTCCTTTTTTGTGAAAACAACTGCCGGAATATTCAGATTTTTGGCACGTTCGAGCACATAGGCATCAGGCTTATTGGATAAAACCAGCACGATATTGATGTTTTCATGATGTTGAAAATAACGAGCGATATTTTCAGCATTGGTTCCCGAACCTGAGGCAAAAAGAGCGATGTTCATGCATGTGATGTTTAAATTTTCTTTGCAAAGGTAAAAATAAAAAACCGACTATTCTCACGAACAGTCAGTTTTTTGATAATAACAATACTAAAATCCGGTTGGTACTTATGTGAAAAAATAATGCAAAAATTCAAAATCTTATCTTTACTGATACATTAGTTGCTGAATATCCTGCAATGAAAAATTGCCTGCAATCCGAATGACAGTAAAGTCCGTTTCTTCTCCTACCAACAGCAACAACTCTCTTATTCTTTCGCCTTGCATGTGGGCATAAAAACCTACTCGAGTTCCGCCGTCGGTAATGCGCATCAATTCTTCGTAATGGGCAGCCGATACAAGTTGAGAAAATTCTCTGTGCATTTGTGCTGCTCTGGTGCGCGATTCGGTTGTCAAGATTTGCAACGATTCGATTTTGTTTGTCAAACTCGAAATGTTTACAGTGCCCATTTGGTTGAAACTTGCCGCACCTCCCATCATTCGGAACATAGCATGCGAAATAAATACCGAAGTAACATCGTCCTTTTCGGCAAATCGCTCAAAAAGTCTGTTTTGCGCAAAGCCTGAGCTTGCAAATAATAAGCAGAGGCTTATCAAAATAATTTTTGTCTTCATAATTTTTAATGATTTAATTTTCAACTTCCAATTTATATTGAAGTGCACATTGGGAATTGGAAATTGTTTAGTTGATAATTTTATTTAATACTTGATTTATTCTTTCAAATTCTTGCTGGGCAACTGCCGCTTGGTTCAATCCTTGATTTAGTTTTTCAGACACAAAAGCCAAGGTTTGACTTGCCACCAAAGCTGCTTCTTCGGGCGTACTGAATGTGTCTGCCAATAATTTCGGCTGATGCGATTCTTGCGCAGTAAAAAATTGCAATCCGATAAGCAAAAGTGCCGTTGCCGCTATGCCGCTAATCCAATAATGCAGTTTTTTGGGACGAAATTGAACTTTTCGCGGCTCGTCGAACTGCATGATTGTCTTTTCCAATTGCTCGGAAACATCCGCCGGAACATCAATCTGCGATTCGTGCAGCGCACGAAACAATTGGCGGTCTTTTTCCCAACGCTCGTCCGTATTTTCTTCGTTCAGAAAATATTCGGTCAAAATTCGTTCTTCTTCCGAAGTAGAATTTCCTTCGTAAAATTTATTTAATAATTGTTCGATGTTCATTTCAATGTTCAATTTTTTAATTTCCAATTTTCAATTTTTGCTAAAATGTACATTGGAAATTGGAAATTAGTTTATTGGGAATTAATTTTACTTTTCAAAGTTTTCCTTGCTCTCGAAAGCAGTACGCGCACATTGACTGCACTTTCGCCTGTGGCGGCTTCTATTTCTTCGAGCGAACAATTGCCGGCTCTCATTTGTATCACCATGCGCTGCTTTTCGGGCAGTTGTTCAATCAGCGTTTCGATTTGGCTGATTTTTTCTTTGCTTTCCAATGCTTTTTCGGGCGTTTCATCGGCAGTTGGCTGTAAATTTTCTGTCGATTCATTATCCTGCCTGTTTCTGGGCAGACGCATAAAATCCAAGCAAAGATTCCGCACCAATCTGACACAATATGCTTCGGGTTGCTGCACATCTACTAATTCTGCGCGTTTTTCCCACAATTTGATGTATGTTTCTTGCAGCATATCTTTTGCATCATCGGCATTATTCAGCAGCGCAAATGCAATGCGGTACAATTTCGGATGAAAAGGATAATACAGCTGTTTAAACTCTTTGGCGTTCATCGTCTGTTTGTGTTTCCTACATTACTCATTACATTGTCGAGTTCCGAAAGCCTGATTCTTCCTCTGATGCGAATCAGTGCCGTATCGTCGCCACTTGCCATCACCACCAACTCACGAATCGTTTCACGCTGCGTTCTCACCCAAATATCAACACGCTGTCCACTATCATTTACCGACATTAGTTTTTCAAAATCATCGTCTTGCAGCGAGCGAATGTTGCGGTTCAATCGTTCTTTTACTGCCGCTGGACTCTCAGAAAAATCCAATACTTCCACACCTCTCACGCCTCTCATTCCCGAAAAAAGATTGATAAAGGTCATTGGAACTCGACCGATGCTCACGCGAGTTACGCTGCGCTCTTTTGAAAACTCTTTGAAAAGTTGGTTTACATTTTTCGAATCTGCATTTTGACTGTACATTGTCGAACTTGCAAAAAGCAAGGCAAGTAACAGGATTAATTTTTTGATTGCTTTCATTTTATTATTTTTTTGTCGAGTTTTAGGAATAATGCATTTTGTATCCGATATTCTTTTTGATAATTCTGCGTCTAAAATTTGTTTTCATTTTTCTATCCCTTGTACGTGTCGGGCGCAACTTTTTATATGCACATTTTTCGAGCTTTCAATTAGAAGACGAATAGAGGGTTGATTTTGTTACAAATGTATGTGATTTTTTTTGGCAAAGAAAACAAAATAAATGAACAAAGGCGCAAAAGGTATATCATTTTTACCTTTCGCGCCTTTATATTTTTATGTCTTCCCTTCGTCCCTTCGTGCCTTCGCGCTTTCCTGCTTTCGCGCCTTACTGTCTTCTTTCGCTTGGCGCAAGCCACATTTCATTGTGAATGTGGATTTTTGCAGGGTCGAAATTCAAATCCTCTTCATAAGGAAGCTGTATGATAAAAGTTCTTCCTCTCGGATTATGCAATACCTTTCCGCGTCGAATCCATGGATTGAAGTAGCGAAGTTGTGCGTACGTACTGCCATGCGCGATAGCCCAATCTGCCCAATTTGAAATGGAAGTTCGCACTTCGATTTCGCGGGTGCGCACGGTATGATAAAAATCCTCTCGGTGAAGATAAATGCCGTATTTTGCCGGATTCGACATGATTTCTTTTATTGCCATCAGACGGAAAACATAACGGCTGGTTTCATCATTCACAAAAACATCGAGAATATTATTCTGTCTTTGGTCGGCAAGTGCTTCCGAAATCCGTCTTCTTCCCGCATTGTACGATGCAGCAGCAGTGAGCCAGCAGCCGTAAATTTCGTACGACTGACGTAAAAAACGGGCAGCGGCAGCAGTCGATAATTCTAAATGCAAGCGTTCGTCAATTTCATCATTCACGGTTAAACCAAGTTCGCGTGCGGTTGCTTCCAGAATTTGCCATACACCAACAGCGCGCATGGGCGACACGGCTCGCGGATTCAAATGACTTTCGATTACTGCCAAGTATTTAAAGTCTTCGGGCACATTGTTTTCGCGCAACACACGCTCAATAATCGGGAAGTCGCGGTTTGCGCGCTTGATGCTCAACAGGGTAGTGCTGTGCAAGTACGTAAATGCCATCAGTTCACGGTCGAAACGCTCGCGCAAATCATGACGGCGCAAACAAAATACTTGTCCGGCAAATTCATATTCCAATGGAACTGCAATGGTGTGAATTCGCTGCGGAAAAGGAAAACATAGTTGAGACGGTTTGTCGTATTGATTTCCGTTTTCAGCAAATGCCGATGCAGTAAGGAAATAAATGGCTACGATTGCCAATTTCATTCCAATCAAAATGGATAGTTTTTTTTTGTTCATGTAGTGAGTCTTTAAATTTTGGAACAACATACTGTCAAACTTTCTTCCCAATGCGGAATTTCAAGCTCGTAGGTTGATTTTATTTTTGCTTTGTTCAATACGCTGTAAAACGGTCGAGGCGTGCGAACAGGATAATCTTTTGTTTCAATCGGGCTGACTTTGCACTCGATTTTTGCCAAGCGATGGATGGCTTTCGCAAAGTCGTACCAACTGCACACACCTTCGTTCGAGAAATGATAAACGCCCGCAGTCCATTTTCCGGAAGTCAAGATTTTTATTATCGCTTCGGCTAAATCGGCGGCATAAGTGGGCGTTCCCACTTGGTCGAAAATCACATTGAGCGAATCGCGTTCGCTGCCGAGTTTTATCATCGTTTTCACAAAATTATTCCCAAAAGTGGAATAAAGCCACGAAGTACGGATAATAACCGACTGCGGTGCGGTGTGCATCAAAGCCTCTTCGCCTGCAAGTTTCGATTTTCCGTAAACGCTCGTGGGCGAAACCGGTATATTTTCGGTGTACGGAATATGGTTTGTGCCGTCGAAAACATAATCGGTCGAAATATGAATCACTTTCACATTATGTTCAACGGCGATTTCGGCGATATTTTTTACCGCTTCGCAATTTATGAGATAAGCCGTTTGTTCGTCATCTTCCGCTTTATCAACCGCCGTATAAGCCGCGCAGTTTACAACGAAATGAATGTTGTTTTCAACAACAAATTTTCGGATTTCCGCCTTGTTGGTAATATCCAATTCGTCCACATCAGTAAAAAAATACCTAAGATTTGGATATTTCTCGGAAATCACGCGCATTTCGCTGCCGAGTTGTCCGTTGCTGCCTGTTATGAGAATGTTTTGCATAATTTTTTTCAAATTTTAGAACTCTCCCGAAATCCCTCTCTCGACCCCTTTCCCCTTTGGGACTTTCCCCACAAGGGGAAAAAAAGGAAAATCATTTTTTGAGGGACTTGCGGACTACGTTTTTTACAGTCATCCCTTTTTTGCACTGCCCCAAAGTCTCCCTCTTTGAGAGGGAGATTTAGAGGGAGTTTGCGTCATCTGCGTGCCAATTTCGCGCCAAAAGCACCATAAATTTACTGATTTCTTCCTGCGCTTTGATTGTTTCTTCGGAAATTTCTGCTTTTTTCAGTCGCAGCAGTAAAATTCCATACAAAAAATTGAAACACACTTCAATATCGCTTATTTCAGTATCCGGTTGCGATTTTTTCAACTGAACGACAAAGGGCAAAATATGATAAAATTTTGCCGGATAAGCCGCGTCTTTGCCCCGACTCATCAAGCTTTGGTGCAATTCGTTCAGTTCAATGATGATATTTTTGTTCAGTTGCAAATGTCCTTTTTCCTGCACGCCTTCGCGTTTCATCATATCCACAAGACTTTCGTACCACTCGCGCGTTTGTTTCAGTTCCTTATCAGTCATAGTTGCGGCAAAAGGCAGTATCACGTGCTCGTTGATTACTTCCATATCCAATCCGCAAGCGCGAATAATATCTTCCGTCTGCCACATATAAAGCAGATACTCAATGATATTTTCTTTTTTTAGTTTCTGAGCAAGTAGCATAGGTAAATTCCGGATTTCAGATTCCAAAATTTGAAATCTGAAATTAATTTGTGCAAAGTTACGAAAAAGACGGCAACTGACCCAATTCCCTTTTCAAAAACTTCCCCGTAACACTTTTCTTATTCTCGGCAATTTCTTTCGGAGTTCCGGTGCAGAGGATTTTGCCACCGCCTTGTCCGCCGTCGGGACCCATATCAATAATGTAGTCGGCAACTTTCACCACATCGAGGTTGTGCTCAATGATAATCACCGTATTTCCCTTGTCTGCCAAGCGGTTAAGTACGCCGAGCAACACGCGGATATCCTCAAAATGCAGTCCGGTAGTTGGCTCGTCGAGAATGTAGAGCGTTTTTCCGGTGTCGCGCTTCGAGAGTTCGGTAGCCAACTTAACTCGCTGGCTTTCACCGCCCGAAAGCGTGGTGCTCGACTGTCCGAGTTTGATATAACCCAAACCAACATCCTGCAAGGTTTTGATTTTATTCAGAATATTCGGCTGATTTTCAAAAAACTCAACCGCCTGATTGATAGTCATATCCAGCACGTCGGCAATCGACTTTCCTTTGAATCGCACGGCGAGCGTTTCTTTGTTGTACCGCTTGCCGTTGCAGGTTTCGCAGGGAACATACACATCGGGCAAGAAGTTCATTTCTATCGTTTTATAGCCGTTTCCACCGCACACTTCGCACCTTCCGCCAGCGGTATTGAACGAAAATCGCCCGGGTTTGTACGCGCGGATTTTTGCTTCGGGAAGCGAGGCAAATAAATTGCGAATGTCGGCAAAAACGCCGGTGTAAGTCGCAGGATTTGAGCGCGGTGTACGACCAATCGGCGATTGATTCACCTCCACCACTTTGTCCACATTTTCCAAGCCTTCTACGCTTTTGTAGGGCAAAGGGTCTTTCAGCGAGCGGTAAAAGTGCTGGCTGAGAATCGGTTGCAAAGTTTCGTTTATCAAAGTCGATTTTCCGCTTCCTGAAACGCCGGTAACGCAAATCATTTTTCCCAACGGAAAATCAACATTTACATTTTTCAGGTTGTTTCCGCTTGCACCTTTTATG
>Ga0209737_10000860_pt1 | contig 23138 bp, 18 predicted proteins | sample TergutCu122P3_FD_187284 | JGI IMG/M metagenome (GOLD analysis project Ga0209737, IMG submission 187284) | Cubitermes ugandensis P3 segment gut microbial communities from Kakamega Forest, Kenya - Cu122 P3 (SPAdes) (version 2) | ecosystem: Host-associated > Arthropoda: Insects > Digestive system... | reverse complement strand
CCAACTATTACTCACCCGTTCGCCACTGTACCGGCATCCCGAAGGATGCTTTCTCGTTCGACTTGCATGTGTTAAGCACGCCGCCAGCGTTCAATCTGTGCCAGGATCAAACACTCCGTTGTTTAAATAAAACTGAATCCCTATATATAAGGCTCCAGTCAAATTCATGAATTGTTTGATTCTGTAAAATAGTTTCGTCTTTCGGTTTGACCTTTTAATGGGTCCTTACGATAGACGGGTTTAAATTTGACTTGTCTGCAATATCCAATTTTCAAGGTTCGCTTTTCCGCGTCGCATAAAAGCTCTCGCTTCCATTTGAGCGCGGGTTTCTACAATACGGTAAAGAACCGAATTGCGCAAGGGGTTTTTTGAAAAAATTTCAACTATTTTTTCGCGGGTTCTGGGATGGCGCGATCAAAGATGCGCTAGAGCCAAAAGGTAGTTGTCTAACCCTCGCTGCCGGTACAGAGGACACCTTTTGACTTCGTTCATGTGTCCGGCAATTACAACCTTACATAGTGTACTCTCTTTGGAAAGTGAATGCAATACCTTTTCCGAAATTAGTTCAAAATAGTCCTATTTGTGAAGAAATGCATTGAAACCGCAGGTGAATTGTGAAGATATAAAACGGGAGAGAGATTCCTGCCCGTTTTATCACTAGCTCAATCAGGGATAGCTGCTTTTCCATGTCTAGAAGTTCGTCCCCAAAAGCTCGTTATAGAGCTCCATGAATTCTGGCTGCGATACCAGATAGGCTGACAGGGCCACTAAAGCGATGAATGCAAAGATTCCCAGGACTCCCGTAACAATAGCAGCAGTTGCCATGCCCGTCGAAAAACCCTCCGGCGTGCGCTTGCGTGCTCTGACGCCCAATATAATTGCTGCAATACCAACCGGAGCGGAAAAAAGGCTCAGGATTGGCAACAGCGGAAAGACCACCGAACAGATACCGCAGATAAGCGCAGCAGTCGCCAAGCCTTTTGCCGGATTAGCCACTGGGGCATTCGCCGGTACATACTTTTGGTATTGGGGTGCAACGGAGCCTACCTGAACCGGCTGAGCTTCGTATACTCCCTCGCTTGTCGGTTCCACATCTACAATTACTTCTTCGATTGGCTCGAAATCATTCGTATCATTGCGCACTGGGTCCACAATTGCCTCCCTCACTATCGATTATACTGTGATTTCAGAATAGCATTACCGAGCCGCAATGCGTGCAAACCTACGCTTGCCTACCTGAATCACCGCATTGGCAAGCAGGGCCGAATCGACATTGTACTGTTTGGGCGCGAGTGGCTCACCGCTAATTTTAACTCCCCCGCCGTCGATGAGCCTACGCGCTTCTCCTGCAGACTGCGCAAGACCGATCTCAGCCATCAAAGCAGCCATATATATTAGTCCTTCATCGCTGGGATTAAGGTCTACCGAGAATTCCTCGATATCTTCGGGGACCTCATGGTCCTTGAACTGCTTGTCGAATGCAGCCTCAGCACTACGTGCGGTTTCCTCATCATAATAAAGTGTCACGATCTCTCGCCCAAGTCTGCGCTTGACCTCATTGGGATGCAAGCTGCCGTCGGCAAGCCCTGACTCAATCGCATCAATCTCTTCTATGGAAACCGGTGTGCCAAGTCGATAGTACTTAACCATCAGCTCATCAGGAATACTCATTGTCTTGCCAAACATATCGGCCGCATCATCGGTAAGACCTATATAGTTCCCATAGCTTTTGCTCATTTTCTGAACGCCATCGGTACCTTCAAGAAGTGGCAAAGTGAGACATACCTGCTCAGGCTTGCCGAGTTTTTTCGCAAGCTCACGACCTGCGAGTAGGTTGAAGAGTTGATCCGTGCCACCCAGCTCGACATCAGCATCGATCATGATGCTGTCGTAGGCCTGCGCAATCGGATAGAGCAATTCGTGTAGAGAGATGGGCTGATCTTCCTTGAGGCGCTTTTCGAAATCATCGCGCTCGATGGTACGCGCGAGAGTGAATTGGCTTGAAAGGCGAAGCAGATCCGCAAAGCCAAGAGGTGCGAGCCATTCCGAGTTTCGGCGCAACTCGGTCTTTTCTGGGTCCAGAATGCGAAATGCCTGGTCGACATACGTCTGCGCATTCTCATCGATTTCCTTTTGCGTCAAAGGAGGGCGAGTTGAATTTCGACCGCTCGGATCCCCGATAAGAGCGGTGAAGTCCCCGATAATCAAGACGACCGTGTGCCCGAGGTCTTGGAATTGACGAAGCTTGCGCAGAGGAACCGCATGCCCCAGATGTAAATCAGGCGCTGTAGGATCGACTCCCAGTTTGATACGAAGAGATCTCCCCTCTTCCAATTTGTCAAGGAGTGCGGATTTTGGGACGATGTCCGCAGCCCCGCTCTCTATTATCTTCAGCTGTTCTTGTGCGCTTTTCATTGATTGCTCTCTTCAATAATCACTTATACGAACTTATCTAGTGCGATGGAAATACTTAATCAGGCTATTAATAATAGACGGTAGGATTGTCCAAAGCAGGCATCATCGCCACAATCAATCCCCAGAATGCAAGGGTGAAGATGACTCCGAGAACAAACAGGACACCCATGATTATCAACATAGCCTTCGCCCAATTCTGGAGTGACGGCTTCGAGTTGTTGCCAAATGCAATCACACATAAGACTATGATGTAGCCAATCGGGCCAAGAAAAGGAATGAGATTTATCAGGGCAAGCGCATAAACGCCTACCCACATACCGATAGATACGGTTGGATCATTTTGTTGTGCGACGGGCACATACGGTGCATACGCTGGAGCGGGATTCTGCACGCTCGCATAGGGAGCGCTCGGCTCTTGCACATATCCTTCTGTGGTCTCAGACATACTCACTCCTTAACAAAGACGCATAATTAGATACTCATTATATAGTTGATTCGAAACATTCTGTAAAAGAGGTGTGTAAAAAAGTGGCGCTCGGCATGAGAGCCGAAACGCCACTTTCTACCATTCGCAACTATTCTTGCAAGCCAATTACTCGAAAATCTTAGTAATAGCCAGCTCCTGAGAATACACCTGCAAGCCCAAGGACAGCACCAAGAGCACAAAGTGAGAGGAACCCGAGTAACGTTACAACACCCAGAATAATAACCGGTACCCATGTGATTCCTCCGCGAGAGGCAAGCTGTGCCTGTCTTGCTGCGGGATCAAGCGGCGCAGCCGCAAGCTCTTCTTCAACCTTCTTCTTGTAAGCCCAATTACCAAACAGTCCGAAGAGAACGCACGTAACAATCCAGGAGCCAAGGCCGGCTACCGGAAGGAGGAAATTCAATACCATATTCGCTACCCAAGCAATCAGGGCATACAGATACATCTTGCGATACAGCATCCACCAAATGTTACCGAGGGCTGCAGCCCAGTTCCATGAAATCATTGAATTCGTTGCATCCATTTTCTGGAACTGAGGGATGTAGTACTCCGCATTTTTTCCAATGAATGTTGTCGCGTCATTAAACGATGGAGCACTTGCAGCATTACCGACACCTGCGCCTGCACCAACTCCGGGAACTTCGTCTACGACTACTGTTTCGAAAACTGGCTCTTCAACGACTGGCTCGTCTACAACAACATCTTCGACGACTTCAGCATCGACTACATCCTCATCAACAACTACCTCTGGTTCAGTATGTTCACTCATGATCTCCCCTTTCCTAGAGCTATCATAAAACCACTTATTTTGTACCACAAGCTCACTATATCACTTCTTACACTACGCCACGATAAAAGTGTCCACGCGTCGTATTATCTCTACCGTTTGGTACCTCTCGACCTGCATAAACATCAATAAGCGCATGTCTTATGCGAGCAACTTCCTGGGGCACGAATTCGGTTCGCGCGGTCTCTAGGTCGAGCCGGATCGCATTCACGCCACTCGCAAGGATCTCAGGAAGCGCTTCGGTGAGATCGAGTGGGACACTGTTGTACACGCGCGTGCGTCCGCTTGGATCCGTGCGAATGGGAAAGCAATACTCTTTGCGGTCGCGAAGTGCCCTGTGTTGAGCGCGACGATTGCACGTAGCGCATCGCTGGGAACACTCACCCTGCGCCATCAACACACAGTGCTCCGTGATCATAATCTCAGCTAAACCTGCAACTCCGATACCCAGAGGTACGCTGGTCCGACGCGTAATCGCAAATATCTGACTTTCCGAAAGCTCAGGAGAAAGCCAGATACGTGTCGCACCGAGTCCCGCCAATGCCTCACAGGCATAAGGGTTCGTCACATTCAGCGACCAATGAGCTTGGGCAGGGATGCCTCGTTCCTGGCAAACCCGAAACTGTCCCAATGTCGAGCATACGGCGCCCCCGAAGCGATACGCGACACCGATCAGCTCTTCGAGTTCCCTATCATGGCAAACACGAGAAAGTACGGGAACGACTCCGCGAATAGGCTCTACGTCGAGCAACTCGTGCGCATCGATATGCGCCTCATTGGCATCCGCGTTGAGTGCGGCACGTGCGGCACCAACCGTCGCGACAACAGCAATCACATCGATGTGTTGTTGCCCGAACTTCACTTTTCGCTTCCGAAGCGAGTCCGGTTCGAATTCAGTACGCTTGTTTACAACAATGTCCAAGATATCGAGCGAGCGCACCTTCTCGATTGCCTCGTGCGCGAATTCACTTATTTGGTGATTTCGCTCCTTTCCGGCCCCATCTTGATAGTTCATCATGGCATTACCGCGCTCACCTACAAGATACGCCTCGGTCAAACCGCGATTGTATGCCGCCTCAAGACTTGGTATACCCGAATCAAAAAATGTAGTGAAGGATGCATCCTGCTCCTCGTCGCAATCGCTTGCCTCCTGTAATGCCTGTTTATAATTCGCAACAACGGTCGCAACATATCCGGGTGATTTCATTCGCCCCTCTATTTTAAGTGAGGCAACGCCTGCCTTTATCAGTCTGTCGATCTGCTCTATGCTGCACAGATCACGAGGTGAGAGCAGGTGTGCCCCAACATCTGAAAGCACTTCGCCTTTCCGATCGATCAACTCGTAATCCAAACGACAGGGCTGGGCGCACAAACCTCGGTTTGCGCTCCGCCTACCCACAAGTGATGAGAACAGACACTGCCCTGAATATGATACGCAAAGCGCTCCGTGGGCAAACACTTCGATTTCGACATCGATCTCATTTCCAACCGCGACAAGTGTGGTTATCTCGTCTATCGAAAGCTCACGCGCAAGGGTTACCCGCTTTACTCCCATATCCGCTAACGCACGAATCGTCTGTGAGTCGTGCGCATTGATCTGGGTAGACGCATGAACGCGAATCTCGGGCAGTCGGGAGGCGAGCTCTCGCAAGAGACCTATATCTTGTACGATAACGGCATCGACACCTGCGTTCCACACATCCACAACAAGTGCGAGCGCCTCTTCCATCTCATGAGGCAAGATCACTATATTGACCGTAACGTAGACTTTGGCACCCATCAGGTGTGCGCGTTTTGTGCACTGCTTGAGCGACTTGAGGGTAAAATTCTGGGCACCTCGGCGCGCATTGAATGAGCCGAGTCCGACATATATCGCATCAGCCCCTGCGCCCAAAGCCGCAAAGAATGCCTCTTTATTACCCGCTGGAGCCAGTATCTCCGGTAACTTCATACCCTATCCTTCTGCTTCTTATACCATTCGGTCATGGATAAACTATACGAATTATTGACTGCATCTTTATTCCAAGATGTTCCCATTATAGAATAGAGAGAGGTATGTACTAGTAATCTATAGAAAACGAAACCGAGGTTACATGAGTTTTCTTGCGCGAAATAGACGTAAAGCATCGAAGCAGACAGGTGCGAAGATTGCCGTTGTGCTCGGCGGTATCAGCCTGTTCTTTATCTTTGTCCTGGGAATTGCTGCTGCCATAGGCATGAGTGTCGTTAGTGGATGGCTGCAGGATTTGCCGGATTATACCGCTGACGGTGCGTTTGACTCCATGGAGCCCACCAGTGTATATAGCGCTGATAATATCCTTCTTGCAAAACTCTATCTGCAAAACCGTGAGATCGTCCCTCTGGAGAATATGTCTCCTTGGATTCAAAAAGCAATCGTTGCCGTCGAGGATGAGCGATTTTATGAGCACCAGGGTGTCGATGTGCTCAGTGTCATTCGTGCCGCTGTTACCGGATACGGTGGAGCATCCTCGATATCACAGCAATACATCCGCCAAACCGTTCTTTGGGAAGAGGCGCAGGACCAAACCATCAAACGTAAAGTCCGTGAGGCATTTTTGGCGCTCGAGCTTGAAAAGAGATATAGCAAGGAAGAGATTCTTTCGATGTATCTCAATACCGTGTATTTCGGAAACGGTGCATATGGTATCGAGGCTGCGTCTAAAAACCTTTTCGGAAAGTCGGCCTCTGAGCTTAATATCGCTGAGGCGGCATTACTAGCAGCTCTTCCTAATCAGCCATCCTTACTCAATCCTATCGAGAACCCCGATGGTGCCGAGCAACTCATCAATCGACGCAATATCGTTCTCGATCGCATGGAGGTAAACGACTACATTACGAAAGACGAGCTCAAGGCAGCTAAGAATGTCGTTCCTGAATACGAAACGATAGATATGCCCGCTGATGGCGTTTATTTGGCCGACTATTTTGTCGATATGGTCAAGCGTCAGCTCTATGAGCTCTTCGGTGACGATGCAATATTCGGTGGCGGAATGAAAGTTTATACCACCTTGGATAGTGTTATGCAATATCATGCCGAGCAAGCGGTTTGGACCGCTCTTCCCGATGACGGACTTCAAGGCGCACTCGTATCGGTCGAGCCTCCCACCGGGTACGTCAAAGCACTCGTTGGAGGAACGGACTTCCATGAGGACAGTAAATTCAACCTTGCAACTCAGGCGTACCGTCATCCTGGATCATCGTTTAAGACATTCACTCTTTTGGCAGCCATTAACGAAGGAGTCTCCCCTGAAACGACCGTCGACTGTCGATCACCAATCACACTCGATAACGGTGGCGAGCCTTGGCGTGTCGAGAACGCCGAGGGCGGAAGTGCCGGTGCCATGTCACTTCGTGCGGCGACCGCATGGTCATACAACACCGCATTCGCACTTCTCATCGATGCCATTGGAGCCGATAAGGTCGTTGAGATGGCATACGCCGCCGGAATCAGAAATCCCTATAGGGAGGATGGAAGGCTCGAAGCTTACAACTCACTGACGCTTGGCGCACAGGGCGTCACTGCACTTGATATGGCCTCAGCGTATGCAACGATTGCAAATAGTGGTGTATATAATGAGCCCACGTTCGTTACGTCAGTCAAAAACAATAAGGGTGTCGAAATCTGGGAGCACACTCCCAACCCGCAACAAACGATAGATCCTCGGGTCGCTTACGCCTGCACGCAGGTTCTTAAGGGTGACGTCATGAATGGTACTGCTACTGCGGCAAACCTCAACGGACGTCCTGTCGGCGGAAAAACGGGTACGAGTGAGGACTACGGAAACGTCTACTTCGTGGGTTACACGATGGAGCTCTCAACCGCAGTATGGGTAGGATATCCCGAGTCCAACAACCGCACGATTACTTGGCGAGGCGGATACGCGTATGGCGGTGTTGTCTGCGCGCCCATCTTTAGAGCCTTCATGCTTCCCGCGCTCGAAGGACGGGATTTCCAGGACTTCCCTGTTTTCGATGCACCTCCGTATGACAGTACACGTTGGGGTGGCTTGGCTAAGTCCAGAGAGACCATTGCCTATGAATTACGAAAAGAGGAAGAAGAGCGAGAGGCTGAGGAAGAGCGTTTACGTCTCGATGAAGAAGAGAGATTGCGCAAGGAGAAGGAAAAGGAGGCCAATAAACCTCCTGTGCTCCCCAAGCCGAAACCTCCTGAGCCGAAACCTCCTGAGCCGAAACCCGAGCCGGAGCCGGAGCCGAATCAGCCTCCTACTATTCCGTAGTTAATCTTTGCGTTGGGCGCGCGGATGCGCGATGAGGTATTCCTGTCTGATATGGGACTGATCCACATGCGTGTATATCTGTGTCGTGGAAAGATCAGCGTGTCCGAGCATCTCCTGAAGACTGCGCAAGTCTGCTCCTGCCTCAAGCATATGAGTCGCGTAGCTGTGTCTCAACGTATGCGGGTGGACTCCCGATACTCCTGCTCGTTCGCTCACCTCTCGGATGATTCTGTATACCGCTTCACGATACATCCGCTTGCCTCGACTCGTCAAAAACACTGCCGAGGTGCTTGCGGGCAACGATCGCTTCGTGTGCAATCGACCTCTTGCCTGAGTCAGATACCTTTGAAGCGCTTGGGTCGCGGTTTGTCCCAGTGGCACTATTCGTTGCTTGGAACCTTTGCCAATCACTCGAAGAGTAGCTCCTTCAAAATCGATATCCCCTACATCAAGACTACAGAGCTCACTCACCCTGACTCCACAACCATAAAGCACTTCGAATAGCGCGATATCTCGAAGGCCCGCAGGTGACCCGTCTGCCTCCAAAACTCCGAGAAGCGCCTCAATTTGCTGGATGCTCAACACATCAGGAAGAAGCTGGACTTTCTTCATGCGGGGGAGTTTTGTGGCAGGATTGTGTTTGACTATGTCCTCTTTGTATGTAAATTCATGAAACGTCTTTACTGCGCTCAGCTTTCGCTCGACACTTGAGGAGGCAAGCCCTTGATCCCGAAGATAGCCCACGAAGCCAAGCACTTCTTGACGAGAAATATCATCCACATCCTCGATAGATCGCTGGGCAAGGAATACGCGATATTGCTCAAGATCACGTTTGTAGGCAGACAACGTATGAGGAGAGACACCTTTTTCGACGCTTAGATAAGCACAGTATTCGGTAATGGTTGTCGTAATCGATGCCATCAGAAATGACTAGTCGTCAGAACCTGTGTCGCTCTCATAGGCTGGTTTTTCCGATGAGTCGCCAGCGCTTGGACATGCGATTTTGCAGGATGCGCAGGCACTCGGAGCACATGACTCATCTGATTCGTCTCCGAAAATCGTACCTGAGTCCTTCATCGTCTCTCGAAATGCATTGATTGCATCATCTGCAACCGTCGACCCGATCTGCGCGGCTACCGCGCCAGCTGCAGCCGCCGCTTCAAAGAAGATGGGGTCCTCATCATATCCGCGCCCCATAGTGGTCACCTTCATGCCCCCAAGATGCTCGGAATCAAAAATGGGCTCTTCGAAGAAGATACCGTGATGTTCAACTGCGCCGGTAAGTCCATTAAGCTGATCCTCAATCTGAATTGTCTGTTCTGGATCGCTCGTAAGCGGCACAGGAATAATCGCAGGTGCAAGTGCTACGGATTCAAGAGCGGTCATCGTGTGATGACTGATTCCCTGATGGCGTTCGCGCTCATCAGCAAATGACATACGCAAAACCGCGATAGGACGCCCTCCCAATGAGGCAACCGCATTGATTGCTTCGCCTTGAGCGATGCCGCCATGCCCAAAGGGGGTTCCGGTTCCCGCAACTCCTGGGCCGATCGCCACAATCACGACATCGCATGCGCCCACGTGACAAGCAGCAAGAAGTCCGGAGTAGAGATTGATGGCCTCGTATTCTCCGCCGAGCGCTTGTCCGGTACTGACAGTAGTATCGATAAGCCCTTGCTGAACGCACTCCTTAACCACGCAAGAGTAATCCATATGAAGCGCCGCTTGATCCGTCATGACATACCCGACTCTCAGATGAGGCGCTATTGCCTTGACTGTAGCCGCCACGATAGGCATTTGGCTATGGAGGCCGCAGCACACAACGGGAATATCTTCGAGTGAGGTCACCTTCTCCATTATCTTGTGCGTGGATGCCTCAGGTGACTCGACGGCAAGCACATCGCGCTGCATCGGAGAATAACGCAGCTTCATGAGGTGTCCGCCGCTCTCGGAGGAATATGCGACGCCTTCAGGTTGTGCGTCTTTCGCGATCCGTGCAACCACAAAGTGGTCTCCACCGGTTCCCAGCCCAAGATCGACTGCCGTCGTGTTCAGAAGGACACGGTCGCCCACCTCAATGGTTCCCACGAGATTCCGATAGGCAACTGCACCATTCTCACCTTCGCGCCCATCGACAGTTACCTGACAGTAATCCTCATCGACTAGAGTTATAGTGCCCCAAACTAGATTCATTGTTCCTTGTGCGCAATCGCCGCACCGATAAAATCACGAATCAGCGGAGCAGGACGAGTGGGACGGCTCTTGTATTCGATATGCGCCTGCGCGCCGACGAACCATGGATGATCGGGCAGTTCCACTGCTTCGATATACTCATCATCACCAGCAGAAATCGCACTGATGATAAGCCCTGCCTCCTCAAGTGCCTCGCGATATTCGGGATTTATCTCGTAATGATTGCGGTGACGCTCCGTCGCATTCTCAGCCGCGTATGCAGCCGCAACTTTCGTATCCGGCGTAAGTTTCTGCTCACATGCACCCAACCGAATGGCATAACGATCGGAGCTTACTCCCCCATTTTTATTCGGGATGATAACAGGGTGCGGCGTATTTTCATCGAACTCGATTGAGTTCGCATCTGTAAGACCTGCGACATTTCGAGCAAATTCGATAATCGCCACTTGCATACCAAGGCAAATACCCAGATAAGGAATCTTGTTTTCACGCGCATACTGTGCCGCCGCGATCTTGCCCTCACACTTATCGACCCCGAAACTGCCGGGCGCAAGAATGCCATCGTAATTGCTTTTCGCTAGTTCGGCGCGAATCTCATCGGGGCTCAGCGCCTCACTGTCAATCCACCCGAATTCGATCTTGTGACTATGGAAGACGCCTGAGTGCATCAATGCCTCAATAGTGGAGAGATACGCGTCAGGAAGTGTGACGTATTTTCCTACGAGCGCAATACGGACCGCATCGGTCAGCCCCTGTGAGATTTCGTTATATTGCTCCCACGCGTCAAGCTTACTTTCCTCCACGTTCAGGCCCAGGAACTTGGCCACAGAGAGGTCGAACTTCTGCTCACGAAGCGTTAAGGGAACTGCATAGATGGAAGGTGCGTCAAGTGATGCAATAACGTGATCCTTGGGCACGTCGCAAAAGAGCGATATTTTCGCAATCTCATCTTCGCTTATATCGTGCTCGCTTCTACATACGATGAAGTCAGGCTGAATACCTAAACCACGAAGCGTCTGTACGCTATGTTGCGTCGGCTTTGTCTTGAGCTCGGATGACGCTGCAATGTAAGGAAGCAACGTCGCATGAATCAGGCATGAGTTGCCCTGTCCCAACTCATAGCGCATCTGACGAATCGACTCAACGAAAGGAAGTGACTCGATATCTCCTACCGTACCACCGATCTCAGTTATCACCACATCCGCATCGGTGTCTTTGGCAAGTTGATAGATGCGATCTTTGATCTCATTAGTGAGGTGCGGGACAACCTGAACCGTTCCTCCCCCGAAGTCCCCTTTTCGCTCACGCGCGATAAGGGTTTGATACACGGAGCCGGCGGTTACTGTTGCCGCACGTGTGAGATTTACATCAATGAAACGTTCGTAATGACCAAGGTCGAGATCCGCTTCAGCACCATCATCGGTAACAAAGACCTCGCCATGTTGGAAGGGCGACATAATAGAAGGATCGACATTGAGATAGGGATCGAGTTTCTGGAGCACGACTTTGAGACCGCGAGACTTAAGTAGACGACCAAGAGATCCGGCCACAATGCCTTTTCCTACAGAGGAGACCACTCCTCCAGTCACAAAGATATACTTCGCCATCGCCTATCTCTCTATTCTTATGAAATCCTAACCGTTGTCTTACTCGCCACTTTTTAGTCTACCAATGTTATCAAGCTTTTTAAGTAACCGATTGTTATCAATTACCTGCGAATACGATATTTTTTCGCTCGCAAGGTTGAGGGCGAGCATGAGGAGGAAGTAGATGATGAGTGTCATTGGAGAGCAAGATGAGACAAGAAGAAGTCCTGCAAGAAATCCTGCGGCATTTGCGCCTCCGTCACCAAGCATCGCCTTTTCGCGCAGATCGGGAATAATGGTGAGAAGGATAGGCCATAACGCAGCCATGAGCAGAAAAGTACTATAGAGCAAATAACTACCCCACTCTTTTAGGTATAAAAGTGGCGAAGAATCAGGTGTGGCGATTCTGAAACCAAGTATGTAACCCAGTAGGCCCGTCATCACAGGTATCGCTGCAAGCATGAGAAACGCTTTCGAAGCTCTTCCAGGACGCAGATCCATAAGGTTGATGAAATTCGAAGTCAGCGCAATCGAGGCCGCTGCAATAAGAATAATCGCTATTGCCTTAGGTAGTGATGTTGTCTCTCCTGAAGTGATAAATAAAAACATTGTGTCAAACAACTCATCCCTGATCATTCCATATGACGAATGGCCCAAAAACGGGTTTGCATTCCATGATAGATATTCTTGATAAGCTGAGATCATATAGACGAGTGCGACGAGAGAAATACCTGCCAGTTTCATCAAGCCCGTCGTGACTTTACCTTTCTTTAGTGCTCTTAGATGTCCCCGAAATCCCTTAGATTCGCTCGTCCCAAACAAATCGTCTATGAGACCTAGAGCGAATACAATCGAGACCGCAAGCGCTTCTTTCCAAGCGCCTGTCATCGCCATCACAATCGCCCAGGGAATCCAGATGAACCCGAGCACGTTATAGACCGTGCGCCCTGCGTAATTCGTTGTCTTGAGGCTATTCATCCACAACGCTTTCCAGTACCGTCAATGACTCGGAGACCACATCATCCTTGCCATGCAGACGCTCCAGCATCAACCAGAGCAAAGCGCATCCCAGATAAAGCACCATGATTGCGGGAAGTACGATGCCGGAGTCCTCAGTAAAGAACGCGGCAATTCCTCCCACGAGAATCGCAGTCATTCCGTCCCCAAAGAACTTATTGGCTTGAAGCGTACGCGTCAGTTCCGGTGTGGGGCGAACACGCATTGCAATCAAGAATCCTATAACTGCTACGAAGAACACACCCCACAGAGAGCCCGTGAGGACCCTGAAATTCGTTGCTGCCTTACGTACGACTATCTCAACCAAAGGCGCAATGCCACCGTCTTGCTCTGCCATGCCAATCGATCGGGCAAGGTGGGTTTCCCCACTTGTTCCTAGCATATCAACAGCGATAAGCACGCCAAGAACCAGCACTATCGCGACAAGCATCAATAGCATGCTCTTCCAAGTAACCTTCTGATTGTTAGCTAGAAGCAGCAAGACAGCGTACCCGATGGTCGCCCATGCAGCTACCCCCACATTCGCGCCCCACCAGGGGGCAGCGCAGACGAGCATGACGAAAAAGCCTCCAATGGCCAAAACCCAGGTGGTGTATCGATGGGGATTCTTCACTCGGTCAAGCCAAAGCACAAATGGGATGATCGTCGCTCCATACAGAAGAGCCGCTCCTTCATTGCCAAGCCCATAGAATCGAAATGCCATAACGGTCGAATAGCTGAAGAAACCGGAGAAAGAAAATGGTGCTCCGAGCATCTGATCGATGATAATCGCAATCGAGGTGAGCGCTCCCAAAAATATAATGCCACTCGTACCGCCACGTATATACATAACCAAAAGAGCCAGTGCCCAAATAATAAAAGTAGAGGCAAGCAGTTGCCAAAGGACGGCGCCAGGGGTCTGTGGCCACACGTTGAAGAAGAACATAAAAACACTGGCAGCGGGAATCGAGAGGCATCCGAGGGTAATGGTGTAGAGAGCTCTGCGAATCCACTTGACCGTCTTTGGTTTCCAGTGGTTGTTGGCCCACATGAGAACGAATGCGCCGGCAGCAAGCAATGTCACTATCGTCCAAATGAAAGTGCTTAAAACAGTGCCACGCAAAGAGTCGACGGCAAGTGCCGTATTATTCGACTTAATAAGATATTCTTGACGATCATCGAAACTTTCGTCTACATGAAATGGTGTGCCGATAACTGCGACTGAAGCAGGAATATCGAGCAGGTAATATATCGTTGCGGACAGATCGAGGCTGGTTGACAACCCTTGTCTTTGCGTGGAGTCCGCTGAAAGATAATGCCCCGCCATATCTGAGTTCGGCTCGGAAACAATAACGGGACCTAGGCCTTCCCTATTCAAATTGGGATTCATTGAGGCCTGACTCGCAATGAATATCGTCGCCTCGGGATAGATTTCACGCGCGCTGACATACACTTTATCAAGAGTACTGAGCGCATTGTCCCAATTGTTTTTCGCGGCCTCAGCAGTTGACTCGCGCATAGCGGACCTTGCGCGATAGAGATCACCTGAGTCGATGACAATCAAACTTGGCTGATTATTTCCAATCGCCTCCGCAACTGATCTCATCTCCTCATCCATCGCATTGAGATTGGTGCGCGTGCCGTAAGGTGCCAAGGGATCCGGTGTGAGCAATTTGCCCGATACTGATCCTAGGCGCACAAGACCATCTTCATTCATGGCGATAAGTGCCGCAGGACGCATAAGGCGGTCAGCGCTATACCTGTAGCCCAGATCAGAATTGCCAATAGCTGCGGTTACGCCACCGGCATCCTCGATTGCAGAACCCAGCAGACCAGGGATAACAGTAAAGTCACCGTTGGCATTTACGGCAATCATCCGCGGAAGACCCAGGTAAGCAATGCGAGTATTACCGACCGAGCCACCCACGAGACGCTCATACATCTCCGCTCCCTGAACGCCCTCTACCGTCTCATCAATATCGAATGGGTGACGCGCAGTCGTGTCAACACGTGACCATGCACCTGAACTTATCGACATCGCACCCTCAAGCAGAGAGGGCTTGCCATCAAAATCCTTGACACGCGAACGCGCGTTCAGATTGCCGATTGCGGTGTTTTGGGTGAGCTCGAAGATATGCGGGGTATTAGTCGCATCTATATCCTCCCACGTAAGGTATGGCGCAATGATAAGCACAACCTGTTTGGTGGGAGCAAGTCGAGCAACAAAATCCGAGGGTTCCGTGACAGTCGCGCACGCTGTCGTCACTTGCACGAAAGACAATATGAGCACCAAAAAAACAATCGTTATCCGACGCACCAAAAAACCTCCTTGGAAGGTATCAATACTTCGACCAGCGTATCAGATAATCACCTTGATTATGCCTGTTGCGATAAAATGAAACCTAATGAACATACGCCTATCAACGAGTTAGGGACCTATTATCACCGAACACATCAGTATCGAAGAGCAAGTCATGGCGCAAGACCAACCAGTCGCTCTCGATCCCGAGCAACTACCCGGATCAGAGGCTGCGGATGGCAGTCAGCCGACGATTGCTCGATCAACCGCAATCATGTCAATTGCCACAACCCTGTCGCGATTGACCGGGTTCGCACGCACATGGGCTATGGCGGCAGCGCTCGGCGCGGGAGCAATCGCAAGCGCGTATAGCACCTCGAATAATATCCCTAATCTCATTTTTGAATTATTTATGGGTGGAGTGCTGAGCTCTCTTTTTATCCCGACCTTTACGGATGTGAGAGCCAATCAGGGTGACGAGGCTGCCTGGAAATTCACGAGTCATATCCTGAACCTTGCCGTTCTCGTGTTAGGCATCGTGGCAATTGTGGGAACGCTTTTTCCTGCCCCCTTTATCTGGACGCAGACATTCAAAATGTCAGTGGTCGATGCCGATGTCGTCCGAATCCCCGCCGAATTCCTATTCCGGTTTTTCGCAATCCAGGTTGTCATATATGGTGCTGGAATGGTAATCCAGGCAGTACTCAATGCCAACCGAAAATATATCTGGACCTCGTTGGGTCCCGTATTCAACAATCTTGTCGTCATTGCAACATTCATCTATGTCTCAAGACAACCCTCACTTGATACCCCGACGCTTATCGTGCTTGCTGCAGGAACCACACTCGGCGTTGTCGCAATGTTCGCATTCATGACTCCGGCACTCTTCAAGACCGGCTTCAAATACTATTTCGAGTTGGGAATCAACAATCCTCAGATTCGGATAATTCTTAAACTTGCGGGACCCGCTATCCTTTTTGCGGCCACTAACATGGTGACGCTTTCTTTCAGAAACTCGAGTGTACTTGCCGTATCACCCCAAGGCTCAAGTGTCCTCACGTACGCCTGGATGTGGTTCACGCTCCCCTATGGCATTTTGGCGGTTGCGCTTGCTACTGCTATTTTTACCGAGCTTGCGAACTACTCCAGCAAAAAAGATATGACGGGATTCAAGAAGACCGTCTCTCAGGGACTTCGCTCGACCGCTCTCTTGATCCTTCCGTGCGCAGCGCTTCTCTTTGCGCTTGCTGAGCCGATTTGCTCGGTCTTTATCGGAGGACGATTCAATACGGCGGACATGCTTCTTGTCTCAGGAGCACTCCGAATCTGGTCGATCGGGCTGGTATTTTACGCCTGTATGATGTTCATGCTCGGCGCATTCTATTCACTCAAAGACACTAAAACCCCCGCCTTCACGAACCTGGGATGGAGTGTCTTCCAGGTAGCGGGATATCTCATCTTAACCGGAGGCATCGGCGCATGGGCAGGTTTTGGAATCAACGGTGCCCCGATTGCCGATATCTGCTTCTATTTCGTGGTGTTCATCTCGCTCCTCTGGTTACTGCGTAGAAAAATCGGCTCCTTTGACATCAAGAGTTTCATTATCCTGTTTGCCAGAATGGCTTTCTGCGCCAGCGTTGCCGGCATAATCGCCTGGAATATATCTTTCTATCTTTCTCATGTGGCATCAGGCCTTACGGGATCACTTATCCAAGTTGCCGGTGGCGGTGTGTCCGGTCTCATCGTCGCCTTTGGTCTTGCCTCGATGATGCGCATTAAGGAGATGTCATTTGTGGGTAAACTCATCGCGCGAGCAACCGGTAGAAAGACCTCACTCTAACATGAATAAGACACCTCGTATCGTCGCGCTGATTCCCGCCTATGATGAAGCAGATCGTATCGGTGCCACCGTATGCGCGGTCCTCGACATCGACCCAGTCGATCGGGTCATCGTAATAGATGACGGGAGCAAGGATGAAACAGCTCGAATCGCCGAGAAGGCAGGGGCTAAAGTCATTCGTTCCTTGCGTAACGTCGGCAAAGGTGGCGCACTCAATGCGGCGGCCAAACGCTGCGAGGACGCTGATATCGTCCTGCTTCTTGACGGTGACCTAGGAGATACCGCGCGAGAAGCAGAAAAGCTTTTGGTGCCCGTCATCGCAGGTGAAGCTGATATGACTATCGCTACGTTTCCTCCTGCAGGAAAGGCCGGGTTCGGACTAGTAAAGGATTTGGCAGCAAAAGCAATTGCAAGAACCGGAGCTGATTTTGTGCCGCAGGCTCCCCTTTCAGGGCAACGAGCATTAACACGTGAATGCCTCGATGCGACCCTTCCCTTCGGTTCAGGCTACGGCGCAGAAGTAGTTCTTACTGTTCGTGCACTGCAAGAAGGTTTTCGGATTCTTGAGGTTCCTACTACCATGACTCACGCAGCCACAGGACGCGACTTAGCAGGATTCATCCATCGTGGCAAACAATTCTTTCATGTGTGGAATGCGATCCGAAAACTTAAGTACTGACTTACTGCGTTACTTCTGGAGTCGGTTCTGCCTCTGGCACAGGTTCAGGAATAGGCTTGCCCGCATACTTCAATTCATGAGGCATCAGTGCAAATGTACTCACAGCATTTCTCATAGTTCCATATAAGCCTGGTTCAGCTCCCTTGAGAAGTGCTACTAAAGAATATGACCCTATAGCCGAGTCAAGCTCATCAACCGCGGAGATATTGGTCACATTATCAAGTTTCGTAATATCGAAATCCTCCATGGTGTCTGTTGAAACCAAAATCCCAGGAAATCCAAGGGTGGCCACTTCTTGAAGCAGGGCAATCGAAGGAGTTCGCTCGGCCGTTTCAGGTGGTGCGACCGCATCGACAATACCGAGAACTTGGGTAGTAGGCCAATCTATGACAGGCATCTCAAGAATACCGTCTTGAATAAGTTCATCCATAATGGGACGCTCGATCAATGTGTGATCTGTCCATTCCTGCGCTAATGCTTTCGCATAATCAGCAAAGACATCAAACTCAAGAGGACCTTCATGGCCTTTTTCAGCTGCCTCTTTCGCAGCAGCAGTCGCGCGCTCCTTGGACGCCTCTGCGAGTTTCGCGGTATTGATACTTACCGGAATCACGGAGGCTCCGGCTTGTGCGAGAATCTGCGATGCTACATCAGCGGTCTTTGTCTCGTCGCGTATCACGATAACCGCATATCCTTCGAGTTGATTATGAATTGATGCGGGAACACTCTCGCTAACAAAGGAATTGAGCAGATCATTGAGTTTCTGGGTCTCCGCGCTCTGCTCGCGTACCGCAGCAAAATCAGCCTGAAGGCTCTCAACAATCGCCTGGTTACTGCTACCGGTACTGTCATCGACGATAAGGCCGCCCAACACCAATCCAAGCGCCAATGCTATAAATACAGAAGCGAGTGAGGCGATATGATAGCGAAGGTTATACATACAATATCCTATCTCGGTCTAAAAACCAAACATCATACGAATCTTCAAAATGAGAAGCTGCAACATTGCACGGGCAGCTGGGGAAATGAAAACCAGTACTGCAATGACTCCCACCGCGGCAAGAAGCAGTGGGAAGATCTGGAGCGGGGAAGCACTTGAACGATAGAGGTAGTTTACCCCCTTTGCATCAAGCAACTTAGGACCGACCTTCAGGCGCACCAAAAATGAGGATGCCATTCCCTTGCGCCCCTTGTCGAGATACTCGATAAGATTCGTGTGCGTTCCAACCGCGACGATAATCCGTGCGCCCAGCTCCCAACCAAGCAGAAGCGCCAAATCCTCACTCGTTGCCCGCAAAGGCCATGTGATGGCCCCGGCATCAGTTCCGACACCAAGCTTGTCAAGACGCTCCATACCCGGTGCGTTACCGTCGGCATATGCGTGCACAATAAGCTCGGCACCACTCGTCAACGCCTCGTCGCTCACACTATCCATATCACCGATAATAATATCGGGCTTGAGCTTCATCTCAAGAAGGGCGTCCGCGCCCCCATCAACCCCGATAAGAACCGGCTTCATCTCGCGAATATACGGCATGAGTGCAACTATATCCTCTTTATAATGATATCCGCGCACGACTACCAGTACGTGACGCCCCCATATCTTTGTCTTGATATCGGGAACCCACATATCACCGGTAACTATATCCTTTTCTTCCTCCAGATACTCAATGGTGTTGCGCGCAAACTCGTCGAGTCGCTTACCGGTGTTTTCCTTTGCAGCTTCCATAAGCTTATCGACGACATCGACGGCAAGAATATTGCCTTCGGCAATAAGTGTACCTTTTTGAAAAATCTTACCATCTTGCACATCAAGAATTGCGCCCTCTTTGACCTGCGAAAATATATCGAGGCCCACATCATCTATGAGCGTAATGCCATTGCGCGTCAGAATTGCAGGTCCGATATTGGGATACGTTCCACTGATTGATGGAGATGCGTTGATAACGATAGGAACACCTGTGGCGACAAGTGCCTCAGCGCTCACGCGATCGATATCTCGATGGTCGATAATAGCAATATCGCCCGACTTAAGCCGTTTAGTTAAGTCCTTGGTGCGTCTATCCAGTCTCGCGACTCCCGAGTATTCCATAAACCTATGGTACTCCTCCTATGGGCGCTTGCACAAATCAGATGGATGCGTTCTCAAAAAGTTCACGAGCGTGTTCGAGGGCAACCTCACCGGTATCTCCCGAAAGCATCCGGGCGATCTCCTTTTCGCGCTCGATTCCCTCAACAAGAGAAACGGATGTCTCAACTCCGTCGGAATCACTTTGTTTGTTGACCACATAGTGAGTATCGGCATATACCGCCACTTGAGCCAGATGGGTTACAACTATTACCTGATGAGTTTTAGCGAGATGCGCGAGTCGTTTGCCGACTAAAGTCGCAGTCGCGCCCCCAATTCCCGCATCGATCTCATCGAATACGAGCGTTTGTGCCTCATCGGCGTCTCCAAGCACGCTCTTGAGCGCCAGCATAACGCGCGAAATCTCTCCTCCACTGGCAATTTTCGATAGTGGGCGTAGCGTAGCGTTCGATGCTGGCTGATAAAGGATTTCGATTCGATCAGGACCACTCTGAGTGTATTGATCGAACGGTAGAAGCTCGCATATGATGTCAAACATGGCATCTTCCATGTCGAGTGAGACAACGCCTGCGCGCAACTCTTTCGAGAGCTCAGTTGCCGTCTTTGCTCGAGCCTTATGGAGCGCATGTGCCACCTCCTCGAGATTACCGCGTGCCTCATCAACACGTTTTTGTGCCTGCGCTAACTCTTCTTCCCCATTCTCTGTTACCGCAAGAAGTTTTTGCAGGTGCTCTTTACGTTCGATCACTGCATCAAGAGAAGGCCCGAAACGTTTCTTCAGCCCATCAAGAACGCCCAGTCGCGCAAGCGTGTCCTCCAATCGCACGTCATCATGCTCGATCGTCTCCTTGATGTTTCGAAGCCCCATACCTGCTTCATCTATATCAATAGCGACTTGGCTGAGGGTCTGAATAATCTCCTCGAGTCGCTTGTCATATTCTACAACAGACAGCAGAGCATCCCGCGCACCGCTTACAAGATCAAGCGCGCATTGATCTTCGCGTAAAAACTGAAGGGCTGCCTGAATCGCCTCGTTGAGCTCGCCCGCATGTTGAAGCGCGGGCAACGCCCCACTGAGAGCATCATCCTCACCGACCTTTGGGTCAATCCGTTCGATATCGGCAAGAGCAATGCGGCCCAGTTCAACCTCTTCAACACTCTTGCTAATGTGAGCAGTCAGTTCAGATAGTTGCGCAACCGTCTCCTGATAGCAACTAAACGCTTCCTGATAGCTCTGGAAACATGTCGCGACCTCTTCGCCTCCCCATTGATTCAGCAATCGTGAGTGGGTTGCGGGACGAAGAAGCGCCTGATGATCATGCTGCCCATGGAGATCGATGGTCGGTCCTAATACTTCAGAGAGTCGACCCACCGTCACCAGCTCGTCATCTAAGGTGCATCGATTTCGTCCGGAGGTTGTAATCTGACGAGTCGCAAGCGTATCATCCGAGAACTGCGCCTCGATGCGAGCAGACTCGGCCCCATGGCGAATCAGGGATAAGTCTCCCCGTTCCCCTACGATAAGTTTGAGGGCATTGAGTAGTACTGTTTTTCCTGCTCCGGTCTCACCCGTGAAAACGGTAAAGCCCGCACTCGGCTCAATCCACGCCTCTTTGATGAGTGCTATATCGCGTATGTGGAGCTCTTGAAGCATTACTCTCCGGCAAAGAAATGCTGTGCAACCGTATCGTAGAAAAGCCGACTATCGAGCTTGATGAGCTCAAGTGTCTGCGGTGATGTCACAATCTCAATCGATGCGATGCTCGCATCACCCAAATCAATCTCACGACCGTCTACAAAAAGAATAATATCAGCTTCGTTATCTTCCGGAAGCGTTATGACGACCTCATCGTCTGGCGCTGTCACCAATGCGCGCTGAACAAGCGTATGCGAAGCGAGAGGAACGACAACCATGCCGTCATATCCGGGCGAGACAACAGGACCTCCTGCTGAAAGCGCATATGCTGTCGAGCCTGTTGCGCTCGCAACGATAAGCCCATCTCCTCGTAACGTGTAAATATTATGTCCATTGATAGTAAGAGATGTCGCGATAACCCGGGCAGTTTGGCGTCGCGCGACCACCACATCGTTTAAAGCTCGTTCAGATATCGTCTCTTTGCCATCGGAAAAATGTATGCTGACGTCAATAAGCGTACGTGTTTCTTTATGCGCGTCACTTGAAAGCGCATAATCGACCGCCTGAAGCAAATCTCTGGATGTCGCACCGGAGAGAAAACCCATCTTGCCGAAGTTTATCCCGATAAGAGGAGCAAGCGAATGTTCGAAAAGTCGGAATGCGCGAAGAAGTGTTCCATCGCCTCCAAGGGCAATAATCAAATCTGGTTTCACTTCAGGAACGACAGGCGTTGAAGTCTCAATCAACTGTGTCGATATCCCCTTTTTATGAAGATGGGTTTCCACTTGGGTAGCAGCTTTTATCGCTGCCTCTTGACTTCTATGTACTATCGCTACGTTCATGCATTGATTGTAGCACGCTCAATAGGGGTAATTCTGTGACAGATATGTCAATTCACCGAGTATACCTTACCTATGATATTGCTGATTTTTTGACTTCTATCAGTGAGTGGGGTCTGACTCTTTCCGCATCGTACCCAAAATTCGACATTTCCTGTAGTTCCACGAATCGGTGAGACGGCAATTCCACTTGTGGTCAACCCAGCTTCCTCAAGTGCCCCAATCGCACTCTCGAGCACTCTCGCATAGACGCTCTCATCGGTTACTATGCCACCCTCCCCGACCTCATCACGCCGCGCCTCGAATTGAGGTTTGACAAGAAGCACACACTCGCCCTTATCGCTGACGAACTTCGCAATGTCTTGTGCGACCTTTGCAATACCTACAAATGAGAGATCTGCGACTACGAGATCAAATGGTGCGCCTAGTTCATCTGCGTCCGCATTTCGAATATTGGTCCGATCTTGTACGTTTACACGCGGATCAGTCTGTAAAGAATGGGCCAATTGACCATATCCCACATCGATTGCACAGACACTCGCCGCGCCACGCTGGAGCAGGCAATCAGTAAATCCTCCCGTTGAGGCCCCGAGATCGACACAGCGTAGTCCTGATACATCGATATCGAATCCATCAAGTGCGCCTGCAAGCTTATAGCCACCTCGGCTGACATACTTCTTTGCCTGCTTGAGAGTAAGAGGTGCATCGGTCGAAAGTATCACTCCCGGCTTATTGACAATAATACTGTTGTCAATTCCCGTGCGTACCTGATTTGCCATGATCAATGCTTCGGCTTCATGTGTATCACGTGCCAACCCACGGCTAACCATGAGTTCATCTGACCGTATGCGCCCAGTCTTTGTCATGAATAAATTGTATCAGCATGCTGACAAAAGAAAACTCGCCCGCGGCTTCTCAGGGTTAATGCAGATTCGGATGGCTTGATCACCTGATTGAAGTAATTGCACTTTTGTGCAGATAAAAGATGATATAAAACCGATCGAGAGCAACATATCTATCGGCTTTGTCCGCT
>Ga0209737_10000859_pt1 | contig 23157 bp, 19 predicted proteins | sample TergutCu122P3_FD_187284 | JGI IMG/M metagenome (GOLD analysis project Ga0209737, IMG submission 187284) | Cubitermes ugandensis P3 segment gut microbial communities from Kakamega Forest, Kenya - Cu122 P3 (SPAdes) (version 2) | ecosystem: Host-associated > Arthropoda: Insects > Digestive system... | reverse complement strand
AAACGGCACCATTACTGCAAGTAGTGCTGCCGTTCACCCGAACAGATCTGGAGCAAATTATTCCACAATCTGTCATACAAGCAATACTTCGGCACTTCCCTAGTCAAAAAGATGCTGCTTAACTGCATGATTCTTCGGGCTGGAGCCCTCAGAATGACAAAGATGGAGTACCCTGTGAGCAGTAGCCCTATTGCTGCCTGCCTGTAACTTGCTGCCTGTAATTACTTGCCTGTGGCTGCCCTATTCTTCGAGAGTTTCAATCTTTGGCTTGATAACACCATAACTACCATCCTTGCGGCGATACATCACGTTAACAAGACCATCTACGTTATTGAGGAATACATAGAAATCGTGAGCGAGCAGGTCGAGCTGTATCAACGCCTCTTCTTCTGTAAGGGCTTCAAGCTCGATTTCCTTCACACGTACCACATGATCGAGCTCTTCACGGTATTCTTCCTGCGCATCTAACTCCAGGATACTATCCTCAGGCACCACAAGATCAACGAGCCTCTTGGCTCGAAGTTTACGATCGACCACCTTTGTTTTGTACTTACGCAACTGCCTCTCAACCTTGGCTGCTGCAACATCGATGGCAGCATACATATCCTCTTCAGACTCCTCGGTGCGGATGATGTGCCCTTTGGTTCTGATGGTGACTTCCACAGTAGACGGCCTGGGGTTCGCAGGGTTTCGCTCCTTGCGAAGAACCACCTCAGCTACCATGGGTGAAATATTGAAAACCTTGACTGAGTTGCTGATTTTTTCTTCAACGTACTCTCTCAGAGCATCGCTGACCGTCATTTTCCGCCCCGTTACGATGATATCCATAACATACCCTGCTTTCTCCATCGAAGTGAACATTACACCTCTATGGTAACAGGTTTTACCCCGCGGATTACATTCAGAATGAGACTGTTTAGTTATTGGAAAGACTCAGACTATGTGGCCAAGAAAGTCCTGGGTTCTGGGTGATTGGGGATTGTCGAAGACTTGCTGCGGAGTGCCCTGCTCGACGATGACACCCTCGTCCATAAAGACCACGCGGTCGGCCACCTCGCGGGCAAAACCCATCTCGTGTGACACAACCATCATTGTCATACCGCCGAGCGCAAGCTCGCGCATGACATCCAGGACGCCACGTACCAACTCGGGGTCGAGGGCAGAAGTCACCTCGTCAAAAAGCATGACGTGGGGATCCATGGCCAGGGCGCGGGCGATAGCCACGCGTTGCTGCTGTCCACCGGAAAGCTGTGCGGGCAGGTAGTCGATACGATCTTTTAACCCTACCCTTTCCAGCTGCTGAACAGCAACTCTCTCTGCTTCTTCCCTGGAGCGCTTCAGTACCTTGCGCTGGGCAAGCATAATGTTGTTTTTGGCTGTCAGGTGCGGAAAGAGATTAAAACTCTGGAAGACCATGCCGATCTTCTCACGGATTTTATTGATATCAGCCTTGGGATCAGTAATCAGTTGATCCTCAAACCAGATGTCACCCTTGGTGGGTTTTTCGAGCAGGTTAACGCAGCGTAGCATGGTCGATTTTCCGGAGCCGGAAGGCCCAAGCACCACGACAACCTCACCGCGCGCTACATCCAGGTCGATGCCCTTAAGCACCTTGAGACTGCCAAAGTGCTTATGAAGGTCACGGATGCGAACTACTGCCTTGTCGTTGGGTTCAACTTGAGTGGCGTCTGCTTTGGCGTCTGCTTTGGCGTCTGCTTTGGCGTCTGTTCTGGCGTCTGTTCTGGAGTCTATCATGATGTCTCCACAGCCTCTGGCACAATAGTTTTAAACATGCCCACGCGCTTGGTTTTCTTCTTCTTGTCTGCGGGCGGGGCTTCTCTGCCATCTGTCGCAGCAAGCTTCTTCTCAAATACTGAGATGACACGAGTCAGAGGCAAGGTCACCAGGAGATAGAATCCGGCAGCGACCACGTAGGGAGTCATGTTTACATAAACGTTTGTCTGGATCTTGGCAAACATCATCATCTCCATGACACCCACTGCTGCTAAAAGCGAGGTGTCCTTGAACAACAGGATAAACTCCGAGGTCATGGTCGGAATAACCCGCCGAATAGTTTGCGGGATAATGACAAAGAACATGGTCTGAAAGCCATTCATCCCCAGTGAGGATGCCGCTTCAAACTGCCCTTTATGGATGGACTGGATACCTGCTCTGAAAATCTCTGCCAGATACGCACTGGAGTTGAGAGCTAATACAACAAACCCCGTCGTGAAGTTATCCATATTGGAAATGAAGAGAGGGAGCCCGAGAAAGGCGATGTAGATCTGTAGGAAGAGCGGCGTGCCACGAATGACGTTTACGTAGATACTTGAGACAAGCCTCAGTATTCGAAAGCGCGACATACGGAGAAAGGAGATGCCCAGGCCTACGGGAATAGCCAGAGGGAAGCCAATGGCAACAAGAGCTACCGAGATAAGCCATCCTCCGGTAAGTGTGGGAACAGAGGCAATGGCACGAACGGGGTTAAAGAAGGTGTCAAGGAAAATGACGGAATTCCAGAACTGCACCGCTTCCCGTGAATCCAGCCACAGTAAAAACTGTTCCAACCAGGTTTTGGCAATGACGTGAATGGGTCGGTCGGGTTCATCCAGTTTATGACTGACACCCCTGTCGTCGATATAGGTGCCGGAGATGTAGAAGTCTCCCCCTTCATCTGGGAAGATAAAGCCCGAAATCAGGATGAGGAGTATGTTATTTGGGCGCACTCCGTCATCAAAATTAACAATCAGAGACTTTTCGGTGATCACATAGCTGTATTTGAGGTTCTTCTCAGAATAGGGATGCAACGGGTCATCCCTCACCATCTCCTCTATGGAAACGATGAGTTCAGTATCAAGGCTACACCCTTCTGGGAAGTTGAGTACTATTTGCTTGACTTTCTCGTTTTCGCCTACTACACCTCTCCATTGAAGTCGAGTAGGCTTGCCGCCGATAATCGCTTTGCCACCCTCCTCGTTGCTTCTTGCAGTGACACTGTCGGTAGTCAGGGCTTCTGCACGTGTGGGGAGGATAAAAAACGATGAACTCAGCAGCAGGATAACAACCGCCATCAGAGCGCATGCCTTTTTTGCGGCTCGGATGGCGGTGTTTGCATTCATGATAAAACTGACCTCAGCTGGGTATTATGACTTCTTCATTGGTGACTCAAGATTGGGGAAGTACTTCTTGAAGATCTTTTCATAGGTACCGTTATTCACCAGTCTCTGGAGACTTGCATTCACTTCATTGAGCAGCTCGGAGTTGCCTTGTCTTACGGCAAAACCATACTTCTCACCTGTGGGAATAACTTCAACTATCTTGAGATCCTTGTAGTCATTTGCAATTTGATACTCCGCGATGGGAGCATCAAAGAACAGTGCCTCGATCTGGCCTGCTCTCAGAGCCGCAAGTCCTTCACTGGTTTGATTGAAGGGTTTCATGGTGATGCCGGGGATATTTTCATTAGCCCATGCTTCTCCGGTGGTTCCAGCCTGTGCGCCTACAACTTTGCCTTCCAGGTCTTTGACACTCTTGTAGTCTGCTGAGGCTTTTGTCACGCATGCCTGATTGGAATCAAAGTAGGGTATGCAGAAATCCACTCGTTTCGCCCGCTCATCTGTGATAGTCAGTGATGAGACAACGATGTCCATCTTGGAGCCCCCGCGTACTGAGGCGATGAGGGTATCGAAGTTCTGAGGTGGCAGATACTCGAGCTTCAGACCCATATCGGCTGCCAGCGCCTGCATCAACTCATACTCAAAGCCCATGAGCTTGTCTCCGTCAAGCCAGATAAATGGCGGGTAGTCGCAGTCTGAGCCAACGATGAGCGTGCCTTCCTTGATGAGTTTCTTCTTGCTGCCACATCCGGCCAATGAAAATGTCATGACCAACGCTAGTGCCAGGATGATGGCGATTGACTTTCTGATTGCTGTCATGGTAAACCTCCCTGTCCTTATTCTTTCACACTAGATCACTAAAGTGAACTTTCATAGGTTATCGCAAATCACGATAAATATCTCTGACAAACCTTCCTGTTGGCGCAATTTGTATAGTTTTCCGCAATTTTTCTGCCAACTCCCAGGTTTCTGTTCCCTACGCAGACAGAATTGCCTGATTGCTTAACACCACTTGCGCAGACTGAGGCCCCAGCCACCTCGAGACGATCACCCTCAATACGCCCTTATCCCGAAGACTCTGCATTGATTTGGTCAGCTCGTTTGCCAGTTCAAATTTCTCTGAGGCAACTCCAATATAGATGCCTTGCAAGTCGCCGATGATCCCTATGCAGCGGATGTTTTCCTTCTTTCCTGCTACGTAGGATCCTATGATGGCATCGGCAGCAGCGTAGGAATAGGTGCCTTTGGCTAAGTCGTTAAACGCCTGCTCCAGTGAAGGATACAGAATGATATTCTCTGCGCCATACTCCTTCGTAACAGTGAATGCTGACAGAGACCCTTCCTGTGCAACAATCTTTATACCAATGAGCTTGTCCTTATCGAATGCTGATGACCCACTGGTTACACCAACAGTAAAGATGGCAGGCCCATCAACCATATAGGGGCCAATCTTGACCTCCGTAAACGATGATGCCTTGTCTCCCTGGATGCCCATGACCAGGTCGATGGTACCATCCTTGAGTAACATGTTGATATCCTGGCCCTTGGTATCAACAACCTCAAGTGTCAGCCCCATCTCTTCCGCCAGTGCTGCTGCGATGTCTTTGTTCAAGCCGACGATCTTTCCCTCTGAAAGTGTGGAAAATGGGATATTCGAGGAATCGATGCCAACTCTCAAGACTCCGGGCTTACCGATAACCGGAGGGGCAACTGTTGCCTGTTTAAGGGTGAGGCTTCCCGTCTTTGCAGGGCTGAAGCAGGCACCGAGACTCAGTGCCGAAACAGTCAGCACCATAACAAGCGATATTCGAATAACCTGATGCCATCTCTTCATGGATTATCTCCTCAGTCTTAGGATCACTTTGGGTTCCCTCCAGCTGACCTGGTCTTTGACCCCACACTCGCATACCGGAACGCTCGCCTGATATTATCTCACTACTGGTTCTCTCGCCCGCGAAGCGGTTGCTTCTAACAACGAGCGGTATGACTTACCCCTAAGATGCGCCGTGCTCGCGTGCAGCTTTCGCCCCACGTTTACGTGGATCCTTTTGGCCGCATCTACCATGGATTTGGGAACACAACTGCGCAGTTGAACTCCCGCAACCACAGACCTAGAGGGAACACTGAAATTCTACCAGAGCTTGAGGTGCTTCACCATACCCTTTGAGGTGCTTTACCATACCCTGCAGATGGTTGCAACGCGCACCTCCTGCGCTTTTGCTGCCAGCAGCACTTGTGTTGCAGCATCAAGTGTTGCTCCCGTGGTGAATACATCGTCTATGAGCAGTATCCTTTGTGCCTTGACAGGTTGAGCCGGCTGGTTGGTGTTGGGTGCCGGCTGGTTGGTATCTTTCAGGGAGAACATCGAGTGCATGTTCTGTTGTCTTTCCCTGCGGTTTAAGCTTCGCTGGTCTTTATTTGACTGCTTCTCAAGAAGCGAAGCCAGGCGCAACCCGGTTTGCTCAGCAAGCGAAACTGCAATGAACTCCATATGGTCGAAGCCCCTGCGTCTGACTGCCTCTTCATCAGCCGGAATCCAGGTCAGCACATCCGCCCAAAGCTTCCACTCCAACGGAATAACATGAGCCAGCATCTGCGCAAGTAAAAACCCCAGGCGTTGCTCTCCCTTGTCCTTATAGGTGACGATGATACGCTGTGTAAGCTCATTGAACTCCAGGGCACATCGAGCCTCTGTGAATGCCATGGTGATCGGTTCATGAATCGGAGTACATTCGGTGCATACAAGTTTACCGAAAGGTGCACCGCAACGAGAGCAGGCAAGACTTGGGTCTATATACGGTAAGCCTTGCTGACAACTGGCGCAGAGCAGCACCCCGAGTCTTTCACAGCCTGCACACCGCGTTGGCCAGATAAGCTCAATGAATAGCTCCGGCAATCGCCCGCAGGCTCGCATGAGGTGACAATAGAGCATCACTGCGTGATGATGACAGGCAAGCATAATGTGATGACAGAGAGGCAGAATTGAGTTCATGTGCGCAGTGTATCGGCTGAACCTTAACAGAGTCTTTCACATTTTTGAATTATTGCTGTCATATCTCAAAAGAGGTTTATTCGTCGCTCAATTGCCGAAAATGATACTAATCCGCGCTTTTGTCTAGTTTTTCGATACTTTTTGCCTAAAATTATAGACTAAAGCGCGGATTAGTGTCGTTTTCGGCAATTGGGCGACGAGTAACAGAGAAAAGGCAGTCGGGCTTGTAGACCCCTTATTCAGTAACAGAGAAAAGGCAGTCGGGCTTGTAGACCCCTTATTCAGTAACAGAGAAAAGGCAGTCGGGCTTGTAGACCCCTTGTTCAGTAACAATGGACGTGATGAGCCTGGCTGGCGTTACGTCGAATGCCGGGTTATAGACATCAACCTGTTGTGGAGTTGTCCTGAACCATGCATCGAAGGAGTAGGCATCGCCTTTTCTCTCCACACTCATCTGATGCCCTGACTTGAAGTTGATATCGCGGCTTCCTCCCAGGGTCAGCATGTCCAGGGCTTTTGTTGAAACCATATCGCCAGGCAGAATAACCCCCGAAGAGGTAAAGCCTTCAAGTTCCCGTGGGTCACGTTGCTCAATGGGGATCTTGCTTCCATCACTGAGACTGAGGTCGATGGTAGAGAAGGGTGCGCAGACGTAAAAGGGAATAGCAAAATACTGAGCCAGGACGGCTAGCCCGAGGGTGCCTATCTTGTTGGCTGTATCACCGTTGGCACAGATGCAGTCTGCGCCCACCAGCACGGCATCAACCCAACCGGAGGCCATGACGTTCGCAGCCATGCTGTCGGTAATGAGGGTATTGGGCAGCCCGGCACACATCAGCTCCCAGGTTGTCAGGCGCGCTCCCTGGTTTACGGGGCGAGTTTCGGTAACCCACACATGGTCGATTTTTCCCTGGTCGAATGCGGTGTAGATTGCCCCCAGGGCGGTTCCGAAAAATGCAGTTGCCAGAGAACCGGCATTGCAATGAGTCAGCACCCGTGATTTTGGCAGCAACAGTGCTGCGCCATGGGCCCCAATCGCCCGGTTGCACTGCTCGTCTTCGAGCGCCATCTGTTTGACAAACTCAACCAGTGACTGCCTGGCATCTGTAAGCGATGTATTCTGTTCTATGAGATCGTGTGCAAAGCTGCAGGCGCGATTAGCTCCCCAGGCCAGGTTTGCTGCGGTGGGGCGAGCCTGTTTTATGCGTTCGGCAGACCTGTCGATTCCGGCCAACCATTCCTCTGTGGAGCCTGCCTTGGATTCGTTTTCGCTCCATAGCGCCACTCCCATGGCAGCACCAATGCCCAGTGCGGGTGCTCCTCTCAAGGCCAGTGACTGTATCGAAGTTATGAGACCTTCCAGCGTTCTACAGCATAAGACATCACCCTGAAGGGGCAGACGTGTCTGATCAACCAGGTAGACACCGGCAACTCCATCAGTGGGATCGATGTCCCACCAGATGGTTCGGGGAAGGTTTGAGAGATCCGCCTGTGTCATTTCGAGCCGTCTGCCTGTGTCATTTCGAGCCGTCTGCCTGTGTCATTTCGAGCCGTCTGCCTGTGTCATGTCGAGCTGTCTGCCTGTGTCATTTCGAGCCGTCTGCCTGTGTCATGTCGAGCTGTCTTGGATGCATTGTGTCATAACGATCAGCCAGCTTATGTCGTCCCGTGGCTCCAGGAGTTCAGGTACTCCTGTTGCTCAGGACTCAGAATGTCTATGCGCACACCCAGGGATTCCAGTTTCAAACGAGCTATCTGCTCGTCCATTTCCTGAGGAACCGGATATACTCCCGGCTTCATGTTCCCGGCATTTTTCACGATAAACTCAGCAGCAAGCGCCTGATTGGCAAAACTCATGTCCATAACCTCTGCTGGGTGCCCCTCGGCAGCGCTCAGATTGATGAGTCGTCCTTCCGCCAGCAGAATCAGTTTACGCCCATCAGCCAGTTCGTATTCCTCAACCATTGGTTTAAGCTCGCGTTTTACTACCGCATTCTCCTCAAGCCAGTGTATGTTTATCTCCGCATTAAAGTGCCCCGAATTACAGATTATGGCTCCATCTTTCATGCTGGCAAACTCTTTTGCGTCGATAACGTTTACGTTACCCGTCACCGTGACCCAGACATCACACAAGGCTGCCGCCTCTTTTGCAGGCATGACCCGATACCCATCCATGTGGGCTTCAAGTGCTTTGAAGGGGTCTATCTCGCAGACTATCACCTGCATGCCCATGCCGGCGGCTCTCGAAACGACTCCCCTTCCGCACCAGCCATATCCGCTGACTACGATGGTGCGCCCAGCCAGCAAGCGGTTAGTCGCACGCATGATTCCATCCAGTGATGATTGCCCCGTGCCGTAACGGTTGTCGTAGTAGTGCTTGGTCTTCGCATCATTAACCGCAATGATGGGGTACTTAAGCTCGCCATCCCTGTGCATGGCGGACAGGCGGATAACTCCCGTGGTTGTTTCTTCCGTGCCGCCCAGAATGCCTTCAATGACTTCTGGTCGTTCGGCGTGAATTCGCCCTACAACATCGGCTCCGTCGTCCATGGTGATATGTGGCCTGTGGTTTATTGCGCAATCAATATGCTGATAGTAGGTCTCAGTGTCTTCTCCCTTAATGGCATAAGTGCTTACACCATAGTGCTTCACCAGGGCAGCCGCTGTATCATCCTGTGTGGACAGGGGGTTCGATGCACAGGCTACAACATCGGCTCCTCCCGCTACCAGCGTACTGAGAAGGTTTGCTGTCTCGGTAGTGATGTGCAGGCAGGCAGATATCCGCAAGCCTTCAAAGGGTCGCTCTCGTGCAAACCTTTCGCGGATGCCCGCAAGCACCGGCATATCGCGATCTGCCCACTCGATGCGGGCAAGCCCCGCGTCTGCCAGCGAGATGTCTTTAATGTGATGGTTCACGGTTTCCTCCTATGCTTTAAGGCGTGCTTTCGGGGTGTCCTCGAGTGTGCTTTGTGGTGTGCTTCGGGGTGTCCTCAGCTGTACTTCATGGCGTACTTCGTTGCGTACTTCGTGGTGTGCTTCGTGGCATACTTCATGGCGTACTTCGTGGCATACTTCATGGCGTACTTCGTGGCGCACACTCAGGAACCGCTCGCAAGATTCTTCACAACCTCCAGCAGAAAGTCTCTCGTATCGACCTTCCGCTTCTGTTGAAGACCCGACAGCGCATAAAGATCGCCTGTCATGACACCCTGTTCGATAGTTGCCAGTGTTGCCGCTTCAAGCCTGTTGGCAAAACTCACCAGCTCGGGTAAGCCATCCAGCTCACCACGCTTTCTCAGTGCACCAGACCATGCAAAGATTGTAGCTGTTGAATTAGTTGAGGTGCGCTCACCTTTCAGATACTGATAATAGTGTCGCTGCACCGTGCCGTGCGCTGCCTCAAACTCATACTGACCCTGAGGCGAGACAAGCACAGAAGTCATCATTGCCAGTGAGCCAAAAGCAGTTGCAACCATATCACTCATTACATCTCCGTCATAATTGCGGCAAGCCCAGATAAAGCCACCATTCGAACGAATAACGCGTGCAACTATGTCGTCAATGAGCGAATAAAAGTACTCAATGCCCAAATCTTCAAATTGCTGTCGGTAACTTTGCTGATAGACCTCTTCAAAGATATCTCTGAATCGTCTGTCATAGGTCACTGAAATTGTATCCTTAACCCCAAACCAGAGGTCTTGTCTGGTGTCTATGGCAAAATTCATGCAGGCACGAGCAAATGATTCGATCGATGAGTCTGTATTGAAAATACCCTGAGCAATACCTGTTTCGCTGCCTTTGATGTTAAAGTCATTAACAACAGCGCTCGATGTTTGACCATCAGGTCTGGTTACAACCAGTTCAACTTTTGCGCCTCGCATTTCATTGGCAATACTGAACTCAGTGCCCTTATAAAGATCACCAAAGGCATGGCGGGCTATTGTGATGGGTTTTTGCCAGTTTGGGATATAGGGAGTTATTCCTTTGCAGATGATCGGAGCCCTGAAAACTGTTCCGTCGAGTGCAGCCCGTATGGTTGCGTTGGAAGACTTATACAGAGCAGAAAGCCCGTACTCTGTCATCCGCTCAGAATTAGGAGTGATGTTGGCGCACTTCACTCCAACACCATGGTGCTTGATAGCCTCAGCCGCAGCCCTTGTAACCTCATCCCTGGTTCGCTCCCGCTCACGAAGCCCCAGGTCGTAGTACTCTGTCTTCAATTCAATAAAGGGCTCCAGCAACAGCTCTTTTATCCAACCCCAGAGTATTCGGGTCATCTCATCTCCATCGAGTTCAACCAATGGGGTGGTCATCTTGATTTTTTCAGACATCGTTTTTCCTCTCTCGCAGTGAGCTTCTCACCTATGGCGAGCCAGTTATTACGCAGATGCGGTGACTGTCTCCCATTTACCCTTAAACCAATTATTACTTGGTGCAAATCTCAATGATCTGGGCAGCTCGCCGCTTCAGGGCGCCTTTTCCAAAGACCGAATCGAATTTCATACGACTTGCCAGCGAGTTGCGAACATCCTTGCTGATCTTTCCGGAAGCAAAGTTTGTCACCGAGATCAGCATGTCCTGAAACTCCGGATCCCCGTGATAACACTGGATAGCCTCGTCGATGTAAGGCCAGACCCTGGTAGAGCGGTTTGCATCAAGTGCACCATATGCACAGAGAAAACGAAATGCCGCCAGGCGTGCGGTTCCAGACTCCTCGTCATACAGTGAGCTCTCGGCACCAATAATAGCCTCGTCACAGGCCGCTGGATCTGTAGAAACAATCCTTGTGAGTATCTCAAGACACTCCCACCTGGTCTGAGCTTCAGGGCGATGAAGTGCATCAACGATATGCGAAATGTGCGCTACCAATGACTCCGGTGAAATCTCAGAGATCGTTCCCAGAGCAGAAGCGCTGAATTGGCGCACCCTTCGAGCCTCTGTCGAAAGATTATCAACCAGGGTCATAAAGACTGCAGGATTAGACAGAGCCTGCTCTGCTATGACCGCGCGATCAGCTGTCGTGTCAAAAATGATTTCGACACTGTCCTTTTTTTTAGTAGCCATCATTACTCTAGAGCAAAGCCACCGTGCTTGAGAAAATGGGCAACAAGCCCTCCGTCTGCAAGCAACTGAGCCATAACCGACGGTAAAGGCGCAAAGGGAATATCTTCTCCGCTGGTCAGGTTTCTGACAATTCCGCTTTCAAGATCGAGTTCAATCTCATCGGCGGCATTGATGCGATCTGTGTCGCACTCAACAACCGGAAGACCTGTGTTTATCGCATTGCGATAAAAAATGCGCGCAATGCTTTTTGCCAGAACTGCCTTGGTATTGGAGTGAATCAGTACCAGTGGTGCCTGCTCGCGAGACGAGCCACAACCAAAATTGCTGCCTGCGACCAGTATTCCGCCCTCAGGTGAAACACGCTCGTAGTACTGTGGGTCGAGCTCTTCCATGGCGTGACGTGCCATCTCTACCATGTCGTTCGATTTGAATTTGTATTTGCCGCTGATGATATAGTCGGTATTGACATCATCACCAAACTTATAGGCTTTGGCTTGGATTTTCACAGGTACTCCCTTGGGTCTGTGATCCGTGCGTTAAGCGCGGAGGCGGCTACGGTGGCGGGACTGCCCAGATAGATAAAGGAATTCGAGTTGCCCATACGGCCCTTGAAATTCCTGTTTGCGGTGGAGATAACATTCTCCCCATTGCTTGGCACCCCATTATGAGTACCAACACAGGGGCCGCACCCAGGAGTAACAACACTTGCTCCGGCTTCTACAAAGGTCTGGATATATCCGGCACTTATAGCATCGAGATAGATGTCTTTTGATGCCGGGGCAACAATCAGACGAACATCGGGGTGCACGGTTTTTCCCTTAAGTATGCCGGCTGCGATGGCAAAGTCTTCAAGCCGTCCATTGGTGCAGGTTCCGATGAAGGCCTGGGCAACAGGAGTTGGGCTGAGTTCACTGATAGGCGAGACGTTACCCACCTCATGTGGCCTGGCTATCTGTGGCTCAAGGCTGGATACGTCGATTTCGATCGTACGAAGATAGATGGCATCAGGATCTGAAAAGACCGGAGATGGCTTGCGTGTAAGTGGTTGGCCATTGCGCCGTGCACGCTCATCAAAAAACGCCAGGGTCTTTTCATCGGCTTTCATCAAGCCAGTCTTGGCTCCCAGTTCAACTGCCATATTGGAGATTGTCATACGTGCGTCTACTGACAACGCATCAATTACAGGCCCGGAAAACTCGAGTGCCTGATAGGTAGCGCCATCCACACCGATAAGGCCTGCGAGATACAGTATCAGATCCTTGGAGTATACACCTTTGGGTAACTTTCCGTTGTAGATGACATGTATGGTCTCGGGAACCTTGAACCAGAGTTTTCCGGATATCATTGCGGCGGCGCCATCCGTAGAGCCTACTCCTGTGGAAAAGACATTCAAGGCTCCATAGGTGCAGGTATGCGAGTCGCAACCTATGACCAGGTCACCGCAGACCACTTTGCCGCTTTCCGGAACCAACTGGTGGCAAACACCGCAGCCCCAGTCGTAAATGCGTATACCCGCCTTTTTGCCAAATGCGCGCATCTTGGCCTGAATCGCACTGACTCCCTCTATGGGTGAAGGGCAGCTGTGATCCATGATCATGGCAACCTTTTGTGTGTCAAAAACCGTATCCGCACCCATCGAAGCTATGGCATCAATGGTAAGCGCGGAAGTTCCGTCCTGACTCATGGCAAAATCGATATCGGCTACCACAATGTCGCCGGCGCAAGCATCGGTATTGCTGTGTGCAGAGAAAATCTTCTCGGCAATGGTTTTTCCTGCTATGGATATCACATCCTTCTTTACTCTTCCTGCATTTCTTACATCGTGTTCACAACATACAACATAAAAGCCGCTGCATCAAGCAGCCAACCATAATACCTTTGCTTATGTCCTTTCCAGTTACCGTTCAGACCTACCCCCGTCATTGCAATAATGCCGCTGTGCGGCAAGAATCTTTAAGGCTAACGCCCTCAGAATGACAAAACTGGGATACCCAGTGAACTGTAAGTTTCCAGATTGCTGGTCACACAGGCAATACTTCGGTGCTTCCCTGGTTGTTCACTTACAAATCGCGGCGAAGACCGACTTCTTTAAGCTGGCGAGCCGAGACCTCTGCCGGGGCACCGGTCATCGGATCTGCTCCGCTAGAGGTTTTGGGGAAGGCGATAACATCACGTATCGATTCAAAGCCACCAATCAGCATGACCAGACGGTCGAGGCCGAGCGCAATGCCTCCATGCGGCGGTGTGCCGTAGCTGAGAGCTTCAAGCAAAAAGCCAAACTGCTCCCTCGCCTCTTCTTCCGACAAACCGAGTGCCTTGAGCACGCGGAGTTGGAGCTCGGGGTCGTGTATGCGCAAGGTGCCGCCGCCGATCTCATACCCATTCATGACCAGGTCGTAGGAGTAGCTACCACAGGCCAGTGGGTCACTTTCTATCTTATCAAGATCCTCGTCGAAGATGCGGGTGAAGGGATGGTGGTTGGCGGCAAAGCGTTTTTCCTCCTCATCGTATTTGAACATGGGAAAGTCAACCACCCAGTGCAGCGAGTGCCCCTTGCGGGGGATCTTCAACAGATCTGCGAGATAGAGCCTCACGGCTGACAGGGCAGCACTGACGGTATTAAAGTTGTCTGCGCCAAAAACCACAAGGTCGCCGGGTTGCACCTCAAGCGCCTGTTTAATGGCGGCAAACTCATCTGTGGTGAAGAACTTGATGATGGGAGACTTCTCCTCACCGGCGCTGGTAAAGGCAATCCACGCCATGCCTGCTGCCCCATTCGCGCAGGCCAGCTCCGCAATCTTGTCGATCTCGCCGCGGCTGAGGTCACCGGCTCCCCTGGCATTGATGGCCTTAACAACACCACCTGCCTCGACGGCTGACGCAAAGACTTTGAAGCCGCAGCCGGCAACGATGCTGGAGATATCAACGAGCTCCAGGCCAAAGCGGATGTCGGGCCGGTCGTTTCCAAAGCGTCGCATCGACTCTTCGTAGGTCATGCGCTGCAGAGGAAAGCTCTGGGCTACGCCTATTGCGGATAATACCTCCGCCATGACATCTTCGGTGAGCCCCATGATGTCGTCTGCGTCAACGAAACTCATCTCGATATCGAGCTGCGTGAACTCTGGCTGGCGGTCGGCGCGCAGATCCTCGTCTCTGAAGCATCGCGCAATCTGATAATAGCGCTCGATTCCGCCCATCATCAGCAGCTGCTTGAAGAGTTGTGGGCTTTGCGGCAGTGCGTAGAAGCTTCCCTGGCTGGTGCGTGAGGGCACGAGGAAGTCTCGGGCACCCTCAGGTGTCGAGCGACCGAGAATGGGTGTTTCCACATCGATGAAGCCGCGTTTGTTGAGGGCTGTGCGGATTGCAGTGGTCACTGTGCTCCGAAGCCTGATAGCCGCTAGTACCTCGGGGCGGCGGATGTCGAGGTAGCGCCAGCGAAGACGCGTGAGCTCGTCGGTCAAGATGCCGTTTTCGATGAGGAAGGGAGGGGTTTTTGCGGAGTTGAGTATGTCCACACTGGTGAGCAGGACTTCAATTTCCCCAGTGTAGATGTTGGGATTTGCGGTGCCTTCTGGCCGTGCGCGAACCGTGCCGTTGACGCGGATGACCCATTCGGGACGCATGCGTTCGCCCAGCTCAAATTGCGCTTTGATCACATCGGGGTCAAAGACTACCTGTGTGATGCCTTCGCGGTCGCGGAGGTCGACAAAGATGAGACCACCGTGGTCGCGGCGATGGCCCACCCAGCCGGCGAGGGTGACCCTGGTGCCGATGTCAGCCGCTGTGAGTTGGCCGCAGGTGTGAGTGTGCATGCTGTGTGTGTTGAGATGGTCGGTGTTGTTGGTATAGTAGGTCACGGGTTTGTATCACCTTTCTTGGTCGAACAAACGATCAGCTTCTAAGATCCTTCGCTCCGCTCAGGATGACATCAGTGGGCTTGATGACGTCGGTGGGTTTGATGACATCAACCAGCTTGCCAAGCGGTACCTGGCGTTCTTCGCGTGTGGCCATGGCGCGGAGCGTCACAGAGCCCACCAGTAATTCTTCAGGGCCAACCACTACAACAAACTGAGCCCCACTCTTGTCCGCCTGCTTGAACTGCGACTTCAACGAGCGCTTCTGGTGGTCGATCTCCGCCGAAATCCCTGCAGAGCGCAACTGCTGTACGAGTGAAAAAGCCACCGTGCGGGTGCTTTCATCCACTACTGCAACGTACACAGAGGGCGAAGGCGAGCCAAAACTGTCTGCCCCGGCAGCCTCAAGCGCCATAAGCGTCCGCTCAAAACCAACCGCAAAGCCAAGGCCGGGAGTTGGTTTTCCACCATAACACTCGATGAGCTTGTCGTATCTTCCTCCCCCACCGATGGCATTCTGCGAGCCGAGACCTTCTATAACCTGCACCTCAAAGACAGTGCGTGTGTAGTAGTCGAGTCCTCGCACAAGCCTTGGAGCTTCTGTGTATTTGATTCCTTCGGCATCGAGTAAGAGCTTAACGGATTGGTAATGCGCCGCACACTCGTCGCAAAGCTTGCTGGCCAGTTGCGGGGCGTTCGCCAGAATAGCCTGGCAGTTTGCATTCTTACAGTCGAAGGCCCGCAGGGGGTTGGTATCTGCACGCCGGATGCAGTCTTCGCAGAGCTCTCCGGAGTGTGTGAGAATGAAATCGCGAATGGTGTTTCTGAAGGCAGGACGGCAATTGTCATCTCCCATGGAGTTAATGAGAAGCTGCATCGATGAGCGAGGAATACCAAGCTCAGTAAAAAAGTGCATGAGCATGATGATGACCTCGGCATCAGCAGTGGGTTCAGGTGAGCCCAGGCATTCCGCGCCAATCTGGTGAAATTCCCGCAGGCGCCCCTTCTGAGGGCGCTCATGCCGATACATCGACGCTGCATATGCCAGCTTGACCGTTGTTGCATCAGGTGGAACAAGATTGTGCTCCACAACCGCTCGGCATATACCTGCTGTCATCTCAGGGCGAAGGGCCAGACGTTCATCAGGCTTGAGGGTCTCGCCCGAGCTTATCCTGGCAAGTGAACTCGTATCGTTAACATGAAACATCTCTTTGCCAACCACATCGGTTGCCTCACCAATGCCTCGCACAAAGACATCCAGCTGTTCAAAAGCAGGGGTCTCAATCGGCTGATACCCGTAGAGCGCAAAGAGGTCAAATGCGACCTGTCTTATGTTGTTCCATCCCTGAGCCTGTCGACCCATGAGGTCGACCGTGCCACGTGGAGCGCGAAGTGCCATGGGGATTCTTTCTGCTCGAAGTTACAATCGAGTTATTGTACCGCATGTGTCATGTATTGTTCATTCGTCATCGTTTTAACTGGATGATTATTTCGTAATTGCCCAACGTCCTTCGCCTGCGGTGACGATAAAACCTTCACCAGCCAGAGCAAGCAGGATTTTTTCCACATCTTGAATGCTTACCACAGCTCGTTTGGCTTGTAGCTCAAACTGATTGAGAGTGTCTAACAGCTCTTCAGTACTGCCATGGCCAGACAACACCTCGCGCAGCAATAAAGCCCGCTTCTGCCGCACTGAGCCCTCAAAGGCCGACTGCTTTGAATAGTGTGATGAACGACGTGACGGATTGGGAATCACACTCTTGAGATGGCTGCCGTAGTCAAGCAGGGCGTAGTACCAACCACGAGGATCGACAGGGTCACAGGTAGCCATAAGCAGCGGGATTATTTCACTGTCTTTAACCTTGTCGCAGTCTTTGAAGAAATGATGGATAAACACGGTACGCACGTTTGTCTCCAGATAGGGCTGCGCCTGCCCCCAGGCAAAAACGCACACCCCTGCTGCTGTTGTTGGGCCAACTCCCGGCAATGTAAGCAACACCCTGTATTCGTTGGGAATCCTGCCCTCAAAGCGTCCGGAGCACTCCTCGGCAGTTCTTTTCAAAGCCAGTGCCCTGCGGTGATAGCCCAGCCCCTGCCAGACATCCAACACGTCCGCCGTTGAGGCCAGCGCCAGTGCGTCTATGGTGGGGAAAACCTCAATCCAACGCTCCCAGTAGCCCAGTACTCGCTGAACCTGCGTTTGCTGGAGCATGACCTCGCTGCATAAAACCAGGTATGCGTCGTATGTGTTTCGCCAGGGCAGATCCCTGTACAGACGCCTGCCTTCCGATAACACCAGGGCCATGAATTCAGTTGTTTCTTTTGTGGTAATTATGATGCGTACACCTGGCTCGATTATTACGCGTTCCCCAGGGAGGTGCCGAAATCTTCGGTGCCTCCCTAACTCGAAAGATTTGATAATAAGGTTGAAGCTGTGATATGGGCGCTTTCTCCCGCGAGAAGTTCTTTAATGCTGACTGAGGTGAGATAGTCTTTCATAATGAGGTTTGCGCCCTCCCAGACCTTATGAAACTGGCAGGTTTTACTTCGTGGACACCAGTCCTCATCATTGGTGCAAACAGCTACACTGACAGGCCCCTGAACGATTTCTATCAATTGATAAAGCGTAAAATCGTCTGGATCTACATTAAGCACCATTCCGCCCTTGGCTCCTCTTAATGATTTGATGATCCCCATCTGCATGAGATCGTGTTGGATGCTCCTTGCAAAAGCATAAGGAACATCCTGTGCCATAGCTGCATCACGAACAGAAAGCGGTACTCCATCTCTTTCAAGCAGTGCGGCTATCAGTCGGATGGCATAGTCGGTTCTTCTGGTAATCTCCATACTCGTTCCTTAAAATCGAAGCTCGAAATGCATGCACACTGAATGCATTACCTGATCCCTTTTCTTTTTACTATGCCCATTTTGTGTGCTTCCCCCGCCCTGGCATATTATATATGTTATTAATCTGATAGCATATCCTGACTTTCAAGTTTCTTCAAAAAATGTAAAACGGCCTCATCTTCAATACTCTTATATATCGGAGAGGAATGGTCGATAACTGATGCCAGTTTTACGAGTACATCCCCCAGTGATACCTTGTTGTACGTTCCTGTGCGTAAAGACTCCCGATATGCCTGTTCAACCGTTGAGTGGACTGCCATTACCAGTGCGTTTCGAGACATCCCCTCGGAGTAATGAACGACCTGATTGATTTCGAGTTCTGCAAAAGAAGGATGCTCTGAGGCAAAAGTCTGTAAGAGTTCGAGTCGCTCGTCGGAGGTGGGCGGATAAATCTCAATCCTGTTAATAGGCCCCAAGAGACTTCGTAATGGCTCTTTCAGGGTAGTCATATCACCTGCCGTTGCCATGGTAACCATGCCTGGTTTTTGCCTGAGAGCTCTGAGATAGCCTCCTATTTCAACTTGCATTGAACGCCCCATCCCCGGCATTATACCTCGTGGTTTGCCACCACTTCTTTGAATCGCCATCTGTTCGTCGAGAAACATCTGCTGCAGGTTGTCGATGTTTTCGATAAGTACGATGCAGGGAGTTGCCAGATCCATGAGATCGGGTGGTCCTCCAAAGAGAGCTCTCTTGAAAGGCCCTGAAAGCTTGATTATACCGTTGCCGTGCGAATCGCGCTCCACCAATACATGAATCATGGGAAGACCAATCTCGCTGGCGGTCGCATGGGCAAATAACGAAACGTCTTCTCGAGAAGATCCAATGAAAAGAAAGGTGCCGTTTAGCGAAAGCCGAGGAAGTCCGTGTAAAGCCGCTGCCCGCTCAATAAAATCGCGTTGCTGTTCGCTGGCTACGGAAAGAAAGCCATACTCCTGCATTTGCTGCATGGCGTTTTCATAACCAGCCAGTGTTTGATAGTTCAGCTGGTTTGTAGACGTTACTTCATTTTTTCTGTCACGAAATTCGCGCAGTTGCCTGCTGATTCTTGCCAGCCCGGTCTCTTGTGGTGACAGGCGCTCGGAACCTGAGTTGGTGCCTGATCCTGTGCTTGCGCCTGATCCGGAGTTTGCGCCTGGTTCTGTGTTTTCGCCCGGCCTGGGGTTTATGCCTGGCTCTGTGCTTTCGTCCGGCATGAGGTTTGTGCCTGGTTCTGCGCTTGCGTCGACCTCAGGTTCTCCAGGATGCCCTGAGAATTCTGGATCACTCTTGTCTTGATAATTGCTGAAACCAGAATCCTTCACATCGGGCAAGGAAAAATGAGGGGCTCGTGCAATCTGCTCGTTTTCAATGAATTCCTCTGAGGGAGTCACCTCAAGCTGCTCAAGCATGGATTTGAGTGAGTCGAACAAATCACTGGTCTCTGCGCTCATGAATCCGTGGGCAAGTGCACCAGCGATATGCTCCAGATCGTTTTCTGTTATCCCCATGTCTTCAAGTTGATTCATCGCCAGCGTCTGTAAGCGAATGACTGCCTGCTCATTTTGTTCATGATTGTTAAATGTGCCAAGATCGCTGTAGATAGATTCAGCTGTTGAGCGATCGCCGAGCTCACAAGCCAGATCCCACGCCTTGCGTAATCCCTCAATGATTTGGTTTGAAACGATTGTTTTGTAAGCGGATTCCGTCTCAAAGGCTGCTCGAAACAGATAGATCGCCAAACGAGGTTGTCCACTGAGAAGGGCCAGATTGGCTGCTTCAAGATAGAAGGTTGCGCTTTTCTCAAAACTGTTATGTGGCTCGCGTTCCTGGCTCATCTTTTCTCCTGCATAAATTCGCTGTTGATATGATACCTCTAAAGCAGTGTATTGTGGGTGGTAATTGTGTTTATTGAGTGACAATTTGCCAATCTGTTGCACGATTATCGGGTTTGTGCAGTTTTTCGGACTTGTGCGGCTTGTCGGACTTGTGCGGCTTGTCGGACTTGTGCGGCTTGTCGGACTTGTGCGGCTTGTCGGACTTGTGCGGCTTTTTTCGGACTTGTGCGGCTTGTCGGACTTGTGCGGCTTGCTTGGCTTAATCAGACAACTCGCTTGACCTTGAAGCTCCAGTCAGTAATCTCCCAGTTATTCCGCTTTGCAATTCTTTTCAGGATGCGATCGGGATTAACCGCAACAGCCTTTTGCGCAGCTGCCATCAGAGGCACATCACTTCTGTGGTCTCCATAAGCTGTGCTCAGACTCCAGGTTGTTTCAGAAAACTCCCTGTCTGCCCACTTGTTCAGTTGAATGAGTTTTTGTTCTCCCTCCGGTGGCATATGGGCAACAGTGCCTGTGTAGTATCCATCAACTATTTCCATTTGTGTGCAGATAAACCAGTCGGCTTCAAGATCCTTTTTTGCCTCTTTCAATATCGGCGAAAAAGAGGCGCTTACCAATACGATTTTGTCTCCTGCTGCTCTATGCTCTTTAATAACCTCCAGAGCTCGAGGACGGAGGCGCCTTTGCAGGTCTTCATGGTAAAAGTCAGCCATCATTTGATTGGTTTCTTCTGCCGGAAGATGAGTAAAGGCACTGAAAAGGCATTCTCTGACAACCTCCTGTTCCACCTGCATGTGCAGTTTATAGCGGATCCCCCACCAGAGCATTCGAAAGCCGGTTCTCAGTGGGATAACACGTTTTTTGGAAAATTGCCTGACCATTCGAACCGGCGAGCGTCCTTCCAGAATGGTTTCATCAAAGTCGAAGGCAGCGATACTGACGGGTGTCGCTTGTGATGCTGCCCGCGAGGCTATCTCTGGTGCTGCTGGAGTCTCTGCTGGAGCTTCTGCTGGAGTTTCTGCTGCAGCTTCTGCTGGAGCTTCTGCTGCAGCTTCTGCTGGAGTTTCTGCTGCAGCTTCTGCTGGAGTTTCTGCTGGAGTTTCTGCTGCAGCTTCTGCTGGAGTTTCTGCTGCAGCTTCTGCTGGAGTTTCTGCTGGAGTTTCTGCTCTTGAGTGTGCTAACAGAATTTCACGCAAAGCCCTCAAGGCCTTCCCCCGATGCGAGATGCGGTTTTTTTCCTCGCATGTGAGTTCACCCATCGTACGCTCATCACGTATTTCATCCGGAATGAAGACCGGATCATAACCAAAACCATTGGAACCACGTGGGCTTTCTGCAATCTTTCCCTCGCAGAAACCCTGCGTAACAATCTCGTTACCCACCTCGTCGATGAATACTATAGTGCAGACAAATCGAGCGGTACGTCTGCCCTCATCAACGCCATGCAGAGCCCTTAACAGTTTTTCGACGTTTTCGATATCTGTTGCATCGTCTCCGGCAAAACGAGCTGACTGAATACCGGGCGCACCCAAAAGCGCATCGACCTCAATGCCTGAATCATCTGCAAGAACGCTCATTGCAGATTGGCTCTGCCTGGCTGCAAGCGCCTTGATGCGGGCGTTCTCCTCGTAAGTTGCACCTGTTTCCTGAGGAGCATGATGGTTTTTTACTACGTCCAGGGTGATAAAGTGACATTCACTCAGATCCAGATTGTCGATAATCTCCGGGATTTTACCAGTGTTATATGTCGCCACCAGAATTGTTTGGGAAAACTGCAACATGTACTTACTCCAGGGCCTTACGTTGAGCCTCAAGCAGAGCAAAAAGGCCTTTGGTACCAACATCAAGCATTGCGTTGAGACACTCGCGATTAAAGGGCGCATGTTCAGCGGTGCCCTGTACCTCGATAAACTCCATATCCGAGTTCATCACGAGGTTCATGTCGATCTCTGCACGAGAGTCTTCCCGGTAATCCAGGTCGAGCAACACCCTGCCATCTACCATGCCTACACTTACAGCTGCAATCTGCCCGAAAACAGGGTTCATCTTGAGTTTTCCTGCATTCTTCCACGTGTTTAAGGCATCATTCAGAGCAAGCCAGGCGCCACAGACAGAAGCAGTACGGGTACCGCCATCCGCCTGTATAACGTCGCAGTCCACAATGACGGTTATTTCTCCGAGAGCATCAAGATTAACCACAGAGCGCAATGAGCGACCGATAAGCCTTTGAATCTCGTGAGTTCTGCCCAGCTGTCCGTTTGTCTCCCTGCGAGAGCGCTGTATCCCTGAGGCAGGAAGCATGGAGTACTCAGCTGTCACCCAGCCTTTCTTGCTCCCTTTACGCCACGCCGGAACACCTTCTTCGATGCTTGCTGCGCACAAAACCCTGGTGTCACCAAACTCGACCATGCAGGAACCCAGGGCTTTCTTGAGGTAGTTGCGAGTGAAAATGACTGGGCGTATGGCGTCATCGCTGCGGTCATCAACACGTAATGTCATCATGAGGTCTCCTTAGAAAACTCTTCCAAATCGTCTATCGTCACGAGCTGTAACTGAGCAATAGGCTCTCCAAAAATCGCTGACCACAGTGAAATAAACTCGTCGATACCAGGTGCGGATGTTACGAAGCGATGTCGAGACACAGCGGCATCCTGTGTGATTTGCCCGCTATGCTCGAGGGTGTCGGGGGCGAGTTGGCTTGTGTGTTTAAGGGTGTCGGGGGCGAGTTGGCTTGTGTGTTTAAGGGTGTCGGGGGCGAGTTGACCTGCGCGCTTCTGCGTCTCTTCTGCAAGTTGACTCCTGCACTCCTGCGCCCCGGCAGCAAGTTGCCCCCTTCGCCCAAGTATCTCAGCAACCTCTCTTGCTGTTTCTTCTGCACTCGAGATGATTCTTACCCCAGAACCCATGACCTGTGCAATCAGCGGAGTCAGGAGCGGATAATGCGTGCAGCCGAGAACCAGTGTGTCGACCATGCAACGCTTCAGCGGATCGAGATAATCTCGCGCAATCTCAAGAAATGCTGGACGGATGTAAAGCGACGAAGCCCTGGCAACGATGTCCTCGATGGGGTTGTTGTCAAGCCGCAGCCCCTGCTCCACCATCTCAACAAATCTCGGTGTTGCAACCGAAAACGTGGTGATCCCCGCATCAAGACTGCGAATGGCCCGCGAATATGCGTCTGACTCAATGGTTGCAACCGTACCGATGACGCCAACCCGTCGGGCAGTTGTTGCCCACACCGCTGCACGGGCACCCGGCTCAACAACCCCGATGACCGGGATTGTTGACTCCTGCTGTATGACATCAAGAGCTGCTGCTGTTGCTGAGTTGCAGGCAATGACAATGAGCTTGACTTCCTGGCGGGCCAGCCAGCGTGATATCTGCCTGGCAAAGAGGCGAATCTC
>Ga0209737_10000858_pt1 | contig 23177 bp, 21 predicted proteins | sample TergutCu122P3_FD_187284 | JGI IMG/M metagenome (GOLD analysis project Ga0209737, IMG submission 187284) | Cubitermes ugandensis P3 segment gut microbial communities from Kakamega Forest, Kenya - Cu122 P3 (SPAdes) (version 2) | ecosystem: Host-associated > Arthropoda: Insects > Digestive system... | reverse complement strand
CTAAAAAACCAATAGATTCTTCTGCCTGGTCGTACCGGAGTTTAAGTTGGTCGTAGTTTTGCTGCGAGATACTTCCTGTTTTTTTCAAAGCCTCCAAGCGCTCTAATTCTACGGCTAAATTTAAAAAAGTCAAACGTGTGGTGTTCAACTGGGTCTGGTCCATTGTAATAAGCAGGTCTCCTTTTTGCACCCGCGCGCCCACCTCCACGTGAATGCGTTCAATTTTTCCCGTCAAAGAGGGCGACACATTCATCATTTCATATCCTTGCAGGGTAGTTGGAAGCGTGAGTACGTGCGCTACTTTTTCTTTTTGTAACGTAAACACTTCCACATTTTCCACGTTTTCCACATTTACTACTTCATTGGACGTTTTTTTACCGCCGCAGCCTGCCATTATGATTACGGCTGCCGCCAATACTGAAATATTAATGATTTTGTTCATCTTTCTATTTTGTTTTATTTATTATTTATTCAAAAGTTTTTCTAATTCAATTTGTAATTTGTTGGTTTACTTTCCTAACGTTTTTTCTAAGTTTGCAAAAGCAGTGAGATAGTTGTAAATAGATTGATTATACGCCAATCTCGCTCCGGTTAATGCCATCTCTGCCGAATTCATATCCAACCATGTAGCCATACCAATCTCATACTGTTTTTGAAAAATAGTGTAAACTTTTTCTGCCAAAAGCATATTGTTTTTATTAGATTCAAGTACTTCTACCGCATTGTTGATTTGATTGATAGAATTGATTACACTGATTTTAAGATTATCTTCCAAATATTTTTTCTGGTCTTCCAAAGTTTTAATATTCAGTTTGCTTGATTTAATTTTATAAGCCGCTCCTGTCCAGGAAGTAATTGGGATATTCACTCCCAAAGTAATGTAAGAGTAAGGAAACCATTTATAATCCTTAAAAATTAAATCATCACTCATGGCACTGTATTGCCATGCACCTGAAAGTGCTAATACCGGCGATGACGATGCTTTTAATATTTTGATACCTGTGTGTAATTGTTTTGCTGCAATATCCAATTTATTGATATCGGGATTATTAGACAAATTAAGCGCATTGAGATCAGGAAGGGATGTTTCTTTCATTTTTTCTTCAAAATTAATTAATGCGCCTTCAAAACTAATCGCTTCTGTGATATCCACACCAATCAAAACCTTTAAAAACATCGAAGCAAGTTCTATTCCGCGCTCAGCCGATTTTAGTCCGGGAATTTGGCTTTTTAACTGCACCTCTGCTCTCATTTTTTCCAATTCTGAGGCAATCCCATGTTCAAATTTACGAGAAATATCATCATAACTTAACTGTAAATTTTCGTAATTACGTTGTAAAACAAGATATGAATCTTTGGCTAACAAGTAGTTATAATATGCCTTTTTTACTTCATTGATTAAAGCAATTTTGGAAGAACGTGCATTTTCCATAGCCATTTCCACATCCAATTGCGACAGTTTTAAATTAAACCATGCTGCAGGTGCAATAATGGGTAATGAAAAGTTTACACCGGTACTCCAGTTATTGAAAGACCCTACCTCCATTGGTCCGCCCCCGCCTTCAGATTCAGGAAATTTGACGAACTTTCCAAGTTCAGCCAATGCCTGAACTATTGGCAAAAGATAATCTGCAAAACCTGAAGTCATTTTTGACATATCCATTACCATTTTCTGTTTTTGGATGGTATGGTTATAACCTGCAGTACCGGAAACCGTTGGAAATAAAACTGCAATCTGTTCTTTTTTGTAATTCTTCTTTACTTCAATATCTCTATCCGCAATTCTCATCGTTGGGTTTTCACTGAGCGCAATCTCAATGGCTTTATCAAGGTTAATGCGAATGGTATCTGTTTTCTGTTGTTGCGCCATCAAAAAACAGAAAGGAATGTGAAGCAGTAAAACGATTGTTAAAACTTTCTTTCTCATTTTGTTATGTTATTAATTATTTTTTTCAAATTTTAGTGTTTGTGCTATCATTTCAAGCCCTTTTGGAGTGGAAATACCCCGCAAATAACAGAGTGCCGTGTTTTTGAATATCTCTAACGGAGGAAATTTATCAAAAAACTCCAACTTATTGGTAAGCGCATCGTGAATCATAAAAATCACATCTATAATAATTTCCGGATTTATGTCGGGAATAAAAACCCCCTCATCAATTCCCTCTTTAATAATTCCGATAATATTACTTTTAAAAGATTCAATATGTTTTTCCATCGTTTTTCGGTAAATATCCACGTGCAAACGGCGGACATCCTTTAGAAAACGGTTTTCCTCAACCAACATTTTTTGCAACTGCGGATTTGTAAATGGAAACAGTTTTTCGATAACATTCTTCTTATTATCCGAAAAATGTGCCTCCTTGAGCGTTTGAATCTTATTAATGGTATGATTCACACACTCAAAAATCAGATTCTCTTTACTTTCAAACTGTTCATAAAGGGTACGTTTTGAAATCTGAAGCATACGGGAAATCTCATCCGCACTCACTTTCACTCCGTATGAAGTGAATATGGCAGTACATTTTTCTATGTAATTATCTTTGCACATTAAACAATTAGATATAAATTTTTCCTTTTCAAAACTCTAAAAACGATTTTAGTTTTCAAATATTGTATTTACTCCCCAATAATTTTTATCAGTGCGCGTTTGCTTCTTTTGCCGTCAAATTCAAAATAAAAAATCTGTTCCCAGGTGCCGAAGTCAAGTTTGCCGTTGGTAATGGCACATACTACTTCACGTCCCATAATGGTGCGTTTGAGGTGCGCATCGGCATTGTCTTCAAATCCATTGTGGCGGTATTGACTGTATGGCTTCTCAGGTGCAAGTTTTTCTAACCACACTTCGTAATCGTGGTGCAACCCCGATTCATCATCGTTAATAAACACGCTGGCAGTGATGTGCAAGGCATTTACCAACACCAAGCCCTCTTTAATACCGCTTTCGTTGATGGCTTGTTGTACATCGTGGGTAATATTCTTCAATCCCCTCCGTGTCGGAAAATTGAAGTAGAGTTCTTTTCTAAAAGTTTTCATAATTAATAGTTTTCAGTTTATAGTTTTCAGTTATCAGTTTTCAGTTATCAGTTTTTAGTTTTTAGTTTTTAGTTATTTCATTTGTCCTACTACGATTGTAGTAAAGTTTTCTGGGACAAGATATTGTTTTGCCAATTCTTGTATTTTTTGTGGCGAAATATTTTGAATGGCGTCAATAATTGCTTGCATCTCTTTTTCGTCTAATTGGAAATCGTTCCAATAGGCATATTTTTTCTGGTAAGAAACGGAGCCATCGACTTCGCGCAAGAGTTCGCCCAACATATAGGATTTTACCAACGCAAGTTCTTCTTCGTTTACTAACTCTTTGTGCAACAGTTTCATCTCTTTAAAACACGCATTGATGGCGGCTTTTGTTTTATCCACAATCACATCGGCTTCTATGTAAAATATGGATTCCTCATCATAAAACAGATTTCCACAGAAAATACCATACGTATAACCCTTTTCTTCTCTCAGTTTCTGCATCAAGCGGGAGCCGAAATAGCCACCAAATAAAACACTTAGTATTTCAAAATTTCTTCTGTCAGGATGGTTATAACCGATATTTTTTCTGCATAAAATGAAAGAGGATTGGAGGGCGTTTTCGCGGCTTTCAATTCGTAGTGTTTTTTGAAGACCGTAAGAGCGTAAGAGCGTAAGACCGTAAGAATCTTCTGCTTTTCTGCTCTTCTGCTCTTCTGCTTGATGCGTATTTCGTAATTCGTAATTCGTAATTGGCTCCACGTTTCCCGTTACAAAAACCCGAATATTCTCTTTTGTAAAGGTTTGTTTGTGATACTCTTGTAGTTGTTCTATAGTTATGGCTTCTATATGTTCCTTTGTTAAAATGGTTCCGATGGGAGTATCGGCGGGAAACATTTCGGCGAACATGAGTTGGGTGGCGCGGTAGTTGAATTTTGCCGAGTTGTATTCCAAATCTTTGATTCTTGATTCTTTATAACGCTGTAAATCCTCATTTTTAAAAGTTGGCTCGGAAATGGTTTTATGCAAAACAGGCAACACTTTATCCAAATTCTTTTTGGGAATTATCCAGCGAATAGTGATGTACTGCGTGTGAATGTAGGTTTTCCACGAGGCTCCGTGAAAGGATAGAAAATCATCCATTTCAGTGGCAGAGTATTCCGCATTGCTCTCTTTTAGAAGTTGATAAGTGGCATTTGAAATATACTTAACCGGCTCATAAAGCGCACCGGCTTTCACTTTTATCAAAATGTGAATTAAATCTAAGTTGGGGTTGGGGAAGAAATGGGTAGAAAGGGAGAAAGGAGAAGAGGAGAAGAGGAGAAGAGGAGAAGGGAGAAGGGAGAAGGGAATGGCGTTTTGGTTATTGAAAATTATTGGAGGAGTGAGAGGGTAGGAGGTTATGGGTTGAATGGACGGTGCAATTGTTCTGTCCAAATCTTGATTTTTTTTGAGCCCTAATTTTTTACCCTCTTCCAGCATCATATTGTAGGCAGAGGTAAATTCGTTGGGGATTTTACCGTCTAAAATCGCTTCGCGAATAGCGTCTTTAATGATTCCTACTTTCCTGCACGGTTTAATTTGAAAAGTTTGCATAATCAGTTCGCCATCAATGGGTGGCTGCCAATTTCGCAGGCGGTCTTTTTCTTCAATCTCTTTAAGTTTTGCACGCACATTGGCAAAATTTTCCATACAGCGCTTAATCTTGTCGGGAATAGTGGAGGTAACGTCGGCTTCGCAAAGCAGCATCAGGTCGTCAATATCATCGCCCGCATCAAACAAAAGTCGTCGCACTGCGGAATCGGTAATCTCATCTTCTACCAATGCGATGGGGCGCAAGTGCAACGCCACCATTTTCTGTACGTAACGCATCTTTTCGTTGGCGGGCATTTTTAAGCCGTTGAAAATCCGCTTTACCATTTTGGAACCTATATATTCGTGTCCGTGAAACGACCAACCCACCTTTTCATCAAATTTTTTAGTTTGCGGTTTGGCAATATCGTGCAGCAGTGCCGCCCATAACAGCCACAAGTTTGAGTTAACCAAGGCAATTTTGTCCACCACTTGCAACGTATGGTTATAATTTTCCTTATGTCCCACGCCGTTAATCACTTCTACTCCTTTTAAGGCAAGTAATTCGGGAAGAAACTGCTGCAATAATCCGGTTTCATCGCAAAGTTTTATCCCCACCGATGGTTTTTTAGAGAGCATAATCTTATTAAACTCATCAATAATTCTCTCTTTTGAAATGATATCCAAACGGTGGGCGTTTCTTTTAATGGCGGCAAACGTTTTACTTTCAATGGTAAATCCCAATTGAGAGGCAAATCGCACCGCGCGCATCATTCGCAAGGGGTCATCAGAGAAAGTGATATCGGGGTCTAAGGGAGTTTTCAGAATTTTGTTCTGCAAGTCATCAAAACCGTTAAACATGTCTACCAATTCGCCTTTTTTTGCACCTGAAATACCAATAGCCATTGCATTGACGGTAAAATCGCGGCGCGAAAGGTCATCCTCCAGCGTGCCGTCTTCCACCACAGGCTTGCGGGAATTGAAGTCGTAGGATTCTTTTCGTGCGCCAACAAACTCAATCGCTGCCCCCTCATAAACAAACTGCGCCGTGCCGAAGTTTTTAAAAATGTTCACTTCCAACGTGGGCGAAATCTCTTTTGCCACTGCTTTTGCCAACTCAATCCCACTTCCAACAACCAGAATATCAATATCTTTTGAAAAACGATTGAGAAACAGGTCGCGCACCACACCCCCCACCACAAAAGTGTTGAGTTGCTTCTCTTCGGCAACTTTGTGAACAATTTTATAGATGGGATGTTGAGAAATTAATATATCGTTTTTCATCGTGCAAAAAAATGAAAAAATATGTTACTTTGCACTCTCATTATTTTTTCCAATGGAAACCGAAATACTAAAATGCAAAGAACTTCTATTACAGGGTAAAATACTGTTGTATCCTACCGATACGGTGTGGGGAATAGGCTGCGATGCCACTAACGAAGAGGCGATTAAAAGAATTTACGCCATCAAACAGCGTCAGGAAAGTAAAAGTATGATTATCTTGTTGGACAGTTCCGACAGATTGCCTTTGTATGTTGCTAAAATTCCGCTTGTTGCCTGGGATTTAATTACCCATACCTATCGCCCAACTACTTACATTTATCCTACTGCCCAGAACTTGCCCAAACAGTTGGTGCATCCCGATGGAACAATTGCCATTAGAATTACTACCCAATCGTTTTGTAAAAAACTGATAATGGCGTTGGGACGCCCCTTGGTTTCTACTTCTGCAAATGCTTCAGGGGAGGTTACTCCGTTGATTTTCACTGAAATAAAACAAGAGATTATAGAACAGGTGGATTATGTTGTTCCTCAGGAATATGCAAATTCTATCGAATATAAACCTTCCCGATTGGTAAAATTTATTGACGATTATAATTTTACAATTATCAGAGAATAATTATGAGAAAAATTGCTGTTTTTGCCGGAACTTTCGACCCCTTTACCATTGGACATCAAGATATTGTAAATCGTGCGTTGCCCCTTTTCGACCACATTATTATTGCCATCGGGGTTAATGACGAGAAAAAAACTGTTTTTTCCTTAGAAAAAAGATTGGAAATCATAAAACAGGCATTTATTAATCAACCAAAAATTAAAGTAGATACTTATACAGGGCTTACGGGCGAGTTTTGCAAAAAAAACAATGCCCAATTTCTGATTAGAGGGTTGCGAAATACCATTGATTTTCAATATGAAAACGACTTGGCAAAGGCAAATATGGAAATTTTTGATTTAGAAACCCTGTTTATTATGACCTCCCCTACACTATCTCACGTATCTTCATCGTTAGTAAGGGAACTTTACAAAAATAAAGGAAACTATCTTAAATATTTACCGTAACGTATTATGTTTAGATTTGAAAATGAAATTTATTTGTACGGATTGCTGATTATTCCGTTTCTTGTTGCAGGCTATGTATTTATCTATTATGCATCCAAAAGAAAATGGCGGCAATTTGGCGATGAATCGTTAATTCATAAATTAATGCCCAACCATTCTTTTCCGATGAAGACCGTAAAGTTTTCTCTGTTAATGGCTGCTTTGGTATGTTTTATTTTTGCGCTGGCAAACCCGCAAGTGGGAAGTACTTTAGAGAAAGGGATGCGCAAAGGAGTTGACATTATGATTGCGCTGGATATTTCTAACAGTATGCTGGCGGAAGATATTAAACCCAACCGTTTGGAAGCCTCCAAAATGGCGCTCTCACGTTTTATCGACCAACTGAAAGGGGATAGAATTGGGTTGGTGGTGTTTGCCGGAAAGTCGTTTGTGCAGTTGCCCATTACCAGCGACTACGCCGCCGCAAAGATGTTTGTGAATTATGTGCATCCTAAACTGATGAACGAACAAGGCACCGATATTGCCGCCGCTATTGACCTTGCGGCTGTTTCTATGTTGCCCGAAACAAAATCGGGAAATGCCGATTTGAACAAACTCGCCCAACTTACTTCAAAAGTGATATTAGTAGTTTCGGATGGGGAAGACCACTTTCCAGAAGCCGTTGACGTGGCGGCCCAGGTACGTAAATTGGGAATTACCATCCACACCATTGGAATTGGGGATTTGCGCGGTGTTCCCATTCCCGACGGTAGAGGGGGAAACAGTTATAAAAAAGATTTAGAGGGAAATACGGTAATTACACGATTAAATGAGGATGTTTTGAAAGAGATTGCCGCGGTGGGTGGCGGAGTGTATGTGCACGCCTCCAATGCCAATATGGGTTTTGAAACCATTCTCGATAAGATTAACAGTATGAATAAAGTTGACCTGAAAGAGATAACTTTTTCCAGGTATGAAAGCAAATTTCAGTATCCTTTGCTGTTGGGGTTATTCTTTCTATTACTTGAAGTATTGTGGTTTTCCGTAAAGTCGAGATGGAAAGAACTGTTGTCAAAATTTCAATTTGTTCTTCTTGCCTGTTTTATAATGAGTTGTGACTATAACACAAATCCTATACCACCAGTTTGTGTAGATTTTACTATTTATCCTAATGAAGTTACCTATCTTGATTTGAACTATGATGGGGGGCATATGTATTTTGTAGCTGGGGTTAACGGCGTTGTGGTGTATCGTATCAGTGAGATGCTTGGATTCAGCGCTTTCGACAGGGCGTGCCCATATGATTGGGAGGACAAGGAAGCATATCTTGTTGTGAATGAAAGCGGTATCATCTTAGAATGCAGAAAATGCGGCTCGCTCTACAATATTTTAGATGGCAGCGTTATCAAGGGCTCTTCAAAATACCCGCTCAGACAGTACTATTCAAAGTATGACGGAATGAGGCTGAGGATACATAGTTAAATTTTTAAAATCTCATTGATGTCCCCCTTAAAAATAATAATTCTTGGCACAGCATACCCCTACCGCGGGGGACTATCTGCATTTAATGAACGTTTGGCAAAAGAATATGTTGAGCAAGGGCATGAGGTTGAGATTTATACATTTACACTACAATATCCAAGTTTCTTGTTTCCGGGTAAAACACAATACTCGGACGAGCCTGCACCTATAGAACTTCGCATTTTCCGCAAAATAAATTCTGTTAACCCGCTGAATTGGTTCAAAATGGGAAGAAAAATATGTAAAAAGCAACCCGATTTAGTGATTGTGAAATATTGGCTTCCTTTTATGGCTCCATGTTTCGGGACAATTCTCAGACAAGTGCGTAAAAACAAAAAAACACGCATCATTTCCATTTTGGATAATATTATTCCTCATGAAAAAAGAATTGGAGACAAGATACTTACACAATATTTTGTGAACGCTGTGGATGGTTTTGTTGCGATGTCAAACTCTGTTTTACAAGATGTCAATATTTTTGACCGGCAGAAACCTAAGGCTTTTTCGCCGCATCCGCTGTATGATAACTTTGGAGAAAAGGTTACACGCGAGAGTGCCATTGTAAAACTAAAACTTGTAGAAAGTCAACGATATATGTTGTTTTTCGGATTTATCCGCGATTATAAAGGATTGGATTTATTGTTAAGGGCATACGCCGACAGCCGATTTAGAATTATGAATGTAAAACTTATTGTGGCAGGCGAATTTTACAACAATTCGGAAAAATATTTCTCTTTGGAAAAAGAGTTGGGCTTGGAAAATGAAGTGATTTGGCGTAACGATTTTATACAGGATAGTGAAGTGAAATATTATTTCTGTGCAGCAGATATTATTACACAGCCCTATAAATCAGCCACTCAGAGCGGTGTTACACAAATTGCCTACCATTTTGAGAAACCGATGCTGGTTACCAATGTGGGTGGCTTGGCAGAAATTGTACCTCATGGCAAAGTAGGTTATATTGTTAACCCCGATGAAAAAGAGATTGCTGATGCCTTGGTTGAATTTTACGAAAATGAACGTTTTAACGACTTTACTGCAAACATAGTTTTGGAAAAAGAAAAATACAGTTGGTCGAAAATGACAGATACAATTAATAATTTGAAAACATGATAATTAGAAGTAAAGCCCCTTTGCGAATTGGTTTGGCGGGTGGAGGCACCGATGTGTCGCCCTATTCTGATATTTACGGTGGTGCCATTCTCAACGCTACCCTGAGTATGTACGCTTATGCCACCATTGAACCCACTAATGATGGGAAAATCACATTCCAAAATCCTGCTACTCAGATTTCTGAAACTTGTAATGCAGATAAGGAATTGAATGCCGATGGTACTTTTGTTTTACATAAAGGTGTGTATAACAGGATTGTAAAAGATTTTACCCAAAAACCATTCTCGTTTCGCCTGTCCACTCATGTGGACGCACCAGCCGGCTCCGGACTGGGTACTTCCTCCACGCTTGTGGTTGCCATTTTGGGCGCTTTTGTTGAATGGCTGAAACTACCTCTGGGAGAATATGATATGGCGTATTTAGCCTATATTATTGAACGGGAAGATTTAGGTATGGCAGGCGGCAAACAGGACCAATTTGCAGCCACTTTCGGAGGCTTTAACTTTATGGAATTTTATAAAGATAACAAGGTTATTGTCAATCCATTGCGGGTACGTCAGCGATTTCAGGACGAATTGTCGTTCAATATGTTGCTTTATAATACCCAAACCAGTCGCGTTTCGGCAAAAATTATCGAAGCGCAGTCAAAAAACGTAAAGGATAAAAATCAAGAAACTATTGAAGCCATGCATCGCCTTAAAGAACAGGCAATTTGGATGAAAGAAGCTATTTTGAAAGGCGAAGTTGATGAGATTGGTAAAATTCTTGATTTTGGTTGGAAGCATAAAAAACAGATGGCACAAGGAATTACAAATCCCATGCTTGATGATATTTATGAAGCGGCAATTCGCGCAGGGGCAACAGGCGGAAAAGTTTCCGGCGCGGGCGGCGGCGGCTTTATGGCTTTCTACTGCCCTAATACAACCCGTTATGCTGTGGAACAAGCGTTAAACGCATTCGGCGGACAGGTAAAACGTTACGAATTTACATCTGAAGGATTAAAAACATGGACAATATGACAATAACACAAGCCATTCAAAACAGCATCAATGTAAAACAACAAATTTTAGATAATAATGAGTTGTTGGACAAGATTGAACAATCTATCGATTTAATAATTAACGCATTAAATAACGGAAATAAAATCCTTTTTTGTGGAAACGGCGGCAGTGCTGCCGATGCGCAACATTTGGCTGCCGAGCTTTCCGGACGCTTCTACTTCGACCGTGCACCTTTGGCATCAGAAGCCTTGCATTGCAATAGTTCCTACCTCACAGCAGTTGCCAACGACTACGGCTACGATGAAGTGTTTGCCCGCATCATTAAAGGCATTGGAAAAAAAGGAGACGTTCTGGTTGGATTGTCCACATCAGGCAATTCGCAAAATATTATTAAGGCTTTTGAGGTAGCTAAACAACAGGGAATAAATGTGATTGCTTTTACCGGCGCAACCGGCGGAAAAATGAAAGAGTTAGCCGATATTCTGTTGAACGTACCTTCTACAGATACGCCGCGCATTCAAGAAGCACACATTACCGTTGGCCACGTGATTTGCGAACAGGTAGAACAACGAATTTTCGGCGCAAAATGAGGACAACGGAAGCAATTATTCTGGCAGGCGGCTTCGGTACACGATTGAAACATATTGTAAATGATGTACCTAAACCGATGGCACCTATAAACGACATCCCTTTTTTATCCTTTTTGATGAAAAAAATGTCGGATATTGGTATCAAACACATCGTTTTGTCAACAGGTTATCTTCACGAAAAAATAGAATCATGGTATAATCATTCGTTTGAAGGTATGAAAATTAGCTATGCCCGTGAAGCAGAGCCTTTGGGAACAGGTGGTGCCATTTTGTTTGCTTTAGAAAAAACAACCTCAGAAAATATACTGATTTTGAATGGAGATACATTGTTTGATATTGATTTTGAATATTTTGATAATTTTTTCCATACGAAGAAAACCCCACTTGCCGTTGCACTGCGAAAATTAGAGGAAGTGTCGAGATACGGCTCGGTTTTTATTGACAACAATCAAAAAATAATATCGTTTGCCGAAAAAAATCAATCAAACGGCGAAGGATTGATAAACGGCGGAGTTTATTTGTTGAATAAAACTTGGGTGCAAAACCTGAATTTGCCCAAACTCTTTTCTTTTGAAAAAGAAATTTTGGAAAAATTATACAAAGAACTTGTTTTTTACGGTTTGCCATTCAATGATTATTTTATTGACATTGGAATCCCCGAAGATTATGAGCGCGCACAAAAGGAATTACCCACACTAATTAATTTTCAATGAACTACAACACTCTTTTTTTAGACCGAGACGGCGTAATTAACCGGCAAATAATTAATGGTTATGTTACTAATATTGAAGAATTTGAATTTCTACCAAGTGTTTTAGAAGCATTAGCAATTTTGTCAAATAAATTTCAATATCTATTTATTGTAACAAACCAACAAGGGATTGGAAAAGGTATTTTTAGTATGGATAAATTGCTTGATATTCATCGCTATATGTTGGAAAAAATTGAAAAGAATGGTGGAAGAATTGACAAAATATATGTGGCTCCAAATTTAGAATCAGAAAATAGTATGAACCGCAAACCCCAACTTGGGATGGCGTGGCAGGCAAAAAAAGATTTTCCGGATATTGATTTTAAACGCTCCATAATGATAGGCGACTCTGCTGTTGATATGCAGTTTGGTAAAAACGCCGGAATGACCACTGTTTTTCTTTCAAATAATCTTTCCGAAAATCAGGAAAATGCCGATTATATTTTCCAAGACCTGTTTGATTTTGCAGTAAATGGAGTAAACAACTTAGTAATTACTAATAACTCTTAAATATCTATGGCAGTACATAAAAAGAAAAAAAAATCATCCTTTTCATTCAAGAAAATACTGACAATTCCGCTATTTCTACTCAATTGCGTAGCTGCCATAGGGCTGCTTCTTGCTTTTTTAGCCCAGTATTTTCCTTCCCATTGGTTTACTTTCAGTGCTTTTTGCGGACTTGGTTTTATATACATTCTTGCGGTAAATGCCGCGTTTGTTATTTTGTGGCTGCCCCTTAAATATCAGTACGCACTCATTTCGCTCTCTCTTATCTTGCTCAATGTGGGCAATATAGATAAACATTTTCAGTTGAAAGGCACGGAAAAGCCACCCAATTGTGTGAATTGCATTAAAGTGATGACCTATAATGTAAAGTTGTTTGGGTTGTATGACACTGAAAATCAAAAGTTAAGACAAAAGAAAAAAAACACCATTCTTGGTTTTATTAAAGAAGAACAACCCGATATTGTGTGTTTTCAGGAATATTTTTACGACAAAACAGGAAAACTGAATTTCAACACGACGGATACTTTACTTTCGATTTTAAAACTGAAAAGTAAAAACTATCACTTTGAGTATTTTACAGCAGAAAGAGAGGGGTTGTTTTTTGGTTTGGCAACATTCTCAAAAAATAAGATTATTGGAAACGGAATTGTTGAGATGCCCGACAGTAGCGTAATTGCCACTTACATAGATTTTAAGCATAAAAATGATACCGTTCGCGTGTATAATTGCCACCTTGCCTCCGTTCATTTTGATTATGAGGATTACGAAATAGGTAAACAACTGAAAATTAACGCTGTGAACGACCCAAAATGGCAAAAAAAAGCAAGTATTTTATACGACAAGTTACAAATTGCCTTTCACATACGAAGCAAACAATCGAAAATATTGAAACAACATATTAAAAACTCGCCTCATTTTGTGATAGTTTGCGGAGATTTGAACGATTCGCCGGCTTCGTTTGCCTACAACAAAGTCGCACACCACTTAAAAGATTCTTTTAGAGAGAGCGGCAAGGGAATGGGCGAAACCTATCTGGGAGATATTTTTCCAAAGTATAGAATCGACTACATTCTACACGACAAAGCCTATAAATCGTATGGACACACGGTAGGAACGGATATTACCATATCAGACCATTATCCTGTTTTTACGTGGATTTCGTTGTATAGGAATTAGTAACAATTGACAATTGACAGTTGACAATTGACAATTGACAATGAACACCTACTGTATTATTAATTTTCGTGCCACCCGATGCTGTTTTGTTGAAGCCACAACCAAATAACTTCCGGCTTTCAAATGCGCCACGTTGAGTATTCCGTCATTAAAAGCATCTTGTTCAAAAATTATCCGACCGGACACGTCGTATATAAAAATATGGTAAGGCTCCTGCTGATTCGTTAGTACATTAATATATGTGTTTGCCGGGTTGGGCATAAAATTAAATGAGGAAATATAGGGCGAGGGCTGCTTTGCTTCATCAATTCCTAACGTATAATTTATCTCAATATCAGTAATATAGCCTCTTTTTGCAAAAGAAATATTTTCTGCTCCACTGCTTTCCAAACGAAAACGCGCCTGAAAGAAATCGCTGTTTTTAAACTCATTTAGCGAAAATTCATATTCCATCCAACTGCTATTACGACCGGTAATATAGGCTAATTTGTGCCACGTTTTTCTATCGTTGGTAACTTCAAACCACAAGCCCGCGTCAGATTTGACTTGGGTAGGATCGAGACAATAAGAAGAATAGGTAATGTAACTATTTCCATATAAATTACCTTGCCATTTAAAACGAATAGAAATATTTTCAGTATTATTGGGTATAGGAAACCAATCCATTTCTGCAATGGATAAGTAATTATCCTTGAATATTCCACTACCATTTGTATTGCAAAGAGAGTTTTTTTCACCGACACTCCTAAGTACCCAATCACTCTGTTCAAATCCAAATTTGCTGTTATTAAAATCGTTGTAATAAGGCAACTGTAAAGGTTCAACAAATATCACTTCATCTTTATTTGAGGGGGCTACACTGAGGTCAACGACATAGTATTCATATTTTTCCCCCACTTCAACATCATAATCCAGATAGAAATTATTAGTAGTTTCAAGAAGCATCGTATTGTTTTTAAATACTTTATATGAATTATTTTCGCCGGAACTGTCCCATGAAACTTTAATAAAATCCAAACCTGTGCAAGCACTCAAATTCTGTGGTGGTAACCACGCATTAGACAATTCGGCTGTAGCAGCAATAACTGCTTGAATAAAGGCTTCAGCCAAATCCAAGCGATTTACGCCGCTCCCAAGCGTGTCGCAAGGTTGATGGTAACAAGGATTTATTTTACTATATTCATAATCACCAATATACAAAGCAGGATATTCATATTTGTTAAAAGGCTGGTTGTCTGATTGCATATCCCCAAAGCTGAATCGAATAGTAGGAATAGATGGGATATAGGTATTTGCAGTTTGTTGATAAAAATTAAAAAGTGCTTTGGTAATATAAGAATATCCTGATGCCATTATTGTATTGGGGTTATCAGGAGGAAACCAACCAATCATATCCATAAGGAAAACAGCAAGAACGTTCATATTTTCTGTGGCGCATTTTTTGGCAAAAGCTTTACTGCCACTACAAACACAAGGGAGTTCATGTCCATTTAGAGGAAGAAAAATGATAGAACGTTTGGCAGGAAAATTTTTAAGTAATCGTGCACACTCCAATACTCCTGCGGTGCCAGAGGCATCATCATTAGCACCGGGATCATTAAAGGAATCATAATGAGCAGTAACCAAAATATATTCATCAGGAAATTCCGTGCCTTTTTTAACAACTACAACATCACCGGCATCTAATTGTTGCGAATTATAATCAAAATAATGAATAGAAATATCCTCATAGCCATAAGATTCAAAGCAATCGACCAAATAATTTTGTATAGTTACTGCAGCCGGTGACTGTGCATTTCTAATAAAACTCTGCATAAATCTAATATGCTTCTCTAAACTATCTTGAGAAACCTGATTGATGAGGTTTACAATTTCCGTTTTTGTTTCTGTGATAACCGGATAGGATTGGTTTCGGTTGCCTTTGTTATTAATTAGCGTTTGAGCTGACAAACTAATGCATAACAAGATAAAGGGTATGAGGATAATTTTTTTCATAAATTTCGTTTATAATTAACTATTAGGCTGCAAATTACAGTATCTCCAATGCTTTCACTAATCTGTCAATATCTCCTGCGCCCATCGTGAGTAACACTTCCGGTTTGTTCTGTTTCAACTCATCAACAAGTTCCTCTTTTTTGACGAGTTTTTTATTTTCATTTTTGATTAATGACAAAAGATAATCGGAAGTTATTCCCTCAATCGGTTTTTCCCGAGCGGGATAGATATCCAACAGAATAATTTCATCTAATATTTCAAGTGATTCGGCAAACTCTTGAGCAAAATCCCTTGTTCTTGAATAGAGATGAGGCTGAAAAACGCCGGTAAGTTTTTTTGTGGGGTAAGTTTGTTTAACAGCATCTAAAAATGCCCTAATTGCTTCAGGGTGATGTGCGTAATCATCAATATACACAAAATCTTCCCGCTGAATACGGATGTCGAAACGGCGCTTCACACCTGAAAATTCTGATAACGACTTTTGTAATAGTTGAATATCCACTAATCCATCGTTTTTCCATTTTAGATACTCGCAGCAAGCTGCAAAAGCGGCAACAGCATTCAAAACATTATGTTTACCCGGAATTGAAAAATTCTGAATATCAGAAACTTTGTAATCCGCTTCCTCCGAAAAACCATACGTTTTCTTTTTCGGATGTTCAATGTTGGCTGCAATTTCATCGTGAATTACCAATACGCCATCGGGTTGAATTTGGTTGGCAAATAGTTGAAAAGAGGTTTTCAGATGTTCGTATTTTCCATATATATCCAAGTGGTCTGCATCTAACGAGGTAATAACGGCAACTTGCGGGTGCAGTGTTAAAAAGGAACGGTCGTACTCGTCAGCTTCTACTATAACAGTGTCAAAATCAGGCTCAAACACAAAGTTGCTGTTGAAGTTTTTGGCAATACCTCCGATAAAGGATAAGACCGTAAGAGCGTAAGAGCGTAAGACCGTAAGATTGTTCTTCTGCCTTTCTTCGTAATTCGTAATTCGTAATTCGTAATTGCTAAGCATCTGCGTTATCATCGCCGTAGTTGTTGTTTTGCCGTGTGTGCCGGCAATGGCAATGGTGGGAAAATCTTCGCAAATAGCTCCCAGAATCTCAGCGCGTTTGCAAATTGGGATTTTCTGTGCAAGAAAATATTGATATTCTTTGTGTTCCGTTGGTACAGCAGGAGTATAAACCACAATATCCACATTTTCAGGGATTTTTGTAACATCCTCCTCAAAATGAACTATCGCACCCTCCTCAGTAAGTTGCGAGGTAATTTCAGAGGGCGTAAGGTCGTAGCCATATACCTCTTTTCCCTGCAGCAAGAAAAAACGGGCTAAGGCGCTCATTCCAATCCCGCCGATACCCAGAAAATAAATTGTGTTAATGTTATCTAACTTCATTGTTTACAATTAGTTTTGCCGCCCTGTCGGAGGCACCGTTTTCACCTAAAATTTCTCTTAACTGTTTATAATCGCTTTTCATTGAATCAATAATAGTGGGCTCACTTACTATTTTGCCAACCTCTTCTTTTAGTCTTTTCGGATTACATTCGCCTTGAATCAATTCGACAACAGCCTGTTTATCCAAAATAAGATTCACTAACGAAATGTATTTCAAATGTTTGCCTACCACAAGTTTGGCAATGATATAGGAAAGGAAAGTGCCTTTATAGCACACCACTTGCGGAACGTTCCATAATGCAGTTTCCAAAGTTGCCGTGCCTGAGGTTACTATCGCGGCTTTAGCATAACGCAACAACGAATAAGTATCTCCTTCCACCAAAATAATCGGTTTATCTTTTATGTGCGACTGATACAAAGCAAGCGGTTGCCATTTCACTTTGGACATTACAAACTGATGTTCAGGAAAATGTTCAGCCATTTTTACCATTACGGGCAACATTTTTTGAAGTTCCTGTTTTCTGCTTCCGGGCAGAATAGCAATAACCGGTCGGTCATCCAATTTATGTTCTTCCTTAAAAGTTTGCCAATCATCACTTTTTGTGGCATCGTGAATCACATCCAATAACGGATGTCCCACATAATCTGCATTATAACTATGTTTTTCGTAAAAATCTTTTTCAAAAGGCAAAATGGTAATCATTGTATCCACATCTCTTTTTATTTTGTGGATACGATTTTTTTTCCACGCCCATAACTGCGGGGAAACGTAATATACTACTCTGATATTTTGTTCTTTAGCAAACTCTGCTATACGCAAATTGAATCCAGGGTAGTCAATCAAAATCATAACATCGGGCTCGTAGAGCAGGATATCTACTTTGCAAATTGTGAAGTTTTTGAGAATGGTGCGTAAATTTTTAGCCACTTCCCAAAAACCCATAAAGGCAAGTTCGTTGTAGTGTTTTATAATTTCGCCACCCTGCGCCTCCATCAAATCTCCTCCCCAACAACGAAAATCGGCGTTGGAGTCCAATTTTTTTATGGATTTCATAAGATAAGACCCCAACAAATCCCCGGATGGTTCCCCCGCAACGATATAATATTTCATAGTAACTTAATTTTTTATTACAACTTGCAGGGTAGTTCTGCTCTTTTGCTCTAACAAAACAGGTTGATTTCCAATAACTTTCTCTATTGCTTCCGGTGTATAGTGCCGAATGGTAATCAATTTGGCGTTCGTATTATATCTTACTGCAAAGTTGGTCTCCAAATCTTTCAGCAAATTAGAAAAGCGGTTGGGTTTATTATCCATACAAATGGTAAAACTCATTGCCGAATTTTGCATCAAGTTGATTTTAAGTTTGTTTTTAGAGATAAAAGAGAATATTTTCGTCAAATTTTCGGCATCAATAAAGGAGTAATCTTTTGGGAAAATAGATAATAGTATCTGTTCCGTTTTAAAGATGTAGGAGGGTGTTTTATGCAGCGGCTCCACTTCAGAAATCTTACTACCCTCTTCCTGTGGGGCTAAGAAAGATTTTACAAACAATGGTATCTTTTTGTTTTGCAATGGTTTAATAGTTTTCGGGTGGATGATTGTGGCGCCGTAATAAGCCAACTCAACCGCTTCCTGATAGGATATTTCGTTTAATTTAACGGCATCGGGGTAAAATTTTGGGTCGGCATTGAGTAACCCGGGGACATCTTTCCAGATGGTAACCGCTGTGGCATTTAAGCAATAGGCAAAAATCGCGGCGGAGAAGTCAGAGCCCTCGCGCCCCAACGTGGTTACTTCATTATCTATAGTTCCTCCTATAAATCCTTGAGTAATAATGGTTTTATTGGGATTTTTTTCTACAAAATCGCGAATTGCTTTTTCAGTTTCTTTCCAGTCAATTTTTCCTTCGCGAAAACTTTCGTCGGTTTTTATTAAATCTATGGCACAGGCAAACTGATTTTCAAACCCATTCAAATTCAGATAGGTGGAGATTAATTTCGTGGAAAGATATTCCCCAAAACTTACAATATTATCGTAATCTTTATCATAATGATTGGAGTGTTTTTTTGACAATATTTCAAAAAGCCTATCAAAAATGGGGAGCAGCACGGCAGTAATCTTTCCAGAAGAATTTTCTAATTGCTTAGCTATATCGAAGTGGTAGCTTTTAATAATTTCGAAATTACAGTTCAGTGACTCGGGGTTAAAATACCAAGAATCCAACAGTTTTTCGAATTGATTGGTCATTTTACCCATAGCGGAAATAACGACAATCAATTTTTCATTTTTAAAGAACTCCAAAATTGTTTTCAGATTTCTCACAGCCTCGGCATCTTTTACGGATGCGCCACCAAACTTAAAGATTTTGTACATGAGTCTTTTCTTTAATAAATTACGTGTATCTTACTAAAACATCCTGTTTACGATGCAAAAATAATAATAATTCACAAATCTTTGTGTTCTTTGTGAAAAACTTTGTGTTCTTTGTGCTTAATGATATTATTATCCGCAAAACTGTAGTATTCCTCTTTGCAGATTACAACATGGTCTAATACCTTGATAGTTAGTAGAGATGCAGCATCTTCAATTTGCTTTGTAAGTGCAAAATCGTGTTTACTTGGTGTTAGGTCTCCGGATGGGTGGTTGTGGCACAGAAAAATTCCTGTTGCTTTTAATTCCAGTGCTTTTCCCATAATAAGCCGGATATCAACGGAAGTATTTGTCAAACCGCCCCGCCCAAATCTTTCGGCACCCAATAAAAAAGCCCCTTGATTGACGTAAATTACCCAAAATTCTTCTACACTCAGGCAAGCGTTTTTTGTTTGCATCAAATCCACTAAATCCTTGGTGCATTCAATCCTTTTTTTCTTTTCAACTGCTTGAGATTTACAGCGTTTTCCCAGTTCGAAAGCGGCGAGGAGTGTAATCGCTTTTACTTCCCCGATACCATTAATTTTTAGTAATTTATCAAATTTGATTTCGGATAAGTTATTCAAATTATGGTTGCAAATGGAGAGCAGTGTTCTTGCTACATCCACCGCAGATTGACTTTTAGTGCCATTTCTCAGTAAAATGGCTATAAGTTCTGTATCAGAGAGTGCCTGAAAACCAGATGAGAGATATTTTTCGCGGGGTCTGTCCTGTTTTGCCCAATCTTGAATAGTGAGTTTAGCGTGCGTAGTTTGTTGTTCCGGTTCATGAATCATTGTTTTCGTTTTAAGAGATAGGGTATGAGTATTTGTTCGAGTCCGCGATGAATATCCACGGGAATAAGGTCAATTTGATACTGTCCGCATTTGAGATTAAGTTCCTGAAAATACTCTCCAATGGCAGCCTGATAGTATTCTCGTATATGATTAGAATGCAGTTTGACTTCGCCACCGGTCTCCATATCAATGAATTTATATAGACGGTTATCGTAGGCAAAATCAAACTCTAATTTTTTATCGTAAGTATGAAACAGCAGAACATCGTGGTTATTATGGCGCAGATGTTGCAGGGCAAGCATAATATCTTCTGTTTTTGCCTGAGATTCAAACATATCGCTAAAAATTACAACCATAGAGCGTTTGCGAATTTGCTCGGCAATCGTATGCAGGGTATCGGTAACCATTGAGTTAGCGCGGGTTTCTTTAGAGATGGGTTGCAGTATTTTTTCAAGTTCGCGGTAAATCATTTTCAGATGGGTTTCGCCCCCGCGGGCTCTGGTATGGAGTTCCAGCGTATCGGAAAACACGCTCAATCCAATAGCATCACGCTGACTTTTAAGTATCTGCATAAGAACAGCAGCGGCGTAGATGGAGTAAAAGATTTTATTGGGAGATTGCAGGGTATAACTATCCTGCAAGGGAAAATACATTGAGGAGGAATGGTCAATAACAATATGGCAACGCAAATTGGTTTCTTCTTCAAAACGTTTCACAAAAAGTTTATCGGTTTTTGCATAGAGTTTCCAGTCAATATGTTTGGTAGGCTCGCCGGTATTGTATTGGCGGTGTTCGGCAAATTCTACGGAAAAACCGTGCATAGGGCTTTTATGGATTCCGGTAATAAAACCTTCCACAATTTGTTTCGCAACCAATTCAAGGTTGACGTATTGAGTTAGTTGTGTAAAATCGATGGCGTAGTTCATTTTATAATTTTCGGCAAAAATAAATATTTAGTACATAAGAGATACTATTTCCTCTAAAAAACATTGACATCATTCATAATTACTTTTTAAAATGGAGGAGGGTGCACACCTCCTCCAATATCAATAATTACTGATAATTAAATGTTGAATATTTATTCATTGGGTAGTTTTTGGCATAGGTTATTAGTTGGTTATTAGTTAGATGAGTTATTGATAAAGAATAAGAGGAATGCCGGCGCTCCTTTCATCGTTTCAACACTGCAATAATACGAAGATTAGCCCCCCTTTGTCAAGGGAAATATTAAATTTTATTAAATTGATAATCAATATTAATTTGCAGAAAAATTTACAATTGAAATTCAAATGTTAATAAGTCATATAAATACGAAAAGCGAATGGATTGCGTTATTCATTAGTATAAAAAAGTAAACGATATGGATAGCACGCGACAAAATAAAATTGCCAAACTGATTCAGAAAGAACTTGCAGAGATATTTTTAGAAGACGGAATACCTGTATATAATTGTATGTTAACAGTTACCCAAACAAGAGTAACCCCGGACCTCTCTTTAGCCCGTTCCTATTTAAGCATCTTTAATGCCGAAAACAACAACGATGTTTTAAAAGCAATTAAAAGAAATACAAAAGATATTCGGTATCGTTTGGCGCAAAAAGTGAAACATCAACTGCGAATTATCCCGCAACTTGACTTTTTTATCGATGATTCGTTAGACTATCTTGAAAATATAGAAAACCTGTTGAAATCTTAAAGTGTGAAAAAAGCATCAAACACCGCATTCTTTATAGCCCTCCGCTATCTGTTTTCACGCAAGAAAAATAATATCATCAATATTATTTCAATGGTTTCCGTGTTGGGAATTATGGCAAGTACAGCCGCGCTCATTATTGTTCTTTCGGTATTTAACGGAATGCAGGATTTGGTGGTAAGTAATTTCAACCGCTTCAACCCGCCGCTTAAAATTGAAGCCAAAGAGGGAAAACTGTTTTCGGTTTCAGATTTTCAATTTTCACTTTCCGAAATTGAAAAAATTGAAGGCGTTAAAGCCGTTGAGCAAGTGTTATGTGATTTGGTTTTAATTCATTACAACGATAAACAAACATTAATTACACTCTATGGGGTCTCCGATAATTATTTCAAGTTGTCCGGTTTGTCGGAGATGATTCTGGATGGAAAATCCGAATTTCTGTCTCAGACAGGCATTGTTTTTGGCGCAGGGGTTGCCGGATTTCTCAATGTTGAACTCAATTGTTTTGATGTTGCGAAACTCTATTACCCGAAGCGCCACAAAAAGAATCTGCTTAACCCCCTTGATGCGTTTCAAACTTGCTATGCCCCACCGCTGGGCGTCTTTGCAAGTTATACGCCTTATGACGAAAACAGTGCTTTTATTCCTGTGCACTTGGCTGAAGAATTATTTAACTGTGAATCTGAAATCTCTTTTCTATCTGTTTATCTGAATGATAATGTCTCAATGCAAAAAGTGCAAAAGAAAATTACGCAAATGATAGGGGAGGAGTTTACCGTAAAAAATCAGATGCAGCAAGAACCCCTGATGTTTAAAACGATAAAAGCAGAAAATCTGGTAGTATTTCTCATTTTGGGATTTATTTTGTTCATTGCCACTTTTAACATCATTGGCATTTTGGGAATGCTTATTTTTGAAAAGAAACAGGATATTTCTATTTTACACACTTTAGGCACCCCAAAAACGTTAGTTAAAAGAGTGTTTTTAATTCTGGGAACAATGATTGGAATCATCGGCGGGCTTTTTGGAATGTGTATAGGATTGATATGTTGTTTATTACAGCAACATTTTGGGTTTATTACTTTGGGAAACAGCGATTCTTCTTACTTGCTTATGGCGTATCCGGTGGCTCTGAATATGAAAGATTTTGTTACTGTTTTCGTATTAATCATCATAATCAGTTTACTAACCTCCGGTTTATCCCTGCGTGGATTGAAAAACAATTATTTAATGAACAAATATTAACCGTTATGAATAAAAAAATCTTCTTCGTTCTTCTTTATTTTGCCTTATTTTCAGTTTGTTGGGCACAAGA
>Ga0209737_10000857_pt1 | contig 23187 bp, 20 predicted proteins | sample TergutCu122P3_FD_187284 | JGI IMG/M metagenome (GOLD analysis project Ga0209737, IMG submission 187284) | Cubitermes ugandensis P3 segment gut microbial communities from Kakamega Forest, Kenya - Cu122 P3 (SPAdes) (version 2) | ecosystem: Host-associated > Arthropoda: Insects > Digestive system... | reverse complement strand
GATGAATTGATATGAAACAAACCTCTTTATCATGTAAAGTCCCTTTGATTCATTTCTGATTCCATGCACATCAAATCTGCATGTTGCTTTCATGTGAGCATGAGTTCTCTCACAACTTCCTCTTTCTTTGCATTCTTCTTCAAATTTTGGATTTAAAATGTTTGATTGCGAATATAGGCTCCAACTTTCTCTTCTCTTCACATGTTATCAAAAGTTTAAGCCATGCTTATCTTTCCTATATAGAATATCCAAGCATGCCAAGCAATCGTCGTGCCCAGATGAGTTTTTTTCGCTTCACTGGATCTACTTTTTCATCATCAAGATCAAATCCACACAGTGTAACTTTTTTTGCTCCAAGCGCGTGTGCGAAAAACACTGCTCTATCTCCATCACTGAAACCTCCAAAATTATGCACATGGGAAAAGGGCTGAGACTGAGTTGTGCAGATAATCAGCCCTGGACATAAAGGAACAAATGATTTAATTCGTGCGACATTATCACCATGAGCATGAATAACCAGGATCGTCTTATTTTGATTCATGGAGAGAATAGTCTCTTTTGCATCGCATATCCCATCAAGATCTGTTACAATAATATCTGGTGCCAAACCTTCTGCATGTAATCGAAGTGACGCTCCATCTGCTGCAATAACCATTGTACGCTCGATTTGAGTGTGAGATCGGTAAAGAGCATTCCAATCATCTAATAAACATGGAGCATTTCCGCATACAACAATCTGTTCGGTGCTCAAAATGCGTGCTCGTGCCTCCGGAAGAACATCGCGATGGACAAGTGATGCAAGGATCTGAGCTGATCTCTCATCATCAGCTCGGTTAAAAGAGAAGGACGAAAGAATTTCAGTGTAAATTGGCTCCCATTCAGTGAAATTCATTATTATCTTCTAACAGTCCAATCTGGCGATACAGATTTTGCAACAGTGGTTCAATTACAAGGTCCAACAAAACCTCTTTGTCCCGCACCAGTGAGAAGATTGAGAGTGGGATAGATGCCGCAGCCATTGTTACATGACCTCCTGCATCTCCAATGCCTCCAAATGTCTCAGACATAACTGCTCCAAGATTTAATCGCACATCTCTATTTCGGCCTGACATAATAATCGTTTCATCAGTAATACCATATACAATGGCAGTGCTGATGCCCTCAAGGCTTAGTAACAGATCAGCAGCCTGTGGCAATGCATCTCGATTCCTCACATACCCTACATTTGAAAATAAATACCCACTCTTTGTTTTTCTGTTTATTATCGCATTGCCCAGAATATCCATTGTCTCATATGAATACTGTGGGAAGATGATTTTTTCCAATAGATCGACATCTGCATACTCAAGCAGAAACGCTGCATTCATCAGATCATTTGGTGAAAGATTACGATGAAAATCCTTTGTATCTGTTTTTATTCCATAAAGTAATGCAGTTGCTAACTCTGAATTGGGTGTGATATTCAGTGCTTTAATGTATTCTGTTAGTATACTCGCACATGCACCATAATTTGGACGAATATCAATAAACGCTGCATTTGGGGAGATATTCTGCTCATTATGATGATCAATGATAATATCTACATGGGTATCGCGTGGAAGACCATTATTGATCCCCGGTCCTCCACTATCTACAAGTGCGATATATGTGCATTGGGACAGGATGTGTGCTTTCAATCGTTCCAGCTTCAGATCCAATAGATTCACAAGCGCTCTATTTTCCTGATATCCAATCACTCCATCATATAGTAATCGAACTGTTAAATTGGGATTTACAATATGTGCTAACGTTGCAAGTGCGAAGCCACATGAGATGCCATCAGGATCTGGATTCGTATGCAATACGATGCCAAGAGTTCCAGTCCATTGTTCTAAAATATGCATGAGTTTTGAGCCATTGCCATGAGATCGCAGCTGCTCAAGACTGGAATACGCAGCATTTGCAACGACCTCCTCAGGATATATAACGCTGTCAGCTCCTGCTTCAATGAGTTCAGTTTTATTTATAGGATCATTTGCTCGTGCGATGATATGTGCAGAGGAAAGTTTTTTTCGTGCCCAGCTCACTCCTGCTAGATTTGCTTCATGGTCGTCCGTGACAAAAAATACTACCTCAAACAATCCCAGTCCAGAGAGTTTTTCTTCATTTGTAACGTCGATACAGAGTGTTTCATAGTTCTGTGCACGAAGTTCCTTCACTCGTGAAGGATCATTATCAAGACAGGTACATGAAATATTTTCGCGGCGCAATCGCTCGAGTATAAGAAATCCTACGCTCCCACATCCACATACAAGACAGGAGAATTCTCCAGCTTCCTGAGACATTGGCATTTGCATATGGGTACATTATTGGTTACGCCGAGGTAAAAATGAGTTTGAGATAGATATTTATGTAGGTAACGAGAAAAATGTAATGCAATACTTTAATGGGCTTGTAGCTTAGCTGGCAGAGCGACAGACTCTTAATCTGTAGGTCAGGGGTTCGAATCCCTTCAGGCCCGTTCTTTTCTTTCATTTTCAATACACAAAATGATTTATATCAACATTTTATTTCCATAAATAAAAATGCCAATTTTGGCTGTAATTATAAAAAAATGTGTTTTATTTGAATAAAATTTGAAAATGAGATGCTGATATGGGGATTCGAACCCCAGTCCTCGGCGTGAAAGGCCGAAATGATTGGCCGGACTACACTATATCAGCACATATTATATTTTTTGCCACAGGATGCTGATATGGGGATTCGAACCCCAGTCCTCGGCGTGAGAGGCCGAAATGATTGGCCGGACTACACTATATCAGCATTTGTGCTATAACATATTTACAATACACTCATAAAAAGATTTGTTTTATGGGTTTCCCTTACCTACTGAATTGGAGTACCTTCTCGTGCGACAACAGTCTGAAATACCTCCATGAATTGTCGCGTAATTGGACCTGGCACACCTGTTCCAATCTTTCTTCCGTCAACAACGGTAACAGGTGCGATCTCGGCAGCAGTTCCTGTTACAAATATCTCATCTGCAGAATAGAGGTCAAAATATCCTGCATTTCGTTCAATCACCTCAATTCCGAGTGATTCTGCAATCTCTAATGCAACAGCACGAGTAATCCCGCGCAAGTTATTCAATGTTGGCGGTGTTACGATAGTACCGTTCTTAACAATGAAAATATTGTCCCCTGCCCCTTCTGAAAGGTATCCATTTGTATCAAAGAAGATCGCTTCATCTCCACCTTTGTACGTGGCTTCAATCTTTCCAAGAATATTATTCAGATAGTTCAGACTTTTTACATTTGGAGGCATCGCTTCCGCAGGTACTCGACGCACTGAAACACATACTCCGGTCAGACCTTTCTCATAGAGGTCACCGTACATCGCACCCCACTCAACTGCAATCACGACAACTGTCGGTTTTGGACATTTCCGTGGGTCAAGTCCTAGATCTCCTGGGCCTCGTGAGACGACTGGGCGAATATAGCAATTTGTCAGGTTATTCTTCTTGCAAACATCGATAATTGCCTTAGTCATCTCTTCTTTTGTGATTGGGATCTGAAGATCAATTGTTTTTGCAGAATCATATATTCTGTCTACATGCTCTGCAAGGCGGAATATTTTGCCATTATATGCACGAATTCCTTCAAATACACCATCTCCATATAAAAATCCATGATCAAATACAGAGATCTTTGCTTGATCTTTTGGAACAAACTCACCATCGAGGTAAATCAGAAGATTTGATTCCATAATGTAGTACTATCGATTTCAAAATAGATGAAGTCATCTGCTTTGGTACCTTCATTTAGCGCCTGCAGTGCTCAATAAAGCTCCGAAAAAAAGAAATTGAGGGCACTGGGTGAAGATGTGTATATCCTGCCATCACTGAATTCGTAATGAGCCCGTCATGCACCCCATCGATTCCAACTCCTCTCTCAAGTTCTATCCCATATTGTGGTTCTATTGGTTTAATATCAGAGTAATGAAATGCATGACCGTATATGGGATGTTCTCCAAATGGGCAATGAACTGACGTTTTTCCAATAACATACCGCACGATCCTTCGCACTGGGATAGAAGCAGATCCGTGTACAATATTGCACAATGAATATCTTTCTCCCTTTGAAAGTCCTTGAAAATCTTCCGAGATCTCAAGAGATGAGGCCAAATAGATAAGCCCACCACATTCTGCGTATATCGGAACACCATTTTCTGCCGCTATTTGAAGCCCTTTACGCATATTTTCATTTTCAGATAGGGCAGTAGCGTAATACTCTGGATATCCTCCTCCAAAGATAAATCCATCAGCATTTTCAACTTTTTGAAAATTATCATGCACTGGCGAGAAAAAAAGGAGATTACAACCGTGCGAGCGCAAAATGTCGAAAAGATCAGGGTAGTAAAAATTGAAAGCTTCATCATATGCAATTGCAATAGATACCCGCCGCTTACCCGTGTTCATTTCTGACATAAATACAGAATGTGAAGGAGTATGGATCGGAATTTCGCGTGCACAACGTTCAATCTCGTCAATATCAATATGTGGTAAGAATCGGTTTGCAAGACTCGTTATTACGGACATGGCATTTGTTGCATTTGCTTCTGTATATGGAATTAATCCAAGGTGTCGCATCGAGAGATCAGGATCACTGCTACGTGGGATGGCACCAAGTACAGGAATATTGCAGAAGTGCTCGATTGCAGTCTTTGCTTTTTGAATGTGGTGCTCTCCTTGTACATTATTTAGAATTACACCTACGATCTGTAGTTCTGGATCAAGCGTCTGAAAGCCAGTAATAAGTGCTGCTGCACTACGGGTAATGCTGCGTGCGTTTACAACAAGAATGATTGGGACTCCAAGGATTTTTGCAATTCCAGCAGTACTTCCTCTATCCAGTATCGGGTCTGCTCCCTCATACAATCCTCGAACTCCCTCGATAAGTGCAAAGTCTGCGTCTTTAGTGGCATGTGAGAAAACATCCGCGATCTGCTTTTCTGTCATGACAAAGCTGTCAAGATTTCTGCATGGACGCCCAGTTGCAGCTGTCAGGTACGAAGGATCGATGTAGTCCATACCTACCTTAAATGTCTGCACAGCATATTTTTTCGCGAATGTTGCTGCAATCGAGATAGAGATACTTGTTTTTCCAGATCCTGACCTGTCTCCTGCGATCAGAAGAGTGCGTATAGTGCGCATGTGTGTGGTTTTCACTCAGTTATTAGTTGTTTTAGACTCAAGAGATCTGAACACTGCTCCAAATTCACTTTCCTGAATAGATGATACTCCAAGCACATGAGGGTGCAAGTCTATCTCTACCACTACCCAGTCATGTCCTTGCTCTTTGAGTGGTTCGTACTGTCTGGGGCCATTGGTAATTGAAACACAGAATGTGGTGATGTATTTTTCAGGAATTGCATGGGGCACTCCTGATATCAGTAAAAAATCTGGCTTTTCTTTCTCAATGAGTGCCCCAATATCCTCCCCAAGCACACCATACTCATCAAGTGATCCGGTATGAGTAGAAATAAGTCCTCTCTCCTTGCATTCAGCATCAATTCTTCGTGCCATTGCTGCGACTCGTGTGAGGCCTTTGTCACCCAGATTTGCGTAATAGGATATCTCTGCATCTGGTCTTAGCTCATGCACTGCAAGGAGAGGGTCGATAAACATGTACGCTGTTTCTTTTTTTGCGTTCATGATGCACATACCCTTTCCTCCAGAGTCGATTTTATCGAGTAGTGATTTTGCCGCGATATGCTTTAAATCTCCTCTGGATGGAGTGATATATGATTTTGTTGCTGCACCACGTTCCCGCTCGACACTATTTGCCCCTTTCAGAATCCACTTCTGCCGCTCTAATTCTTCAGATGAGATCCATCCTTTTTCACATGCTTGTACAAGAACTGCAATTACACCGTCAATATTCTCACTAAATCCTGCATGGATATCTACAGCAATCGTATCGGCCTCGATCTCTGCTGCATCTACAATCGCTTCCAGGTCTTCGCCGATGATCATGGAGACACAGGTCCCAATGACTGCCATTCGCTTTGGAGAGAACTCTTCCTCCGCATATCTAAGCACATCAATGAGGCGGTTTTTTCCTCCAAAAATGAAGTCACTATCTGATAACGATGTTGTTAGGCATCGCATCCCATCTTCTTCAAGGAGTCGTGCATGCTTGAATGAGCAGCCTGATGGCCCATGCAGAATAGCAATGTCAACATCGAGATCTCGAGCTGTGTAGAGTGCTGCAACAATAGAACTAGGGCGTGGTTGTACGAATTTCATGTTTTTTCGCTTTTTCTATCTCCAGGTTTTTACAGCAAGAAGTGCAGGAATTTCTGGAGGAAGGGATGATTCTCTTAGCATTTTCTGTGCAGCATCAAGTGATGGTGCATTCTGATAGAGGTAGTGACTGCGATCCAGGTAGGTATTGATTTCTTTTTGTTCTGGTTCTGAAAGACCACTTGATATGAGTATGGTATATAATGGCTTGATGGCATTGATTGCTTCGATAATGGATGGTGCCGTCAAATTTTCACACACTGAATGAGCGTCCTGACCTATGCATAAGATAATATCTGATATGTGAGTTGTGTTACGTAAGTATCTTGCGGCTTCTATTGCAGTAATATGTGTGGTTCCTGAGTTTGCATCATCTAAGATTACTCGCTCATTTTGTCTCGCTAAAAAAAGCCTTCCTGACACTGGTTGAAATGAGTTTATGCCCTGTGGCTCAACTCCAAGTAATATTGAAGCAGCAATGGCGAGGGTGAGAGATGTTCGGTACTGGGATAAAAAGAATAAAGGATTTGTGCATGTGCCTTCCCATGCACCGTAATGGTATTTTGCGAGTTTGCCATCTACCTGCACAATGCTACCCACAGGAATGCCCTGTGGAATAGCATATAATTTCTCTTTTCCTGGAATAAGAGCACAAGGGCTGGTCTTCAGTGATGTTTTTTTGATATCAAGAGCTGAGCGAGTCTCTGCTCCACAGCTGTAATCTTCATCTGATGTGAGAATTGCGCAGTTGTGATACCCACTTACTCCCAGAGACTCTTCACAGATCATCCAGATCGTCCCATATTCCACGTATTTGCGTGCGACAGTTAGAACTGATGCAGGAGTTATGCTGAACTGCCCTATCTTCTCTCCTCCAGGATAGCTGTAGATTCCAGCAGAGCTGTGCAGTAATCCTGGTCCTGAGAGTGAGAGGCAGGAAGCAAGGGCATGTGCAGTTGTTGTTTTTCCCCTTGCTCCGGTTATCTCAACCATATGTCGAGGTCGAACGAATGTTCCATCTCGCTCCCATTCTGAGAGAATTTTTGCTACTGCTTCGTGATGAGTTTTTGCTGGAATATTGTGTTTCTGTGCAGCCTGCAGAAGAGGATGATCCATTCGGAGATGAACCGGATAAATCAGCTGATCATATGCTGCACAAGTAATACCATTTTCTGCATCGAAAAGAGAGATTGAGCCGCCATTCCGATACACATCAACCGTGTCAGCCGTGTGCCCGAGCTCTTCTAAATAAGCTGCAATTACGAGGCCGCCGTGAATGGTATCAAGGATGAGCGTTCGCATGGAGTTATTGAATCAGTTTGAATGCATCTTCTGCACTGGCAACCATGACATCAGCAAGGACTGGATGCTCACCAATTGGATCTGCATAACTCAATGGTACTTCACCATTGTTTGTTTTGAATTTTCCTGTTTTTTGTCCTGGTTCAAATCCAAGAATCGCTGGAATATCTTCATCGATGTGAACACCACGTGCCAGGAAGAGTGGCACAACAGCGAGTGCTGAGATATCTTCTGATCGAAATTCATCAAGAGCCTGAGGGATGGTTGGTTCATTGAACTCCATGAATCCACATTTCACGATGTATTGAGGGTGGGTTTCGCTGATACGGGTTGCGGTGTTTACAATAAGTTCCTTATTGTACTGTTTCTTGCTTCCATGTCCACATAATAAAATTCCTTGTTTCGTCATTGCGTATATAGTGTTACGTTAGAGAATAAAACAATTACTAGGATGTGAGTTGGATTGAAACATTGTGAGGGAAATGAAAGTATCGTTTCATTTTCCCTGCTTTCTGTCATCTCTCTCGCCAGATATCAATATCAGCCAAGCTGGAACATACCTGTTTTTCTGTTTGCAAAATACTATTGCCTTTTCAGCGTAATTGTTTTATAATCATCTCATAGAGATAATTATGCTTCTGGTAGATGCACACGATTCGCAATTGTAGATAGTCATCTATAATGGCTGCGAATCGGCGCACTTGAATTTTAATTAGAACATATACGGAGGTTGGATTTTTGCGTATTCAAATCACACAAAACGGACCATATATCGTGACTGGAAACATCCCTCTTAGGGAGGTCATCATCACCCCGGTAAGTCATCACAATGAACTTGTAGATGGGAAGGAACTGCCCCAGAGCGAAGAATACAATCTTTGCCGTTGCGGACATTCTCAAAATGCACCTTTTTGTGATGGTCGTCATGCTACGTCTCACTTCAATGGGGAGGAGACTGCTTCCAGGAAACCTTATCTGGACCGCATCACGGATGTGACTGAGGGGCAGACTATGCAGCTTTTGGATGATGGTCGCTGTGCCTACGCCCGCTTTTGCCACAAGGACAATGGTGACATCTGGACATTGACCGAGCAAGATCAGAATCTGGAAAACAGAAAAGAAGCTTTGAGTGCCGCCCACCAATGTCCTGCTGGACGTTTGGTTATGTATGATTTTGACGGGAACGCTCTGGAGGATGCAAACAAACCGGAAATTTTGATCGTGCAAGACCCTGCCCAAAGATGTAGTGCTGGAATCTTTGTAAAAGGACCCATTGTGATCGAATCTGCGGATGGAAGCGAGTACGAGGTCAGAAACCGAGTGGCTCTCTGCCGTTGCGGCAGCTCAAGGAATAAACCATTCTGCGATGCTTCCCACGCTAAAGACGGTTATCAAGATCGAAGTAAAACCAATTAAACGAGAAATCACTCCTGCTGATTCTGATGTGCAGGAGCGGTTTTTTTCTCACTGCTTGTCGTTTTTCGGATAAGTTATGGGCTGATTTCCATATGCTTATAAAATATGCTTATAAAAGATTTTGACAACTATTTACGCCACTTTTTTACGGACAATAATCAATAACTATCTTCCCTTATTCAATACAACAAAATATAAGAAGATCCTAGAGGAGATAGAACTGAGACACGATGATATCTTACAGGATTATGATTATGCAAACAATATCCACATAACCTCTTCAGAAGAAGATCTCATTTCTATCTTTAACAATCGAGGATATCATCCGTTAGAATCTGAGGTTATTGCATTTTGGAAGGTAAGAAGTAGTGGAGAAATAAACAGAGATCTCCGTGATGGAGTTGTAAATTACAAAATCCAGCTTCTTGACAATGCAATTGAGAGATCAGTGTTGATAAAACCATATATTCTTTACCGTGGGCTTGGAGTGGAGCAGGCAGAAGAAGTTACAGGTTTATTGCCTGGAGAAACCTATGAACCTAAACAATTCACTGCAACAAGCACCAATTCAGACAAAGCTCGCGAATATGCAGCAGATGGTGGAAAGGTCATACTTGAAATCAGAACCAGAGTCAGCATGACGGGACTTGTCTTTGGCGATATTGAATACGAAAGTGAAATTTTACTTCCTAGAAATATTAAACTACGTATTATTCAATCAGAAAATCTTATATCACATGTGGATAATACTCAATACATTAAGATATTGTGTGAGGTGGTTGAATGAGTGAAGCGAAAAAGATAATTGGGCGAAGGACTATACACGAGCAAGCTGTGCACCACTGGGGTGGTGATTTTGCGTGTGGTACCTCAATCCTTCCCTCTCCTTCAGAAGTTAGGCAAATGAGACAAGGGGGGAACGATCAAGCAGGCAGGCGTATCATCGATATCATTGCACAGGCAGATATAAACGACAAATGGCTCATCGAATCAACTGCGAGGATGCCATTGGATAAAATTTATGGACGCCTTGAAAAAGGAACCGAATATGGATACCTTGACTTTCTCACTCAAAATTTCCCAGATCTCCTGGAAAAGATTAAAACGAAGTATGGTAGTATCCCACTAGTGAAACGTTCACCATACGTTGATGTGTTCGCTGATGAAGATGCCCACCACCTCATCAACACGATCTCCCGTTTAATTCCTGAAGAGGTCTACGAGATCTATCTTGTGGATAGAGAGAGTGATGCCATGGTTCATTTCTTAGAACGCAACTTCCCACAGATCTTAGAAGAGATCAAGGTGAAATACAAAATACTCCCTGTTGTGAAAGCTGCGGCAGTTCATCAAAGCACTGCCTCCCCATAGGCATCACTCTTCTATTTCACAACCTGCCACCTGTCTGAGTGACTGCATACATTTCCATCAGTCACAGACAGTGTCATTCTGTTGCATTTTTGAAAAAAGTAATTATCCTTCTTTCTGCTACTTTTGTTTGGAGTGCTACTGCGCTTGCTTCATCTCTAGCTTATATCAACCAAGCTGGGACATACCAGTTTTTCTTGTCTACTGGGAGGAGGTCATTTGCCATGCATACTACGGCACCTTCACCAATCTTCAATTTGTATTGATCTAAAGCACCACATTTTTCTGGCTCTGTCACGGGGTGCAAGACCTTGAAATGTTTGATTGCCTCGCTGCCAGGTGATGCTGCTTTTTTAATCTCAATTGGATACAGTGTACCATCCTGCAACAGAAGTAAGTCGATCTCTTTTTTGTCCTTGTCTCGGTAGTAAAAGAGAGGTGGCTCTTTGGCGGCGTTTAGATAGCTTTTGTAGATCTCGGAAAACACCCAACTTTCAAAGAATGCGCCAGACATAGCTCCACGTTCTAATATCTCAGTATTACCCCACTTTAGCAGATATGCACACAGACCGGTATCCAGAAAATGCAGGAGAGGTATTTTGACAATGCGCTTTAGTGCATTATTATGATATGGCTGTACCAGTGCGACGATATGAGATGAGACCAGGATTGACAGCCATTTTTTCGCTGTTGGTGCGCTGACTCCGACATCTTTTGCCAATTCGTCATATATGATTGGTCTTGCCGTACGCGCGGCTACACTGACCATAAATTGATAAAATGCCATTTCATCTGCTACTTGCGTTAGATCTCGAATGTCACGCTGTAAATAGGTGGAAATATAAGAGGAATAAAAGGTTTCAACGTTTATACTTGTATCAGTGTACAAAGCAGGCAGGCTTCCGCGGAATATGCGCTCATAAATATCAGTCAGGCTCATTTTTGGAACCATTTTCAGGCGAGAAGTCAGGCGCTGTGGAGATGTAGTAAACGCTTCTGATAAAACATCATTTATTTCACTGTTGGAAAGGCCAAGCAGGTTCAGTATGCCGACTCGTCCGGCTAGGGATTCGCTGACATTTTTCATAGTATGGAATATTTGCGAGCCAGTCAGCCAGAAGTCGCCTTTGTTATGGGAACGGTCAACACTCATTTTGATATATGGCAATATCTCTGGGGCGTACTGTATCTCGTCGATCGTAACTGGCGGTGTATAACGCTGCAGAAACATGGCAGGATCATTTTTGGCGAGGAATCGTACATCTGGATCATCCAACGTTACGTAATTGCGTTCGCTTCCCCCAAGCTTTTGTAGCAATGTAGTTTTACCTGCTTGTCTTGGTCCTGTGATAAGCATAACAGGAAAAGATTTTGACACTTTCAGGACTTCATCCTCGATAGCACGATTGATATACATATACATATAAGCCTCGCCACGAGTTGGCGCGAATATCCCTCTCTCCTTTCGTCGAGCGGGATCTAAATTGTTGTTATTTCATTTTGTTACCTTAATCCCATATCGACGTAGGAGATATGGGGTCATCTTGCCTGCTCGCGGCATGGCGAGTTCGACTATTCTAAATTATAATTTTATGATGGGCGATACTTATTTTTTGTCAAGTGTGCCATGCAGGATAAATGATAGTGGAAATTCGCCTGTGATTGGCAGATCTGTTTTTGGCATCTGGATGGCAGGGATTTCCTCTGATTTCCGTCCTCACTCAATGGACGTGAGGCTGGAGATTGGCATATGGGGTAAGGTTTCCAGGTTGTGGGTAAATGAGGGTGTGTGTAGCATACATTCGCCTCAAATATTTGACTATTTTGAAATTACTGCGTTTTAATGTGTTTTTATATTCGTCAATGTTTCTGCAAGATTTTATTACGTAAATTAGGCGGCAAAACAGAGAATAAAAGACATGTGATTAAGTATATGAAGAAATTGTATGTATATTTGTCACGTTTCGATATTACAAATACGTTCGTTTATGAACTGTCCTTTTTGGTTACATTTTCACTGCATCAGCATTTAGCATTTTGCAATTGAAATTTTATTTCGTTCATCGAATGAGATAGCTCATAAAGGAACGTTTATGCAACATCATAATCGGGAGATTCATGATGAAATGCAGTTCTGAACTCAAATAATCACTCTTCCTGCTGGCAGATAGGTGGCGGGCAAGAGGTTGGGTGCTGTAATAAAACACATTATAACTTTGGGGAAGTTTTACCGATGATATTGCGTCATTTCATCTTTTTACTTGTAGTTGTATCGCTCATGTCCATTCCTGCGGCTGGTGCTGTTACTGTGATTCAGCCCGGTGTAGATGGAGCTGGTTACTTTTGGTCTGGATCAACTGTATCCATTGTTTTGCCAGGTGAGTACAGATTTGCTGCTAATCTTCCAGGTAATACTGTAGTTGATGTAAGATCTTCGGAAGTCACACTTGATGGGAGAAATGTACCCATTCATCGAATCATTGGACAACCGGACTTAGATCTCAGAAATATTGCCATTTATGTTGATGAGCCTAATTATCGCGGTCCTGCAATAAGCAGATGCAGGAATATTGTGAATTCTTCTATTTTCGTTAAGAGTTTTTCAATTCCTGTGCTTGAATTTGTTGGAATTGGAAGTTTGTATGGAAATATAGATGATACTTCCAGCATTACCCTCGATGGTAGCCAGCACAATTATTCTCACTTTTATGGGGTTGATACCCTTTATGGTACCATTTCAGGCGGAACATTTACTGTTGCAAACCGTGGTGGGGAGTATGCCTCAGGGGTTAGGCGTATCCTGGATAACGGTGCTATCTCTGGTGGAAAATTCATAGTCACTGGGGCGATGGCTATGGGTGTCGGAGGTCGCGGAGATCACACTACCAACCACATAGATCCAACTAGTGGAATACATGATAATGGATCCATTTCTGGAGGAGAATTTATCATTACCGGACTTAAATCCGAGACTTTCGGAGTCACTCATATCACGGATGATGGTGCTATTTCTGGTGGAACATTTACCGTTACACACACATACCACTTACGGAATTCACTCTATCAGTGGTAATGGTACAGTATCTGGAGGAGAGTTTACAGTTACAAGCACAAGAGGTGGTGTTACATTCCTTGGGCAAATTCGAGATACTGGAGTGATTTCCGGAGGAACATTTACCGCTACAGGCGAACGTACCGCCATCTCGGTTGGCAGGATTCGTGACAACGGAGAAATATCCGGAGGAGAGTTTACAGTTACAAGCACAGGCGAATTTGGAACTGCTCTATCGACTTCATATATCAATGATAATGGTATAATCTCTGGTGGGAAATTTACGGTTACAAGCCAAAATTTTGATGCTTGGGGTATTCACGAGATCTATGACAATGGGGAAGTATCTGGAGGAGAATTTACGATTACAGGTCCAGGTTACCGTCCTATTCAGGGAATTAATTGTGTCCTGGATAACGGTACAGTATCTGGAGGAACATTTACTATCACAAGCACAGGTCATTTTGATGCTTACGAAATTGGTGTTGTCCATGGTAACGGTACAGTATCCGGAGGAACATTTGCTGTTATAAGTCACAAAGGTGCTGCTTACGGAGTTAAAGATGTCAGCGATAATACTAATCGTGGTTATGGAGGCAACATTTTTGGAGGGGAATTTACTGTTAATGGGCAAAATAAAGCCTATGGGATTGGTGATGTCCATAGAAACGGTATAGTATCTGGCGGAGAGTTTACTGTTACAAGCCACGGTAAAAATCAAAATCCTGGAACTTATTATAGAAATTTTGATGGTTACGGTGTTGAATCTGTTCGTGGCACCATTTTCGATGGAAAATTCACCGTTATTGGCAATACTGTATCAGGCATTGGACAGCTCACTGAAAGCGCAATAATGTCTGGGGGAGAATTCTGGTCTGTTGGTACAGAACATGCATATGGTATAGGTAGCCACTCTGTTTCGGCGGACCTAACTGGAGGCACAATAAACGTCTGGGGTCCAACTGAACAAACAACTACTGCTATTGGAAACAGAGGCCTAACCGGAACTCCCATCCCATGTTATACCTTCCCACATCCAGTCAATGGTGAGATCTATGGAAGAGGAGCAACCGAATATACCATAAATGATGCAATTTTAAGAGGAATTTATGACAATGTGCCATGTGGAACACCGACCACTTACACAATTACTCCAAATGCTGGAGCAAACGGCTCAATAAGCCCTGCAACTCCACAAATTATTAACGAGGGAGGAACTGTGGCCTTCACCATTACACCATATCAAGGGTACATCCTTGATCAAATCACAGTAGATGGCAACGTTGTTACACCAACTATTGCAGATAGATGTCCAAATGGTAGCACCCCTATTGGAGGAGTGTGTACTGCAACAGCAACCAGTATAACATGTCCAAATGGTTATGAATCCGTTAGTGGTGCATGTAAAGCACCACTTCTTACTTGTCCTGATGGAGGTTCTGCAACTGGCGGGGGTTCATGTCCTGCAGCTGCTGGAACATGTGCTGATGGATGACCAAAGTGGATTTACTCTCCTTGTGGATTCAGGGTTCATGTCCTGCAGCTGCTGGAACATGTGCTGATGGTTATGTTTTCTTTTCTCATGGTGGTAGTGGCGCATGTGCTAAAATTGAGGATTTAAGCTTTGATGGTTTAAGATACCAATGTGTTGCTACGTACGGATGTAGTGGTCCAAACCCTATAAGCATGACATGCCACGAGGGATATGAATTGGTTTCAGGACATTGCGTAAATCCTTCAACTCGTGCCATAGTCTGTTATGATGGTACTGATATTGGTTTTGGCGAAACAAATATATGCCCAAATCAAGTACCGCGAGATACGACATGTCCTGATGGCTACATTAATAGTGGTGGAGGGGCATGCACGGCGGTTCCAATTAATGGAATTTGTCCTGGAGAGGGTAGGCTCCAGCAGGGTGTATGTTATGGAACCCAAAATCAAGGATGTCCAGTGGGCTATGGTTACTGGACAGAGACTACATGTAACCAGTATAGATATGAATATCGTCGCTGTCCGGACGGTACTATTTCTAGTTCTACGAGTCAAGATTCCTGTCTTGACAAAACACCTGAAGGTGTGACATGTCCAACAGACTATACAGATAATGGCAACGGAGGATGTGAAGCAGATCCAACTGCCACAATCACGTACACATTCACTGATGTCAGGCAGAATCACACGATTCACGTAACATTCAGAGAAAGTATCGGACCTATTGCTGAATTCACTGCAACACCGCGTGCAGGTCATGCCCCTATGACGGTTTATTTCACAGACCTTTCAATCGGCGATATTGTAGAATGGCACTGGAACTTTGGTGGTGGCAGCACATCCAATGAAAAGAACCCTGTGTACACCTATTCAACAGAAGGTGTTTACACAGTAACACTGCAAGTTAGGGACACGAATGGTAGAGTTTCAGCTTATTCTGTTCCGGATTATATTCTTGTAACTTCTTCTCAATTATACACTGTCACATCCAGTGAAAGGGGTGGAGGAATCGCGGTTCCAACGGGTGGTCCGTGGGTAATTGACGAGGATAACTATGCCGTTATATCATTTGATTCAAGACCAGGGCATGAACTTCTGGGGATAGAAATAAATGGAAGATTGTATCCCAAAATGGATTATATCAGACTCCCTTCAAGTGAGATTCCTTCTGATGAAAATGGAAAATATGAGATCGTTGCAGTTGGAAAAGAGCGTGACAACCAGATTCGCGTGAATTTCACCGCTGACATTTGTAAGGAAAATGAAACACCTTGCAGAGGAACTGTTCCATTGGATGTTACATTTACCTCCATAACAGCTGGTAGTGTAATCCCCGGTGAATGGATCTGGGACTTTGGAAACGGAGAAAGAGGTGAAGGTGAAACTTCAACGGTGAAGTATACCATGCCAGGTCTCTACACCATCTCACTCACTGGAAAACAGGGTCAGCTGTCGGGAACAGAGACGAAAATAGGGTATATCTATGTAGAACAAAAATGACGTAAATTTTACTTTTTTTAGTGTGACAACACAAACCAGTCTATGACTGGCCCACACCATTATTCAAACCATGACAATTTGTCACGGTTTTATTTCCTTTCGTAATAAGCCGTTGTTTCAGCTTGCGCTAAATATGTAGGTGGGTCAACACTCTCTGCCAGAGGCGGATTGTTCATTGTATGCGTTACTCGAACATGCGAGAGGATGGAAAACTAATCCTAACTATTGGTTAGTGTAACATCTCCGCGCAACATGTTTAATCTTGAATATAATCACATTCAAACTCAAAATATTGGGTATTTTCCTGGCATAAAGAACTGTTTAAATAATGTTCAATCTCACAAATTCAGAAATATTTATATAGAACTACAATACAATATTGTATTGCAACAATGGAACAAAGAACAGAAGACGAGTACCAGGGCGATGAAAAATCACAGAATGTGGATGCTTCTATGACTCAGGAAGAAGTAATCCAAGAAGGTGATGATTCGCTCGTATCCTCTCAGAATCAGTACTCTGAGCTTCTGGAGAAACACATACGTTTGGCCGCAGATCTTGAAAATATCAGGCGCCGAAGTTCTCAGGACATAGAGATGCAAGTCACTCGTGCAATCACGAACTTTGCTCGAGACTTGCTTGAGGTCGCTGATAACTTCGAACGTGCCATTGCAACGCAGGAAGGTCAGATCCCTGAAGGCATTATGCAGATCAAGAAACAACTTGAAAACGTGCTTGAAAAACAAGGTATCACTGCATTTTCTTCTCCAGGAGATCGGTTTGATCCCACACATCACGAAGCAATAGCCTATATTCCTTCAGATAAGCCAGAAGGAACAGTTGTTGATGAAGTCTGTAGAGGATACAAACAACATGATCGCGTTATCAGGTGCGCCAAGGTAACGGTTTCAAAAGGAAGCGAAGAAGAAAATGTGCCGAACGCATAAAAACTTGAATCACAGAGTGAATAAACAGATTTCAATAATCATTCATTATACAAAATAGGAGAAATATCATGGCATCAGAGAAAATTTTAGGAATTGACCTTGGAACGACAAATTCATGTATGGCCATCATGGAAGGTGGTAAATCAACCATCATTCCAAATGCAGAAGGGGGTCGTACAACTCCATCAGTTGTTGGTTTCACAAAAGACGGAGAACGTCTTGTTGGTAGTCTTGCAAAGCGACAGGCGATTACAAACCCTGCTGGAACTGTGATCTCAGTCAAGCGTGGTATGGGTTCTGACAAGAAATACACCATTAGTGGCAAGACCTATACCCCACAGGAAATTTCTGCAATGATTCTGCAAAAACTCAAAACAGATGCAGAAGCATATCTCGGAGAAACCATCTCAAAAGCAGTCATAACCGTTCCCGCATACTTCAATGACAGTCAGCGTCAGGCAACAAAAGATGCTGGAAAGATCGCTGGACTCGATGTCCTCCGAATTATCAACGAGCCTACAGCAAGTGCCCTTGCATATGGTATCGACAAAGAAGATGACCGCACTATCGTTGTATATGACCTTGGTGGGGGTACATTCGATGTTTCGATCCTGACCCTTGGCGATGGAGTATTTGAAGTTCAGGCAACTGCTGGAGATAATCAGCTTGGTGGAGATGACTTCGATCAACGTGTCGTTGACTATCTTGTGGATGAGTTTAAGAAAACCAGCGGAATTGATCTGACAACTGATCCAATGGCGATGCAGCGTCTGCGTGATGCCGCAGAAAATGCGAAAATCGAACTGTCACAGACACAGAAAACAAATGTTAACCTGCCATATATCACAACTGATTCAACAGGGCCAAAATTCCTGGATATTGATCTCACTCGTGCAACGTTCGAGCAGCTGATCTCAGACCTGGTAGACAAGACGATTAAACCTTTGAAGCAGGCTCTCTCAGATGCAGGAATCGATGCAGCTAAGATCGATCATGTTCTGTTAGTTGGAGGCTCAACTCGAGTGCCACTTGTACAGGAAAAGGTACGTGCAGTACTGAATAAAGAACCAGACAAAGGTATCAACCCAGATGAATGTGTCGCACTTGGTGCAGCAATTCAGGGTGGTGTGCTTTCGGGTGAGACCAGCGACATCGTACTCTTAGATGTTGCTCCACTGACGCTGTCCATTGAGACCCTTGGGGGTATTGCAACCCCATTGATCGAACGTAATACTACTATTCCAACAAAGAAGAGCCAGATCTTCTCAACTGCGGCAGATAATCAGACCTCAGTTGAGATTCACGTCGTGCAGGGTGAGCGAAAGCTTGCAGCAGATAACTTCACGCTTGGCAAATTCCAGCTGACTGGCATTCCACCAGCTCCACGCGGCATTCCACAGATTGAAGTAACCTTTGACATTGATTCAAATGGTATCATCAATGTCTCTGCAAAAGATCTCGGATCAGGAAATGAGCAAGCCATAGCGATTAAAGGCAACAAAAAACTTTCTGATGATGAGATCGAACGCATGGTCAATGATGCAAAGAAGTTCGAGGAAGAAGATAACAAGAAGAAAGAAGAGATCGAACTTCGAAACAATGCAGATATGGCAATCTTCTCTGCTGAGAAGCTCTTAAAAGACAGTGCAGATCAGATCGATGCTGAAGATAAGGAGAAGATCGAGGCAGGTATCGAGAAAACCAAAGCAGCACTTACTGATGGAGATTCTGAGAAAATCAAGACAGAAGTTGAGGCCCTGACAGAAGCAGTCTTTGCAGCAACCACGAAGATCTACCAGAAAGTTCAGCAGGAGCAGCAGGCAAATGAAAACCAAAATTCTGCTGATGCCACTGCACAAGATGACGATGTCGTTGACGCTGATTATACAGAAAAGAAGGAGTGAGTGAGTTAGATGGTTGCGGGAGATTTCTATGATCTGCTCGGTGTTTCACGAAATGCAGATGAAAAAGAAATTAAAAAAGCTTACCGCAACCTTGCCCGCAAGTACCATCCAGATGTAAGCAAGGATGAAAAAGCTGAAGAGAAGTTCAAAGAGATAAACGAAGCATACGATACGTTGTCTGATCCACAGAAACGTGCCCAGTATGACCAGCTTGGGCACGAGAACTTCAAAAATGCATCAAAAGGTACATATGGTGGTGGCGGGCACGGAGGTGGCTTCCATGCCGATTTCTCCGGCTTTGGAGATATCTTCGACTTTGCATCAGATATTTTCGGAGGTGGTCGAAGACATGCAGGACCTCAGCGTGGAGCTGATCTCCTCATGCGACTGGAAATCACATTAAAAGAAGCAGCCCTTGGAGTGGATCGCGATCTTGAGCTGATGCATTATGAGGCCTGCCGAAAATGTGATGGAACCGGCAGTGAGAATAAAAAGACCTCTAAATGTCCAAAATGTGGAGGTTCCGGTCAGATTCGGCAGGCTGCACAGACACCATTTGGTAATTTCATACGACAAATGTCCTGTGATCACTGTGGTGGAACTGGCTCCATTCCAGAGGTTCGATGTTCAACCTGTAGAGGTACGGGAACTGAGAAAGTTAAGCGTACAAATACAGTTCATATTCCAGCAGGAGTTGAGACAGGATCTCGAATACGCCTTGAAGGGTACGGGGAGGCAGGGGATCTGGGAGCGAAAAACGGAGATCTCTATATTGAATTTGTGGTCAAGCCAGATCCAACCTTTATCAGAGTTGGTGACAATCTGGAGGTAAAAGCAACTGTGTCTCCAGCACAAGCCGTGCTTGGAGCAACGATCGTGATCACAACGATAGATGGGAAGAAATTAGATCTCAAAGTTCCAGCAGGTATACAACCAGGGAAAAAACTCCGTGTCGCTGGTGAAGGCATAAAACGCCGCGGAAGGCCAGGAGATCTGCTTGTACAGATTACAGTTCTGATTCCAGAAAAGGTCAGTGGCGAGCTGAAAGAGTTATATGAAAAGATCTCTGAACTGGAAAGTGGAACAAAAGGAACGAGGTCAAAAGAAACTGATAAGCCTGGTCGTCAGAAAAAGAAAGGATTCATGGAGGCCATTCTTGGAGAATCCAAGAATTGAATCAAGCACGTCCTTTCATCCACCTCTCCAATTAAAACATTGTTCTTTTTTATTATTTATGAAATGATTAAATTGAATTGAATGCTTCTGGATAAAATTTTCTTTGAAATCACTGAAACAAAGCATTAAACATTCATCCACGAAAATATAAGACGGAATGGATATCTTTGATGTTAAAACTGGAGAAAAACTGACCTACATCTTTCTCATAGTCATTCCGGTGCTGATTGGAATTGTAGCAGTTCTCCTGTCTTTCTCAGCAGATGACGGAATAGATCCAAAAATGCTCGTGGCAATGTTCGTCTGTTTTTCTATCTCATTATACTTTGCAATGCAGTATAAAATGCATGAAGATGGAAAGAAAAAGGCAGAAAAACTCTCTGCAGACCTCAAAAAAGAATTAAATGCAACAAACATCCCTGAAACTACAGTGGATGAGAGTCAAAATAATAGCACAATAAAGAAAAATACTAAAAAATAAAAAAGTGGTTATTTTTTAGGGGGAAAGTATCCAAATACAATCTCTCCAAGTATGAATCATCTCCTATGTTCACCTTTATCACCTGCATATTGTTCATACCTTTCAAGATAGAGCATGGTGATGAAATGTAAAAAGAGAAAATTTCGTCTCTGGATATTTCCTCACCTACTTCTCTTGTTTCATCTCCCTTGTCATTGGCTGAATATCCTGATTTTTCAGCATTTTCTCAAGGGACCAACGACCTCGACCAAACTCATCTCCTAATATTATGATCGCGCTCTGCTTTGTTTCTCCAGATGCTATCAGTTGGTTAAAACGAGTCCTTACGTTTTTTTTATCTTTTTCTGTCCAAGACTTACCTTTGTTCGCTTTTTCCTCGATACTTGGGCTCCTTAGTGTAGACAGGAGATATCCAGGTTCAATTGCCTCCATCTCTTTGATCTTTGCGGTGAAGATCGAAGGAGAGAGCTCAAAACCTATCACCTGACGGTTCAGCCCGATGGCAACTTTTGCTGTCGAAAAACCTCCAAGAAACATATCGCATACGATATCACCTTCGTTGCTGCTGTATTGCATCATTTTCACAAGTAAAGCGGTTGGCAATTCATTTTTGTTCTTTATCTCCCCTGGTTTGTATTCTCGGTTAATAATCCAAACATCTTCACGATCTTGATAGTTCAATGAACCATCATTGGGATCCTTCTCTGTAAGACCGAATCGAGACTCCTGATTGAAAGTTCTGTTCTTCCCTGGTTTTTGATAGTAAAGAATGTGATAATGGGAGGAGACATATTTTTTGCGAGTATATACTCCGAAATTATATTTCCAGATTATATGATTAATCTCTTCAAGCTTGGTCTGCCAAAGAGCAGAGAGAATATGATAGAGGTTTGTATATCCCGAAACGATGTAGATAGACCCCCCAGGCTTCAAAATCCGCTCCGCCTCTTTTATCCAATCAAGACTAAACTCACCATACTCTTCTACTGGAACTTCGACGTACCCTTCAACGACAAAAGCCTCATTTCGATTATAGTGTTGATGAAGCTTATCACCATTGATACCATATGGTGGATCGGTAATGATAAGATCGATAGAATTAGATTCTATATGTTTTTTTGCCCCTGATATACAATCTTCATTGTAATATGTGCCCGTAATTACCGTTTCCATGTCTAGCGTATCTCTGTGCTGATTCATTTCAGTCTATTGACAATCTACAAATTAATGGCAAGTTACTTTTTTCTCCATCGTGGGCATAGTATGAGGGGAAACCGAGCCAGGCACAGGTGTACACATCATGGCCTATACCAAAACACGATGATCAGTTATGCACACATAATGGTGTACCACTCACAAAAAAAAATGCGAGGGAAGGGATTTGAACCCTCGGACCCCTGCGGGACCGGATCTTAAGTCCGGCTCATTTGGCCAAGCTCTGAAACCCTCGCAAAATGTATTACCCTATATCATTTGCACTCATCACATATCAATAGCGCGAGTTCTTGATCGGATCTCAATGGAGGCCGTCCATTGATATGAAACCGCGCTGGACAGTGTCATGTTTTGAATATATCACCAATCGTTGCTTATTGTTTTTTGTCATTGGTGTAGGCCGTCAGCTGGTGATAATTCGTTCCAGCTCTGAATTTGATGTTTCCCTGTTCATATATTATATTTTAAATAATTACATTTTTCAAAGATTGGTTGATGGCTTCCGCTCTTCAATATCATTCTATCCCATTTTTTTGTGGTTAGAATGGTTTATTCAATTTGTTGAATAATCTTCTGTTTCAGCTTATATGTAGCATGACGAACAGTGGCTATTCGTCATCCCTCTCATTATATTCGTAAATAGGATGAATTGATATGAAACAAACCTCTTCCACCCTCTCCTAAACTTGTCATCTTTCCGAGCATTTATCGCGCGTTTCATCTTCATCTCATGGCCATAATTAGGCTACTTTGTAAAAGTGCATCAAAATTTAAATTTAGCCTGTTCCAATAAAAATCGTAGTCGAATAAAAACGGTAATTATTGATTCTACTGCAATTTCTGTAGATTTAACCTGGCTTCGCAAAAAATATAGCAAGAAGGGACTTGAGAATTTACCATACAAATGGGCGTACTCACGGTCAAAAAAATTCTATATTGGAATGAAATTGACCTTTGCAATTGATAAAAAGACACTCAGGCCTCTTGCTTTTATGATCCATCCAGGATGTCCATCAGATATCGTCATCTTTTCAGAAATTTTGGACAAT
>Ga0209737_10000856_pt1 | contig 23228 bp, 35 predicted proteins | sample TergutCu122P3_FD_187284 | JGI IMG/M metagenome (GOLD analysis project Ga0209737, IMG submission 187284) | Cubitermes ugandensis P3 segment gut microbial communities from Kakamega Forest, Kenya - Cu122 P3 (SPAdes) (version 2) | ecosystem: Host-associated > Arthropoda: Insects > Digestive system... | reverse complement strand
GTTTTGTCTACCATGCTGTCTACCATGCTTTAGGGGCAATATTGGAATTTTACTAAGTTTTAACACTTTTTAACTAAATATTTAACTAAACAACGTAAAAAGTGGGTAAAGTCATATTTCTAACAATTGCGTTTTTTACTAAACGTTTTTGATAATTTTTCAATAACTTTGGCTTTTTTTGTTAAATTTTTGGCTGAGTTTTTTCCATCAAAAAAAGAACCCGCACGGTGCGCCGAAGGCGCATTTTTGGGGTATCCCCTATTTTTTTAAAATTAAAAAAGTTGGAAACACATCATTTTTAGTCCGTTTTTAAGAGGAACATTAACTCTTTCAAAATCGTTTCTTTCGTAAAATTTTATCCTCTGCTCCCCTTTTGTAACTAACACTATAAAACGACAACCCATTTCTTTTTTAGCTTTTTCCCGAGCTAAATCGATACAATAATCAAGTAAACGTGTTCCTATTCCTTGTTCTCTTTCGGTGTTATCAACTGCTAAACGTCCCAACCAAAGAGCAGGATAATTAACTTTATCATAATCATCAATCTGTAGCATAGTTTTTTCCTTTCTAATAGAACCCATAGCTACAGTGACGTATCCAACAAGTTTGTCATTTCTATAAAAAAGATGAGTAACACCCATACCTTCTTGTTGGTATTTTAGGGCTTCTTTATGAATAAAAACATTTAATCCTAATTCGTCTTTCTTGCTACAATCAAAATGAGATAAATCTGTACTGGCACTTAGTGTCTTTATAACAAAACTCATTTTATGTAGCTACCTACTTACGTTTTTGTTATTATTTCCGTCTTTTAGCTTTAGTATATGCCCCTTCGGCTTTTTTCATCCTTTCTTTTTGTTTTTTTGTAGGGCCATTTTTTATGGCTTCTTCAAAATCTTCTGCTGCTTTACCCGTAAGAGTAGGTATTGGATAGGGTTTCATAGTTACTACCTTGTATTATTGTTATGATGCTTTGCATAAATACTTTATTACGGTTACACAACCGTTTCTTTAAGGTCTTCTCATACCTCTAAATTGAAAACATTCTGCAACTGAGTCGATGTTAATCTCTTCAAGTTGACAGTCACCTTTTTTATTATTTTTCAAACATTCATACACTCTACAATTCTTAACAACAGTCATATTTTCACCTCTTCCATTTCATACTGTGACTATTAAGTAACCAAAATACACACCGTTTAGTGTTAATTGGAAATTCTATACAAAAAGGACAAACACCACAAGAAATGTTAACACAATTAAAATTTGTAACCATATCAAACAGTTTATCCATTTCCTCTAAAGTAATAGGTGTACCTTCCAAATGTTTTTTTGACAACATAACTATTTTACTCCGTTCTTTACGTTGCTTAACACAAAAATCCCACCTCTTTTTGTGGACTTCCTCACTTAAACCATTTACTCCAAATCCCTCAATATGTACACTTTTTACCAAATCAGCGTTCATTGTGTGCATTTCTCCAAAATTTCTTCATCGATTAACTTGTTTAGTTTTGCACATTTTGCTATTTTTCTAACTTTTCGTATTGGTTTCTTTTTAGCCATAATGTTATCCCTCTTTACGTTGTGTTACGGCAGGGTGTTCGGGTTGGAGATCATCTGCTTTTTGTGGTCGTTTTTGTACTTCTTCAACGGTGGCTAATTTTAAGGGGTCTACCCAACGCAGGCAGATAGCATAGATTTTAGGGTCACTGCATGTGTAGGTGTAAACGGTTTTGACGTTTTTTTGTAAATCCGTATATTTAATGTAAAGTTGTAAGCTACATTTGCGGTTTTTACATGGGTTAGGGAAGCTTTTGATGTTTTTTGGAACTTCCTCATTAAACACCAAATTAAGCCACCGCCTCTTCCACGTTTTGAGCTATTGTTGTTGTTTCAGTTTCTGTGGTTGTTGTTGTTTGTTGTTGTTTTTGTTTTTCGAAAAATTCTTTTAACATTTTTCCGTGTTCAATTCCTAATTGTACAAGGTTACGGTTGTACTCGTTTTGTATTTCTTCAAGAGCTTTAGAGAAATATTCATAGTTACGTGTCTTCTTTTTTGTATCTGAGAGAAAGCGTGAAGAAATAGCAACAGTACAGCCAAACAGTAAACCAGAAACAAACATTAGTATTCCAGCAATATCCATTAGTTTTTCACCTCACCAACCTGTTGTTGTTTTGCTTTTTCCATTTTTAACTTTACCCAACTGGTTAAAAGTGCAGTGACAATAAGTACAGGTACAGCATATGGTAAGTATTGGCTTAAGGGTTGGCCTGTGAATTGTGGAAAAACAGCAAGTAGCACTGTAGCTAAAGATGATGAGCTTAAGCCTGTTGTTAATGCTTCAAAGATTTGTCCAAGTTTTATTTGGTCTACTTCACGGTAAATAGTAAAGATTGCAACAAAGGTTAACACCCACAAACACACCAAAACAACAGAGTTAAGGCTTGATTGTTCAGGGGCTACACGTGAAGCTGTTTGCGGTTCAAAAGCTAAAAAAGTGACAAGCAACGCTAAAGTAAACGTCATAAAAAACATGTACTTAAAAACTTGTTTTCTCTGCATTAAACAACACCATCCTCTATTTTTGCCTGTTCAGGCTTATCATATTGCGCAAAAAAATCGTGACACATTTTTGCCTGTTCTTCTTTGCTTAAACTCTTCCACTGCTCAGCAGTCATCTTTAAATCTACAACTAAATGAACCGAAAAAACAAAAGCCCTCATGAAAGTCTTAACGTCAACAATCATCATTATTGTGGGTACACCTCAAAATCTGGTAAACCATCAGGGTTAATGCATGGGAAAACGCAATCTTGGTTAAACTCGTACTGGTCGATAACCTTAGGACAATTAACTTTCTTCTTAGGCGCAATACAAACAAGAGCAGTAAAACCCTTGTTAACTTCAAATTTTACAAGGCTTGCTGAACTGTCACATCGTAAACGGCCAGTCAACACATATCACCATTTTCAGATCGAACTGTTTCTTTACAAATTGGGCAATAAACAGCAATAGTTACCTCACAGCAATAGCATTTACACGGATGCATTATGGCAAAATGAATTTTGCATTTAGAACAAGTAAAGCAGGTTTCAACCATGTTTAAACTTCCGTATTTGTTGTTTGTTGTGGTTTGGTTTCTTTGATTTTTTCGGTGATGTTCTGTAAGTTTTGGTGGAAGGTTTCAAGTTGTGTTTGTCCTTTTGGTGTGATTGTGTACATTTTTCTGGCTCTGCCGTTTGTCATGTCCCAGTTTGTAGTGAGACATTGTGTTTTTTCAAGTTTTGCAAGCGTAGAATAAATGGTGCTAAAACGTAATGATGACTCAACGTCAAAACATAGATTGATTGTGTAAAAAATATTGTAGCCATGCATACTTTGTTCATTGACTAAAGTTAAAATTATGCCATCAAGACAGCTTAAAACTAACCGTTTACAAAAATTATCCATCGTGTTATGTCACCTCTATCTTGACTTTTTCGGTTTTTGGTTCTTCTTTGTCTGGTCTTACGCCTATGACAAAGATTTTTCCGCGACAATTTGGACAGGTTACAAGTCCCTTTTTGGTAATGTCTTTAGCCTCTACATTGTTGGTTGTATCCCAAATATTGTCGGTATGTAAAGGAAATGCAATGTTACAATGTAGGCATATAGCATCAATTTTTACCATCTTTTTTATTCATCCTTACCTTTTTTGTTTTCTTTTCAGTTGTTTTTTGTTGTTTGAAAAATTGGGGTAGACTTCGGAAGCCTTTGTTTCTGTGTAAGTCCCAGTGTATTTTGCGTTCTAAGGTTTCACGTTCTTTGTATGAGAGTCGGAAGTATCGTTCTAAAATCAGTATTACGCCGTCATGTAGTTCGGGTATGTCTTTTTGGTTGCAAAAATCTTCCAGTTTAGCTAACATTCCATTGTCGTATAGAATGAAGTGTATGGTGTGCTGTCGCATTGGTTATGTGTTCTCCTCTATGGTGTTTGGTAGGGTTACTGGGATGCCTGTTAGTTCGGTGTATCTTTCTGCAAAAGCAACTGTTAGTTTTGTTACGAATTCACGCCATGTTGCTGTTTTTCTTTTTGGTTTAATTCCGAGAATTTCTTCGCGTACTTTTTCGTTACCGCCACCTCTGTAATAATCAGCAAGGGTTTTTGCGTCTGTCCCGATGTAGTCAGATATTGAGTCAATACTAATACCGTGCAAACTCATCTGTGACACACAGGTATGTTTGCATGCTTTGTGTGATGTGGGTGTCCAATGTAGTGGGTGTTCGGTTTGTGCGAAATATTGTCGAGTTTTAGAAAGTTCACGATTGTATACTCTGTAACTGCAATCAAAAATTTGGTCTGTACTGCCTTTTTGACTGTATTTTAGGTATTGTGTTATAAATGAGAGTTCGGGTTCAGTGATTTCTTTATCAATGTATTCTTGCGTTTTGGATTCAAAAAATTTAATGATGTGTATTGTGCCGTCTTTTGTTTCTATTTGCCTAATAGAGTCTGGTGTAAAGAATTGAAGGGAACTAACACGGCCACCAAATATTATTCCAAAGTATGTGAACATTAAAGTGTTCACAGTCTGTAACGCTTTGGGTAATAAGAAACATTGAGCTTCAGTGAAATATGCGTCTTTGTGTTCTCCAACTTGGTCTTTTAAGCCTCGTGTGTCAAATCGTGGGTCACTCATTGTTGCGTTTTTTACGGTTTGGTGGTTGCTGTTTTTCATGGCCCACCGTAAATGTGTTGCGTGATTAGCATGTATTAAGCCTGTGTTTTCATTTCGTACGAGTTGGCTACATTGGTTTGGTTCTTTGGGTCGTTCTCCCCAGACTTTTAGCCAGTCATCTATGGTTGCGTCTAAGAGGTCAATGTTTGAACCCATAGCCATCCATGCAAGGTAGCATGTGCGGTAATGTCGGCTACGCTTGTTAAAGGATGGTTTTATGTTTTTGTCTGGGTGTTTTTTTATGTTTTTGAAATAATTTGTGTCTTCTTTGAACTGGTGTATAATTAGTTTGTAGGTTGGTGTTTCTTCAAATTTTGTGTATGAGGGTGCTTTTGCGCCTTTATTGTATGGTTTGTTTTCTTGTCGTACACCTTGCGGGTATCTGCGTATGCGTTCAAGTAGGGTGGGTAATGATATTGGTTTGCCTTTCCAAGTAAAAATCTGACTGGCTTTTTTGTATGTGCCACGTTTTACTGGTCTGTAGCCTTGCCACGTCTTATTATGCAACCCGTATTCAGGGTTTTTAGGGTCATAATATAATTTTCCAAGATACTTGCGACTATAAACATTGTCATCGAGAAATTCAAAGAAGGCTATCAATTCCTCTTTAGTTTTCAAGCCATTACGGTACTGCCCACTCCGAAGAGCAGACTCAACATTAACATTCAACATCCAGATTACGTCCAAGTTATATTTATGGTGGTATAACTAATAAATGTTCATATGAGTTGTAGAAGTATATCTGAAAAGAATGGAATAGTATTTTATAGGGGATATGCATATACAAAATGGGGCGTGGGTTGGGGAAAAACGTTCAATCCGATTACGTCCAATAATCTTTTTGAGTGGTGTCCCCCCCCCCCCAACGTGTTTTATGCCGTTAAAAAGTAGAGTTTTGGGTTATTTTTTGTGTTGTTGTTTACTGTAATAGTAAACACCAGTGCTGATCAGTGCCACAACCACTAATAGTAAGAGCCATTTCCACCAGTCACGCCGAACATCACCCACATTATGAGGCACAGACGGAATAATTATCAAAGGATCATCAACTATATCTTCCAAATCAGGCAAACCCCCACCGCCACCACCTTGATCACCACCACCTTGATCACCACCGCCAAAGCCAGAGCCAGAACAATCGCCTTGACAGTCACCATCACCGTCTGATGAACCGTCACCATCACCGCCTTGAATGCCAGAGTTCCACATAGACAAAACCATGCCCCCAATAGTACGCCAATAACCATCTATCCAGTAACCCGTAGAGGGATTACCCGCCACAAAACTTGGAAAAGTCCTAACATTTTTAAAATTGTATGCCGTATCAGGCACTGTTGGCACGTAAATGTATCCTTCATTTGTGGCGAATGATATGCGGATAAATACAAAGTTTGAAACGTACGGCTCTTCATCATAACCAGATGAACCAGTTATCAATGTCGGAGGAAATTCTATATCAAAAGGCGTATAATCTTCCCACACACCACAATCAAAACTATTAGGCGGAGTGTCACTAATATTTTTTAGCGCACTTAGATTAATTGTAACATCCGCAAATTTCACAGCGTCATTAACACTAAAAGTTCCTTGCAACAACTCTACCCTTGCAGTCTTTGCCGTCATATTACCCCTTTTAGCCAAGTAAATACGCAACCTATCAACAGTCACAGGACTAACAATTTTAAAATTACAGATAATGTTACCGTTCATAACATTACCCACACCATTCCCAGATAACGCACACTGCAAAGTTGACGAACGATAAATCTCAACCAAACTTTGTCCCATCATTTACCCCTCTTGGCCCGTATCTTTTTTAGCCACTCTTTACGTTTCGAAGATTTTGGTGCACCCATAACACCCCACTTCTTTTTACCTTTCGCTGTCTTAGGTTTTTTAACAGTGGCTTTTTTTGTTGGTTTTTCTGCTTCAAGCTCTCTAACCGCTTTGTTAATCAATAATTCTGCTTGATACAAGGCACGTGCTTGAACATCAATCCAACTCTCACGCCTATTAGGGTTCAACTGTCCATTTTTCGTCTTTTTTAATTCACTCGCAGAACTAAGTCGTTTTGCGATGTCTGGGTCATAAATCAATGTCATACCGCCGTCACTAAAACGCTTCCAGTTCTCAGCACCATTGAGAAGCTTTGCTTTATCTGAGGTAGAAAAAGTTTTAACACCATCTTCACGCAAATTGTTTAACAATTCAAGAGCATATGTTTGAACACCTTTAGACCATGCTGAACTGCATTTTTCTTTTTTAACAAATGAAATAATTTCATTTAACTTAGCCATGCTACTTATCTCCTAAAAATTTGATTGGGTCACTAAGAAATTCTGCAAGCGAAAAAACAGCTCCATAGTGTTTTTTAGCATACCACACAACCACCAACACCACAACTACAACCACAACGAGTAACAATAAAGCGGTAGAGGATTGCATCTATGAACCCCCTACTGCTTTTGCAATTTCTTTGCCTGTGCCATAAACGGCTGACGCTACCTTACCGCCCATGCTTGTTTTCATTAAAAACCAAACAACCAACACTAAAACAAGCAAGACCACAATAGCAACCGCCCAGTTCTTATATTGTCCAAAATTGAAAAGTGTTGATGGTTCTGTCTGTCCAACTTTGGAAGCAATAACGTCAAGTGTTACTGTAGCGTTGCCCGCATCACCAAACCAATTAACCCACCGACTATAGTTGAGTTCAACGGTATTGTTGCCGTTGGCTAAGAGTAAATGAGTAACATTAGCCCCACCATCAGGCTTAACGCTGATAATTGAGCCGTTAAATCTGATGTCATTGAAGCTAACGCCTGTTTGTGGTTTAAAACTCCAGTTCAAAGTTGCTGATGTCACGTTTTGGGCAGTGACTTTTCTTGTTGATTTAGCGGGTGGATTACCAACCCCTTGCCCCTCATAAAATATTACCCTGAAATTTTGTGCGCTCACTATTTTTTACCCCCTCGTAAAATAATCACAATAATAACAATCAAAACCGTGACAAACACGCCACCAATAGCAACATTTGCACGTGTCAACAAAGGCTTCTTACCCTCAATAACAGTGTTCTCGTTTTCGTCAGAGGGCTTTTTTTCGTCAAGTTGTTGGTCTAAATTTGTGTCACCTTTATCTGCTGTTGGCGGGTCAACCTTTGGCAGATCAGACGCAATTTGGGCTAAGAGTAAATCGTTAAGCTGTGCAGTAGTAATAATACCCGCCTGTAGCATGTTATAAGCTACCTGATTTTGAAAAGTAACAGCCGACATATACTCTGATTTTGTAATTACGCCAGTACGATAAGCATTAATGAATTGTTGGTTTTGACTTTGCACAATGCCAAAAGTTGCAAGTACACCCTCAACAACCAAATAACATTTAACCACAGGGTTAGCACCAAGTGTTTTAACGCCCAGTGAAACAGTGTTCTTAACTCCATTTTTCACTGTGTTAATAACGTTAATTGAACCGTTTGAGTCCCCGCTAAGTTTTTCACCATTCAACTTGATAGAGGTTAGATTGTTGTTGCTTGACTCCCAAAAAATTTTAGCCGTATTCAAAGTGCTAAAAAAGTCAATTACACCAGACGCAGAGGTTTCAAGAGGCTTACTTAAACCAACACGCACATTATTGAAAAAAGTGTAAGTCTTAACCACCACTTTAAGCACCCCCGCCAAAAACACAGGTAACATGCAACTCAACGTTAATTGCATTAACTGAATTAAGTACCCCTAACCCCGTGTATGTTCCCGCTTTAAGAAACAGTGGAATTGTAACAACAGTATACCTTTGAAGTAAGTCGCTTTCTTTTGTTATTGGCGGGGTTGGTAAAACTTGGTATATTGGTACAAATACGCCGTTTTTGTCAAGATAACCAAAAGCAAAATCATGTATGTGGTCTATACTTTGCATAGTTGGTGATAGAATTATTGCTGTTAAATTCTTACTACCATCAACATCAGGCACAGCATGATACCCTGCTAAACGTAAGTCTAAGAGTGTGTTTAGAAATGTTGATTGCTTTGGATCGCTAAGACTTGGTAAAGAGTTGGTTAGGTCTTCAGTGTTTTGTATTACCTGTTCAATGTTTCCTTTAACGTCTTCAAGGTTTGAGTTAAGTTCTGTAATTTGGTTTGTTACGCCTTCAAGGTTTAACTGTACTTGCTCTAAGCTTTGTTTGAGGGCTTTGGTGTTGGTGGCTACTGTGGAGTATGACATTAACGGGTCAGCTCCTCGCTGAGTAGTAGGTCAGCGTAGTATCTTGTGTTGATATTCCCGTGACGTTCAAGCGTAATGGTTATGTCGCTACTGCTGTCAGCGGGGTAAATTGTGTTAATTATTGTTCCATCGTTTAGATGGATTGTTCCATCAGCGGAAAAAACGTCTGGCGCAAAAGTTTTAATTTTTCCGTCATGGACAAATTGTAATTTGAAAATGTTACCGCTACCATCATCACTACTAATACGGTAACCGTGAATGTATGTTCGAACGCCCACACGACACTTATGAGAAATTAAAACCGTACCTGGCATAGGCGTAGCTACAGGCTCACCAAACACCCAGAAAGGACACTTCCTATTGTTGTTACCATTGTTTGTTTGACTCATTATTTCTCTACATCCTACTTGTTTACTGTTTGCTGTTTGTTTGTTTTGAAAAAAATAATTTGGAAGGTTAGGGTATGGTGACTTGGATGGCTTTTTCGATGTTTACACCGCTGAAGGTTTGTTGTGTTCCGTTGCTGAATTTGATTGTTCCAGACCAACCGCCGAATTGTGGCATTCCACCAACAATAAACCAGTATGTACCGCTTGGTAGGTTTGTGAAGGTTCGTGTGTCTCCACTTACGCCCGTAAGTTCTGCAATTTTGGGTGTATTGTATACGCCACCGCCTTTGTATGGTAGGGGGTTTGTTTTGAAGAAGCATATGTCACGTAGTTCAGGATCTTGGGGGTTGCTAATCGTTACAACAACGTCCCCGCCTGTGGGTGTGTTTGGGTTTTCTGTGTTGTTATTGTTGTTGTCTGGGTTTGGTAGTAGGTTGTCGAGTGCGGGGGGTAGTTTGTTTCGTTTTCGCAGTTCCCTAACTGCAACATAACCAATGACTAACGTAATTGCTATTAACGCAATTATCATGATGGTTTTTTTGGTTTTTTCCATGTTTACAGCTCCATAAAAAATTTTGAAGGTTAGATGTTTTGGAGCATGTAAATGACTGGTTGCATTGGCTGTGCGAGGTTGATGTTGAGTTTTGGTTTTGTACCTACAGTTGCGCTTAAAGCCCAAGCGATTGAAGGACAGCGTAGTTGGAAGAAGCCGTCTATTTGCTTTAAGTTTTCGTGGTGTGCGGTGAATAGTGCGAGGTCGTAATTGTTGTATTTGTATTGTGGTTCAGCACCAAGCACATATGATTGCTCGTTTAGGTTGCTGTTACTCGTTACGTCTAAGAAGATTTCGTCTATGAATTCTGTGGGTAGGTGTGATGAGATGTCTGAGTCAACATTATTTTGCACGATGACGGGTATGGTTTTGATTTGCAGTTTAACATCTGACACTTTTTCGTCTGTGTAGTAGTATTTGAGTGAGACAGAGACAGAGCCACTTGTTGCGCCGATTGCGCTTAAGGGTTTAAAGTTGAAGTAACTGACGGGTATTGGTGTTGTACCATACGTTAAGGGTATGTTTAGTTCGAGGGTTGCTTCTTTTTGTCCTGTAGTTGTATTTTGTGTTGCTTCCTCATCTTTGATGTATTTTGCACTAAAGTTTTGACGTGTCAAAATGTTGTAGAGGCGTTCGAGTTGCTGGTAGCTTGAAATGTCAAAGCGTGTTTCAGCACCTTTCGTGAGTTTCCAACCACCAAAAACATCTGAAGCTTTAAAGTTGTTTGTGGTTGATGCGAAAACTTTGAGTATTAATTTTATGTGTTGTATGTTTTGGTTGTTTACTGCTGTTGGAAAAATTCCTGTTGTGGATACACCAGTACCGCCAAGCACTACAGATACAGCTTCGCCATCTTCAGTGCGTGCGTTTCGTGTTGGGAATGGAGCTAAAATCGGCATGTTTGTTTTCCTCGTTTAGGTTGAAGTGCTGATTTTTGCTTGTACTTTTGGGGTGACAAAAATTCCAACAACGACTATAGCGACTACTATAACCGCCCATGTTTTCCAGTTTAAATTCATAAAGTTCATGTTTGTTACATCCTATTCTGTACTTTTGCTTAAAACACGTAGGTATAAAAATGGAAATGCCGATTTTAGGGGGTATAAATACCAAAAACAGTGCGAAGTGACGTTTTTTGTTAAGTTAAACTCATTTTTTTGACTGCTGAGCCAAGTAGGGCTTTACCGCCCAGTGGATAGTAGATGTATCCGTGAGGGGGCAGGTCTTTGCTCATTAACACAGTTTCTTTTGGTATGAAAAAGCTAATCCAGTTAACGTCAGGTTTAAGAAAAGTGCGCATTATCCAAAAATGACGTGTGTTCCCTAAGATGGTGTTGTGTACTTGCCGCACGGTTTGGGTTGTTCCAATAAAGCCGATGTTTTTGTTACCGCCAAGTGTTACGACTTTTTCGAGTTCAGGGTCAAGGGTGCGTTTTGTGCAGTATTGATGTACTTCGTCAACTATGAAAAGTTGATTACCCTCAAGCATTACCCTTTGGCAGATTTGATGGAACATGCTACGTTTTTTTGTTTTATCTGTTGTGTAAAAATTTGGGTTTATGATGCGTTGTGTTTTAGGGTTTAGCGGTTTTAATATTCGGCTTACTGCGCCAATTTCATCCCATAAAGTAAATGGGCATCGTGTTAGGCTTAGGTGGTAACATAATAGGTTGGTTTTGCCCTCTTGGCGCATCCCCAGATAGAATTGGTTTTCTTTTAGGGGGTTTTGGATGTGTATGTCAGGTACGCCTTTTACCACGTGTAACCACTACTGCTTTTGCGTTTTTGGGGTTGTATCGGAATTCGTACATGTTGGCAAATGGTGATTGCAAAAAACATAACAAAACATTATCTCTGCATGGGCATTGTTGTGAAGTGTTGCAGGTTAGAATTTTTGCTTTGCCCTTTACGCCTTTAGCGGTTTCTAATAGTAAGGTGATGTTTTGTCTTGTTGCGGGGCAAACTGTGTTGTATGTGTGTGTGCGTGTGTGTGCGTGTATGTTATTATTTTTAGTCACTTAATCACACGTCTCTCTCGTTTTGTTTTGGTTGTTGTTGTTTTCTTTTTTGGTTTAGTTTTCATTATGTCTTGTCTTTGTAGTCCGCAGTTGATGCAAAAGTCTGTGTCTTGGGGTTTTTCGAGTTTGACTTGTACTGCTATTTTGCGTTTGCTGTTTCTGTGTTGGATTTCTTTGTATCTGTAGAATTTGTGTGATCTCCAAGTGTAGCATTTTCCACCCATTCTACGTTAAGTCACCTTCATTAATGGGCTTATTTTGGGGGTGGTGTTTTTGTCATATTGGAATTCTATCAGTATAGTACCATTATCTAATTCTACTAAACTAAAATAGTTAGGTAACTCACCAACACGCTGAGGTCTTGTATCTACTCGAGTTATGCGTATTCTGCCAGTTTCTTTTTCCTGTTTTTTTGTGGAAGGAAAAAGAGTTGTTGCTGTTGTTGTACTCATTCTTTAGACAGCAACTCCTTTAACCATTTTAACCCACCCAGTTTTACAAATGTTGTAGCACCAATTATAAGTAGTAAGCCAATGCAGTACAATGTGAAGATTTGGAGCTGTTTTTGTTGTTTTTTAGCGATTACGTCTTTTAGTTCTCTCTCAAAAGGCGTTAATGGTGTATCTTTGGTTACTGTTTTTTCTTGTTGTTGTTTTGTTGGTGTTTTGTTCTCATTATTAATAATACTACTAATAATATTATTAGGTCTACATTCTATGGGGTCTATTAGACCTATTACTAACATGACTGGTTCTTCTTCTTGTTGTTGTATTGGTGGGATTGGTGTGATTTCTTGTTTTAGTTTGAAATGGTTGTGTCCATTAGGGAAGATTTGTACGTTGCATTCATTGCAAGGTGTTATGTCAGATAGGCATTTTTCGTATTCGCATGATTTACAAATAGAGTCTTTTTCTTTAGCTATGGTTGTTCTACCCCCTTTAGTGCTTGTTCTATTGTTAGTTGTTGTTTGTCTTCGGTGTGTTCGAAGTCTTCGTGTTCAAAGTTGATGGCGTACATCATGCCGTTTGTGGTGTTGCATTTGTATATGTAGCGAAAGTCAAGTAGATCATCTGTGCAGTTTTTGATTGTTCTTGGGTCTGAGTATTTTGTGGCTCTTTTTATGACGCTTCTTAGGGTTTCTTTGCTGAAACGGTCAAGTAAGCCCTCGCTGATTAATGCGCTTCTAAGTTTTTTTGCTCTATCCTCTGCATTCTCACGCATTCAACTCATGCCCCCAGACATACACGCACACACACGCACACACACAAACTTTAAGCTGTGACAAGTGCCTGCTCCCCCTCTACTGTTATTGGTTGTTTTTTTCGCATGATGGAAAAGTAGAATTCTATGTCTTCTTCGTCTTCATGGCGGTCTATTTGGACTTCGCAGTTGTTCATTATTACGCCTTTAACGTTTTGTTTAATCTCCTCTATTTGTTTGTCTGTTAGTTTGAATAGTTGGTCAACTATTTTTTTGCCTGTTTCTTGGGCTTTTTTGCTTTCAGGATTTGACAAAATATGTACTAAGTCAAGCACGTTAAGTTTTACGCCGAAAAATTCTACGTCAAATATTATTGTGGTTTGCCTCCTTTGATCATGCCGACAGCGTCTACGCCTACTTTTTTGCCCGCTTTGATAATTGCGTCTGCTCGAGTAACAACAGTAATGCCAACTGTAACCAAAGCGACTTTACGAGGGTCAAGCTTGCCATCGTCACCGCCCAAAAGAATGCAGACTGCACGGCCAAGTTTTTTGCCTTCATAATCGTCAAGTTCTGCTGAGGGATCATCTGCTAATTTTGCTATTTTCTTGAAACCTATTTGTGCTATGTCTTTGACTGCTTCAACATCACGTTCAGAGGGTTCAACAAAAACATACTCTTGCCTTAGTGGTTGTGGCTGTATTGTTGTAGGTTGTTGTGTAAATGGGTCAATTGGCGTATTATTGTTAAATTGTTCTTGCTGTTGTTGTGTTGTGTTTGTTTCGTTATGTTGTTGTTGGAAAGTGTTATCGTTTTGTGATAGTGTCTGGTTTTGTGGTTGTTGGTAGACAGTATCAGTTTGTGGATGTTCGGGTTCAAATGGTGTTATGTTTGGTGTGTCCATTTTGTATGTTAGTTCTCGGGTTTTTGGTGTGGTGGTGTTTGTTTGGTTGGTGAATTTTCCTCTTTCGTCTAAGCGTCTTATTGCTCGTCTACAGTTTGATTCGCTGTATGTTTTGCCGTTTTGGTCGCTGTATCGTTTGTCAGGGTTTTTGCTGATATTTTTGTGCATTGCTTCTAAGGCTTCTTCTTTACTACGGTACACTTTGAAAATATCAAGTAGCAAAGAGTAGTCGGATCGGTGAGGCTGTTGTTGCTGTTGTTGCTGATCACTACTGTTTGACGTGGCACTGTTGATTGCGTCTATTGAGGGGAGTTCGTCTATTATGTTGCTCATTTTGGTTGCCTTTATTGTGTTGATGGGTGGATGGGTTGGGGGGTTTGTGTGCGTTGTGCGTGTGTGTGCGTGTTTTCTGATGTGATTTCGAAGGCTGATATTTTTTCTACTTCGAAGAGTTCAAATAGTAAAAGTTCTAAGGCTTTGTCTGTGCAACCTTTTTGGTGTTCAGTAACTTTTATGTAAAAATTTTTATTCATTAAAATCCTCTTTTTGAGTGGTGATGATGGTGTTGTTGTTTTGGGATTGGGTTCGGAGCATGTTTTTTTGGTTTAACTCGTTTTGTAGTTTGAGTTTGAGGTCTCGGCAGGTTTTGTTTTTTTCTGGGTGGTCTTTTTTGCATTTTACGCATTCGTTTAGGTAGTGTACGAAAATTGGTTTGCCATCGTTTGTGTAGAATGGGCAAATGTATGAGCCGTCAGCTCGCATGTAGTTGTGTTCTGCTAATCCGTAGTTAGGGTTTGGCTTAAAAACTATGTCCACATTAGCAGGCGTTAAATCCTTTGGGTTTAGGGTTGCTAATGTAGAGGGTGACGCATTGGATTGGAGTTTAGTTTTTATTTCGCCCCCTACTACAGAAAAATTGTTTACTACTTGCTGTTGTTGCTGTTTTAGTTTTGTTTGTTGTAAGATGCATTTGTGGCAGTGTTCTAAGTGTACGTTTTTTAGTATTTTTGGTGGTGCATGTAAACGTGCGTGTATGCAGTCAAATTTGCCGTTTTGCAGGTCTGTAAATGCTTCACAATCTGGTTTAATGTACTTTACAGGCGGTGTTTCATTTGAATATTTACGTAAACCTTCATGTAAAAAACGTATCAAAGAACGATAGCGTTCAGTTTGTGTTTCATCTGTTATGCCGTACATTTCAAAGATGGCATGTTCCATAGCCACCTCTTCCTCATTTAACTTAAAGCTCCTCAATTCCAATCCGATTACGTCCAGTTGTTATAAGTATATCATTGAATATTTAAGGTTTTATATACGACATAATTGGTCTGATTTGACTAAATCCAGCGTATACGGGTCTATTTACGCAAAACGGACAGATATTTACACCGATAGCCAAAAGAAGCTCTATGCATCCTGTCTACAAAAACGCAAAAAAAGCGTTTTGTCTACCATGCTGTCTACCATGCTTTAGGGGCAATATTGGAATTTTACTAAGTTTTAACACTTTTTAACTAAATATTTAACTAAACAACGTAAAAAGTGGGTAAAGTCATATTTCTAACAATATAGCTGATCCATATCAGGGTGGTGGTGTATACAATGAGTATGGTTCTTTTGAGATGTTTGGTGGTAAACTTTCTAGTAATACGGCTCTTCATGGTGGTGGTGTGTACAACTATTTTGGCAGTTTTCGTATGTCTGGTAATTGTATGGTTTGGGGTAATACTGCTGAGTATGGTGGTGGTGTGTATACCGATCGTGGCAACTTTAGTTTAACTGGTGGTAATATTTTTGATAATGTAGCTAAGGCTCAGGGTGGTGGTGTATACAACAACTTTGGTTTTTTTGAAATGTTTAGCGGCCAGATTTCTGGTAATACAGCATTATATGGTGGTGGTGGCGTGACCAATGTTGGGGTGTTTAGTTTGTTTGGTGGCGCGATTTTAGGTAACTCTGCAAATCGTTATGGTGGTGGGCTGTATAATTTTTTTGGTAAACTTTTGGTTAATGGTGTAGATGCATATGGGGGCAACTTTAGTTTGTCTGGTGGCGAAATTTTTGGCAACTCTGCTAGTAGCGGTGGCGGCGTGTACAGTGTTGATGGACACTTTACTATGTCAGGTGGTTTAATTTCTAACAACACAGCTGTTTTTGATGGTGGTGGTGTGTACAACGAGTTTTCTGTTGACTCTTCTGGTAATCTTATTTATTCATTTTGTGATTTTCGGCTGTCGGGGGGTAAGATTTTTGGTAACATAGCATCTCGAAATGGTGGTGGGGTTGGTGTTTCTCATGTTGCAGGTCTTGCGAGAATTTTTGTTGCTGATGGTGTTGTGTTTTCAAATAATTATGCAGTAGCGGCGTATAATCGTGACTCGATTCATGATAGTTTGTATAGTTCAAACGTTGGAAATAGGGTTACTTGGACACAGCCGTTTATTCAAGGCTATAACAATTATGATATAAGCTACGCTATTGGAGCATCTATTGATGTAGGTAATAATACTGTATTAGACTTAGGCAATAACAATAGCAATTATGGGTCTGGTTCAAACAGTACTAATAGTAGCGATAAATCAAATAATGAATTTGGTTTAGGTGATGGTGCTGGTTTTGGTTTGAATGGTGGGATTTTTAATACAGGTGGTATGTGGTCGGGTTTGTTTAGTTATACTGCACTTGTTGGAGCGGCCTTAGTTGTAGTGATTGTAGTGCTTTGTTTTGTTGTTGTGTTTCTATTTCAAAAAGCACGTGATGTAGGTAGCGGAAAAAACGAGGTGTCAGTTAATGGTTAAGCATTTGTGTATTATGGACAAGTAGTTGTTGTGTTTTTTGTTTAATTTCATGTGGGTAGCTATTTGGTCATAATTGGCTATATGCTTAATAGTTTCGTGCATGTTGGATTATTTTGTTGGTTCTTTATGTTTGCTGTTGGTCATATGTCTTTAGCTTATCTGCTTGGTGCGTTTTCGTCTAAATTCTTAAAGGTCAACCCAAACATTCCAGCGTTAATGGTTTTATCTATATTGCCTGATATTGATATAGCTATTGAAACATTTACTGGTTTATCTTTACATCGTGGTCCTACGCATTCTGTGTTTTTCACGCTTATTATTTTTGCTCCTTTTCTTATAATTTATGGTAAACGTACAGTACCATATTTTCTGGCGTATGTTTCTCATTTTTTAATTGGCGATTTTTTCATAGGTGGGCGGCTTCAATTATTTTGGCCTTTGCTGAAGGACAATTTTGGTTTTTTTGAAGCTGGTTTTCTGTACATTAATATTTATAGTATCGTAAATATTGCAGTTGAGTTTTCTTTGTTGTTTGTAGCTATTGTAGTTCTGGCAAAAACTCGTGATTACCATGTGTTTTTTAGTGGTAGTAAGTCTAATTTGGTGTTGGTTATACCTATAGTTACTGTTTTGTTGCCTACTTTTATAGGCTACCCCTTTAGTGCGCCGTTATTTGTATTTTTACCGTTAATAGGTTTAGCGCACCTGTTTTTCCTTACGCTTTTTGGGGTCTCTATTCTAAAAGTTGTATATGTGAGTGTGAAAAAGCGTTTTTGAGTTTAATGTTTTTCTTGTTTTTAGCGTTTGTATAAATAGAACCTTGACTAAGTTATTGCTCTACTATACACTTATTGTATAGGTGTTAAGTATAGTGAGGGAAAAATGTTTGGTTACTACTACTCTTCCGCATAGAGCACGAGGTGTTAAGGTTTTAAAAGCTGTTTCTTCACCCCTCAGACTACAGCTTTTAAATTTGCTATTTGATAATGGTACTCTTTCTTATACAGAATTGATGAATTGTCTAAAGATGAATCCTAACCGAGATGCTGGACGGTTTGCTTATCACTTGAAATTTCTCCTTAAAGCTGATTTAGTAGAGGCAGATGTTGATACAAAAAAGTATTTACTTACAGATTTAGGTAAAATGGTTCTCGACATAGCGGATCGTGTGGAGAAAAAAACTTTTGCCCAAAAAGGCATGATGGTTCGCACTTCCCATTTTACATTAGAAGAGTTTGACCAAAATAAAATTGCTAACTCTTTAATTAAAGAAGCAAAAGTACCTCCTGAGCTTGCGCAAAAAGCTGCAAAAGAAACAGAGAAACGTCTGCTTAAATCTAAAACAAAATACATAACCGCTGCGTTAATTCGCGAAGTAGTAAATGCTATATTAATTGAAAAAGGCTTTGAAGATTACCGTCACAAATTAACCCGTGTAGGCATGCCTATACATGAAGTAACCGCGTACATTGAAGCTAAAGACTACAATTACGACGCACACACACTACTAAACAGAGCCGGACAAAACATACTAAGCGAATACACAGTTCTAAACATTTTCCCCCGCGACATAGCCGACGCACACTTATTTGGCAGCTTAAACATTAACAATTTAGGAACATGGATACTAAAACCAAGCGAAATAATACATGACATACGCTTCTTTCTCCAAAACGGCCTAAACACAGACAACATAACACAAGCCCATATTGAACCACCTAAAACCTTCGAAGAAGCCCTCTCTACAATATTAAGCGCACTTCTACACACTAACAAAGAAATTAGCCACCACCAAACCATTAGCTATTTTAACACATTCCTCGCACCATACATAGTAGACAAAGACGAAGACGCAATAAAAAACGCGCTACAACTATTCATTTTAAACATAAACCAACACACACAGGTAACAATAGACATAGACCTCTCAATCCCAAAAACACTAACAACTAAAACAGCTGTAAAACCAAAAAACCAACAACAAGACCAGCAGTCTCACAGTAATAAATACGGTAACTATGAAAAAGAAGCCAAACTCTTAGCCGATTTACTTCTTCAAGTTTACAGCAAAATTACTACAATAAAACCTTTAATGAACCCTCATCTTGTCATAAAAATCAACTCTGAAATCCTAAACGATAAAAACACCCAAAACCTACTCCTAAAAGCCCACACCCTAGCCACCCGACACGGCCTACTCTATTTTGCCAACACCCCAACAAAAGAAAACCCTAAAGTTTACTCTTCATCAGGCATAAAACTCGTTCCAGACTTAACAACTGACTGGGAAACCGACACCCTACGCACCGGATGCTTAGGAACTATAACTATAAACTTACCCCGAATCGTACAAGAATCAACAAACGACAAAAACAAATTCTTCGAACTACTAAAAGAACGCTACGAAATAGCCACACACGCATTAAGCATAAAACACAATTTTCTCAAACAACTCGGAAAAAGCATTCTACCATTCCTACTTAAAAACCCCTACGGAGACGCATACTTTAGACTAGACAACTGCTCCAAAATCATAAACTTCGCAGGACTACCCGAAGCAATTGAAATGTTCACAACAAAAAACATAAACACCCCCGAAAGCCAAACATTTCTAGAAGAAATAATCCAAAACATAACAACCACACGACAAAAAATCGGACGAAAACACAACAAACGCCTCTACAACACAATACTATGCTGCGAAGAAGCCTCAACACGCCTAGCCCAACTCGACATAGAAAAATACGGCATAGCAAAAATCAAACACTCAGGAACACGCGACAAACCATTCTACTCCACCACCAAACGCCTAAAAATAAAAACCAACCCCCTAACCATAGCAACAGAGGACATGCTACTTGCTCAAAAACTATCCGGACTATCTACAGGCGGCTCATTAAACATTATAGAATTAGACACACAAGAAGTATCACCAACAGAACTTATAGATTTAACACGCCAACTCATTACATCACAACAACCAATAGAGTTCTTCACATACAACCGTGTAGTTACATACTGCCGTAATTGCAACAAAAGCTGGTTCGGCCCCCTGCACAAATGCCACAGTTGCAACTCAATAAGCACACTAGGAACATTTGACAAATTCAACTCAACATAACAACATTAAACAATTGTTTTTCATATAATCAAAAATTCTATTTGCGTACGTTTTTGGTGTTTGATTGTTATCGTGTTATTTTTCGCTAACTTTTAATGTATACTCTGATAGGTGTGTTGCATTAATGCTTATTAATAACAAACGTTTTATCCTTTTTAGCCAGAAGTATTGGCGTTAAAAATTAGTGGTGTGTTTGAACTATAAGTAAAAAAATTGCAAGTTTACAGTTTAGATCTAACTTTGGTTTAAATAATGTTGATGACTATCGAATGCTTTTTTCTTTTGTTACTTTGTTGCTTGTGACGGTGCTTGTTATTTCTTGTTTTGTTTCTATGTTTAGTGTCATTTCACCTTTCGCGTTAGGTGTATCAGATAGAGATGTTGGTACTGAAGATCAGCTTATAGCTGCAATTAATGATGCGCCGCTTAATAGTGATGTGGCTTTTGTTATTGCTTTTACAGCTGATATTTATTTAACTGATACGCTTTATATTCCTGCGGATAAGAACATTACTTTGCAGAGTGATAATATAGCTAGTTCTTGGAAGTTGCTTGGTCCCGATGGATTGGATACTATTTATGTTGATGAAGATGGGTGGTTAACGTTGGATGGCATAATTGTTACGCACAATGAGGCTGAAACGGGCCGGGGAGTATATGTAGCATTTAATGGTGTTCTCAATATGCTCAGTGGAGCTATTGTTAATAACACTGCTCATATTGGTGGTGGTGTACACATTGTTGCAGGTGGCTCTTTTGTGTTGTCGGGTAATGGTGTGATTGCTAACAACACGGGGTTTTTTGGTGGTGGCGTATCAAATGATGGTGTTTTTAAGCTATCGGATAATGGTGTGATTGTTAATAATACTGGTGCTAATGGTGGTGGTGTGTATAGTGCTGGTTCTTTTGTTATGTCTGATGGCAGTAAAATTTCTAACAACAAGGCTGAATACATTGGTGGTGGTGTGTGTATTGATGTTGGTGGTTCTTTTGTTATGTCTGGTGATTGTGCTATTGTTAATAATACTGCTCATGTTGGTGGTGGTGTGATTAATAGTGGTGATTTTGTGTTGTCGGGTAATGGTGTGATTGCTAACAACACGGGGTTTTTTGGTGGTGGGGTATCTAACGTTGGTACTTTTAAAATGTCTGATGATAGTATGATTGTTAATAATACTGGTGCTAATGGTGGTGGTGTGTATAGTGCTGGTTCTTTTGTTATGTCTGATGGCAGTAAAATTTCTAACAACAAGGCTGAATACATTGGTGGTGGTGTGTGTATTGATGTTGGTGGTTCTTTTGTTATGTCTGGTGATTGTGCTATTGTTAATAATACTGCTCATGTTGGTGGTGGTGTGATTAATAGTGGTGATTTTGTGTTGTCGGGTAATGGTGTGATTGCTAACAACACGGGGGTTTTTGGTGGTGGCGGTGTGTTAAATAATGGCTCTTTTAAAATGTCTGATGATTGCGTGGTTTCTAACAATACTGCTCTGCATGGTGGGGGTATATACAACGATGATGATGGCTATTTTGAGTTAACAGGTAATGGTATAGTTGATAGCAACACAGCTGATTATGCCGGAGGTGGTGTGTATAGTATGGGTTCTTTTGTTATGTCTGGTAGTAGCATGATTTCAGATAATACAGCTGGTAGTGGTGATGGTGTGTATATTGCTAAGGGCAAATTCGATGCCGTTAGTGGTGCAATTTCTGATGAGGTGTATATTGTCCCGCAGAGTCCTGAGGTTATTGATCCTCCAGAGATTGAGGACTTTATGATCTTCTATAACGGTAATGGCGCATCTGATGGGCGTGTTCCTGTGAACAATAATAGCTATATTAGTGGGACTTCTGTTGTGGTAGCTGCTAATACAGGCGGTCTTGTACGGTCTGGTTATACTTTCTTAGGTTGGGCTTACAGTAAAACTGCTACAACTGCAGATTTTACTGTAAATGGCCTTTCAGTCTCGCCTTCCAGTTTTATCATTTATGATGATGTTGTGCTGTATGCAGTGTGGGAAGGAATAAACTCTACAATAATTTATGACCCAGGCACACATGGCACATTTAACTCGACACGTTATAGCGGTCTTCGTTATGGTGATGCAACTCCTAATGCTCCTGTTGTCACTGGTGAGACTGGCTGGAACTTTACCGGGTGGTCTCCAACTCCATCTACAACAGTAACAGGCAACGCTACATACGTAGCACAATGGGAGCAAATAACATCTCCAACACCAACCCCTATAACTACTCTAACTCCAACCCCAACTCCAATAGCATCTGTTGCTCCAACTCCAACAGCGTCTACATCACCAACATCAACTCCTACACCTACTCCAATTCCTTCATCTCCTGATAACAGCGCTACTCCTTCTGTTGAAAACGAGACTAGATGGCCAGCAAGTTTAACACTTGTGCTAATTATAATAGTGGTCATAAGTATGGTCATAATTCTTGTGTTGTTTCTATTGAAGCGACGATAAAACACTTAAAACTCCTGCCAATTTTCTCTTTTAGTTTTTTGTATTGCTATGGTTTGCTGTTACTATCATTACAGTTAGCCGTAGGCAAGAAAAGTGTTGGTATCAACGGTACAAACCCGTAACTTCTGTTTTTTGTCTGCAAAAGATGGAGAAAGTGCAAAAGTGTCCAATCGCATATTTGATTTGTAATTGACAAATAAATCATCACTATACTGGTATTATCTGTCAGATAGTTGAGCTATAAAAACTTTGAAAAACGGCAAAACATCATTAAACTTATAAAACACCTGAGTATTTCAGTTAATGCCAATTAGAGTAGACAAATATTTGTGACTTTTGGTTTACCGTCTGGTTTGGCTTTGTTGAATTTTTGATGTGTGTTTCTACTGGTCATATTGGTTATATTGTCCTAATGCTTATTAATAACAAACATTTATCCTTCACAACAAGTATTGGTGTATATGCATGGTAGCAATTATTAATTCCAAATCTGACCTATATAATCTTCGAAGTTTATTAACCGTTTCTTTATTGTTTATGTTAGTTTTTTCTTGTTTGTCTCCTTGTGCTTTGATGGCACAAGGTTTTGAAAGCTATGCAGAAAATGACGTTACAAAAACCGACAGCTTTACTGTCACTGTAAATCAGAGGTATATCTGGTCAAGTGATGCAACATTGGCAAGTCTTTCTTTTAGTGAGGGTGTGCTTTCTCCTGTGTTTGATCCTGAGGTTTTTAGTTATACTCTTGTGGTTCCAGATGATGTAGAGTACTTTGATGTTGTTGCTATTGCTAATGATGAGAATGCTGTGG
>Ga0209737_10000855_pt1 | contig 23266 bp, 23 predicted proteins | sample TergutCu122P3_FD_187284 | JGI IMG/M metagenome (GOLD analysis project Ga0209737, IMG submission 187284) | Cubitermes ugandensis P3 segment gut microbial communities from Kakamega Forest, Kenya - Cu122 P3 (SPAdes) (version 2) | ecosystem: Host-associated > Arthropoda: Insects > Digestive system... | reverse complement strand
AGCCCCTTCCCGATTTTTGTGCAAAACAACGAAAACCATCAAAACAACTGAATAGTTACGTTAATTATATCACAATATCGTAAACGTGTCAAGGGGAATTTTGAAAGCAAACAGAGAACAGTGTTAGAAGCTGTGTTCATAGGCAGAAGTACCGGGTAAGCAAGCAGATTTTTTGTCAGTCTAGGCAAATTTTTGCAGGTTTACTGGCGTAAGGCAATAAAATTTAACGACGAATGACGGAAAATATGCTGATTATACGGTGCTTCTGTCTATGAACACAGCTTCTTAATTCGACCTATTAATCAACTTAACAACACGCTCCAATTTCCGTCCTATCATGCGGTTTGTAAGCTTTAGAAACAGCATATTTGATGCTGAGTAGAGAACTGTAAAAGGAACAGATGCGTAAAACAGTGTTAAAAACATTGATATATTGAACTCTGGGCTATACCAAACCGTACTCCAAATTTCCATAACAACGGAAAAGAAAATCCCCGCAAATGCTCCGTATATAATGAGAAATAGATTTTTCGACTTAAGCAGCGGAGCAAGCCAACCTGCCAAAAGCCCCACCAATCCCCATCCGAGCATCTGGAACGGCGTCCACGGTCCGTGTCCGAAATACATATTTGAAATTAACGCAGACAGTGAGCCGACAAGAAATCCAGCCTCCGCAGAAAAATAGACGCCCGTTAGAATGACGATTGATGCAATCGGTTTAAACCCTGGGATAGGGGCGAAAATAAAGCGTCCGACAACAGAAAGCGACGTCATGACAGCAATAACGGCAAAATACCGTGCATTTACACTTTCACGTTCAATCGTGCCAAAGAAATATTCACACGAAAGAATCAATATTGCCATGCAAACTATTGTATAGTGCTTATTTCCTGCAAAGATTACGCTTAACGCAGTAATCAGCAACATAGCTGTAAAAATCACAGCTTTTTTTACCTTAACGTCTATTTGCATTCTCCTCCAGCATATTAGTATCACAAATTTCGATTAATTTTTTATAGGTACATACCCCGTTAAAATAACCTTCTGATATTCTTGCTGAATCAGTTGAATAGTATAGGTTCCCGCAAAAAAATTTATGCGGAACATCGGAGAAGTCTGTCCGTCCGTTAAAAAACATCGTACAGCGGTCGCTGCAAACTGCTGCAAATTCTACATCATGCGTAACATTTATAGTTGTTATGCCTCTTGCTCTCAGTGAATGGAGTATGAGCACAATATAATCACTCCATACGCCGTCCAAACCTTTTGTAGGTTCGTCGAGCAGCAACAGTTGCGGTTTTTTTCGCAAAATTTTCCCGAACGCCAACAATTGCTGCTGTCCGCCGCTTAAATCATAAGGGTGAAGATGAGCGTATTTTGTAAAATCATATATAGTTGTTTTTAAATCCCCCTGCAATTCCTCACCAACGGTGTCATACAAAAAAGTGCTTCGCACATCTTGCGGAAGAACAGCAAGTTTATTTGAATATAAATCCTTCTTATCGAATTCTTTAAGCTTTTTCCCGAAAAGCTCAATCTTGCCGCGATACGGCGTTAAAATCCCCGCAATCAGCGAAAGCAACGTGCTTTTTCCCGTACCGTTGCTGCCCAGAATTGAAAGAACCTCGCCTTCATAAACCTCCAAGTCAAGACCTTTTATTATATCATCATTTTTGAAAGAATAGGTAAAATGAATATCTTTAATCGAAAGAATAGGAACGCCTTTTTTTCTGTCCGGTGTGATTTCCGGCTGAACAATGTTCCCGCAAAGTTTCCTAAGGAATTTTCGGCTTTCACTTAAAGTTATAGGCGGCAACGCATCTCTTTCTTCAATAAACCTGTTATAGAGCCTGATACCTGACGGCACGGAATATCTGAGAAACTTAGAATCCGCCAATTCATTCACGCAATCAATCGGACTTGAAAACGCAACTTGCTTACCGTCCTCAAGAAAAATCACTTTATCCGCCAATGCCAATAACTGTTCTATTTTGTGTTCGGAAATAATTACCGTTACAGCCAATTCCCGTGTCAGTCTGTGCAAAGTTCGGATAAACTCTCCCGCAGCAACCGGGTCTAACTGAGCGGTAGGTTCGTCCAGCAAAATCATTCTCGGCTTCATCGCGAGAACCGACGCCAAATTCAGCAATTGCTTCTCTCCGCCCGAAAGCGTTGCCGTATCGGAATCAAGAATTTTGTCTAAACTGAAAAAAGCAGTGATTTCGGCTATTTGCCTATATATTTGCTGCTTGTCCAGTCCAAGATTTTCAAGCCCGAATGCCAGTTCATGCCAAACCTTATGCGTAACAATTTGGCTCTCGGGGCGTTGCATGACGTAACCTATTTCGGCGGCGGATACACTCTTGGGAACCGTCCTCAAATCGGAACCGCAAAATTCAATTTTTCCGCTAATTTGTCCGCAGGGTGAGATTTCAGGTTTTAAACAGCTCAACAATGTGGTTTTTCCGCTCCCTGTGCCGCCGCACAGCAATACCAGTTCACCCTCTTCAACGGAAAACGATACGTCTTCAATTACATTATCACATTTGTTATATGAAAAGCTAAATTTTTCAATATTAAGTAAACTCATGGCAGACTCTCTTTCTCTTTCGTGTTATAATAAAATAGAATATTACAGTAAAAAATACTGTTATAATATGGGCAGCACAGATTAGCATTAAATATATATTAATTCTCGGGATACGGATTTCAGGATAGAACTTGATATTTACGTTTTTTCCCCAAAAAGCAAGTACAAAAGTAGAAAAAACAGACAGAATAATTATAATCAAATCTTCAATTCTGAATTTATACGGTGAATATCGGGTTCTTCCTCCGAGTTCAAACCCTCGGGCACGCATTGAATCTGCTGTTTGTAAGCCGTTTTCAAGACATAGGGTAATAAATGCGGAAAATATAATACAATATGAGTTCACTTTATTCAGAAACGTACTGTCATCAAACACACTGTTTACAACGCTGTTGCTTTTTACGGTATTCCATTGCATCTTAAAATCAGGTATAAATCTCACTGTCATAGAAATCAGAACAGCTATAGAAGGAGAAAAACCGCCCACTAAATACATAATTTTGTCTGCAGTCATTACGGCTGAAAAAACCTTAAACCATAAAAACACACTGACTATTGACAGCGAAAGTATCACCCCGTTAACAATAGCTTCCTTAGTAATCGGCAAACCGTTTATAAACAGCAATACTGTCTTTCCCCGATGGTTAAAAATCGGATTTGCGACAGAAATTGCGACAAATACTAAAGCAGTCATGCGTAATTCTTTGAATACATTTTTTTGTTCCGATGATACGCTGTGTAGCATAACAACGCTGCTTATCAATGAAATTATCAAATATATTTGATTGTTAATATAAATGCTGCCAGAAATCATTGCAATCATAAATATTATAAATGAAATAGGATGAGACTGTCGCAGCATATCAACCCTCGCTTACCTTTATCTCGTAAATCCACTCGATAACATCCCCTGCCTGTATTTTGTAGCTCCCGCATCCCACATTCGGAAAATCACCGTTTACAGAATATCTCCAACCGGAAAACGGCCCGTAATCCATTTCATAAATATTATTGATTGCTTTTACGTATACTGTATTTAATAAATCACTTTCAACGCCGATATAATCAATCGGTATTCTCTCGCCAGCCGTTACTCTTTTAAGTAAATCGAACGCAGTATCGCCGTTTAACATTGCATATTCGGTTTGCGGAATGAGGTATCCCTTATTTATATTCCGGCAGTTTACTGACATAATAACGGTTTGTGAGCCAACGCCGATTTCAGGCAGTTTTTCGCCGTAATAATCTTGCGGACTTTGAATTTTAATCAGTACAACCGCAGCACATACCGCCGTAAAAGCCAGAAGGCTCACGGTAAACCGCTGTTTTCGCCATGACTTTTTCATAATTAACCGTATGTTATAAACCGTAAAAATCACAAAAGCGGCGGCGATAATATAATACCGCCACTTTTCTAATATTTTCTTTTCAAGAAAGCTTTTTTTAGCCTTTTTCGGGACGTCAGAACCGTTCACATCCGCAGTTTTATTTTCTTCAACGGAATAGAACCGTTTTGACAAAGATTGCATTGCCATAAAAGCCTGAACGGTCGCCTTATCATTGGCACTGCCGCTTAACGTATGCGAAAAAGCACCGCTTTCAAGCTGATAAGTCATGAGAGCATTCACAGCCGTAAATCCGTTTTTCACAAACCTCTCGTCACTCAAAGGGTCTATACCAAGCTCAGAAAGCGCAATAATTACCTGTGAACAACTCTCCGACGACTCTGTTCCGAAGCTTTTGTACCCGCCGTCAGCCAGTTGAATTTTTGATAACCGGTCTATTGCAAAACCTATTTTTTCTTTAGCAAAATCTTTTTTTGCATACGGCGCCAACGCCTGCAAAGCCATGGCTGTCACATCAGGGTCGGAAAACGTTCCCGACAACGCCCAGCCACCGTCGCTTAACTGCAAAGAAAGCACAGCGGAAACAGCCTTTTCCTGAGTATCGGCACCGTAATTCAACAGGTTCATGAGCTGAAGTGAATAAATATCACACATAATGCCTTTGCTCTCTGAATTTTGCAATATTGCGTCATAATCAAGTTTACCGCCCGTAAAGACGGAAGCGATTGCCATACGAAGCTTTTCAACGTAATTCTGCCCTTTTTTATCGATATTACGTAAAAGTGAGGCATTATAACCTGAAAAATCATATGCGCCGTATTTTGACAGACAAACAGCATACCAATCCGCATCGCCGTTTCCCGAATTCTCAGACAGACACATATCTATAAACTGCTGCACATCGGAATAATTTCCGTTTTCCAATTTATAGCGTACAATGCCTTCTATAGCTGAATTATTGTCTATAGCAATTGCGTTCATCATACCGATAACTGTAAATATCGGTACGATTAAACACAAAATTATACATGAGGTAAACTTTTTAATCATTTTTCTTGCGGGCAATCAGAACGCAACCCAACGCAACCACCGTTACAACCCCTGCAAACGGCATATTTACGCCGGTTTTCGGAGCGTCATTCGAGTTCTTGTTTGTAGTGCTGCCTGTTGCCGTTGTAGAAGAAGCGGTTGTAGTCGTAGCTGTAACCGCAGCCGCAACGGTCACAGAATATCCCGCAGGCATACGAAGCACCAGCGGCAATCCGTTTTCGGCGGTTTTCGAGACTGAAACCTTATGCTTACCCGCAGTAAGGCTGTCCGCAGGAATTTTCACAACACCGTCAGCATTCGTCTTGAGTGTAAGAATTTTGCCGTTTGTTTCCCAGTTCACCGTCATATCCGCAACTGGATTAACACTTGTCTTCATGTCATTACCGTCGAAAACAGAATCTGTACTTGTGAATTTAAGTATACCCTCCGACAGTTTAGAAGTATCCGCAACAGGATACTGCATTCCAACTCCATACGGGTCGCCGTAAAACAGCACAATTTCATCTCCGCTTTTTACTGTGAAATCATTAATTCCAACAGAAGCCTCAACGTTGTTTACACGGTAAAGCCAACCGTCCCATCCGCCGAAATGTCCCGACATATCGCCGTTTATGTCTGTTATAAAGCCGTTGGAAAGTCCGGATACAGTAAGAGCATCACTGCCCTTATCAATTGCGTCAATAACGTCCCCAACAGTGTAAGCTGTTCCGGATGCAAGAATGAAATCGCCGTCATAAAGACATTCAGAAATGCCTTCGATACGTACATTCACCTTGTCTCCGCCTGACGCAGACACACTAAACGGCACTGACATAATAAGCAGTGATACTCCAATAATAACAGATATTAATTTCTTCATAAATATTACGCTCCCTTATTTTGGAACCTTAGGATTCCTTAAATCTATAGCAAGAATAGGAGCGACAGCCGAATAATCTCACGAAATGGCTGTGCACCGCCGTTACGTAAGATAAACGTGTATGTGGCTCACTTTTCTGTTGCCCAAAAGTGAAATTAGGAATTGTGAAATAATAAGTTGAACAAATTTATTGCAGAATTTTTGTTGTTATGCTAGGAGAAAACTGTAGCTTTTGCATAGCCATGCTTGCATGGCATTTCGCAAAGCGAGGATTTTCAACAACGCATAACGGCCCAAAGGCAAGATAAATGTTCAAGTTATTGTTTCATAATTCCTTAAATGCCTATTAGACGCGAGCGACCCGACTTTAAGGAACTGCCAATAAATAAAATTGACGTTTTGTTTGTCTTTTTGCCGTTATGCGTTGTTGAAAATCCTCGCTTTGCGTCAGCAAAGCTACGGTTTTCTCCTAGCCTAACAACAAAAATCCTATGCAAAACTTGTCAGCTTTATTCACTGGCACTTCCTAACGGTAATGGCTGTTGCGACGGAATTTCACCGTACTTCCCTCAATTCGCCTAATACTGTCATTGCTTTAAGAATTAAAAAACGCTATAAAAGCCTTAATTGTCATGAATAAATCAGTCTTTGACACTATCTCAAACGGCGAATGCATGGAAAGAACGGGAACACCGACGTCTATAACGTCAACATTCAGGTTTGCGACAAACATCGCAACCGTTCCCCCTCCGCCAATATCAACACGCCCAAGTTCGCCTGTCTGCCATGAAATTCCTTCCGAATCAAGTAAACGACGCACCGTTCCGACAAGCTCTGCCGACGCATCAGACGTGTTCGCCTTGCCGCGAGAACCCGTATATTTCGTCAATACAACGCCCTTACCCATGTAAGAACAGTTGTTGCTCTCTAAAACATCAGGGAAGGTCGGGTCAAATGCTGCGTTTACATCCGCTGAAAGGCACTGTGAAGCCGACAGAACTTTACGGACAGGCGTTTCAAACGAGCTTGCCAAATCTTCAATAAAGTAACGCATATACGCTGAGTTCAGCCCTGTATTCCCGTCGCTGCCAGTTTCTTCTTTATCTGTCAGAACTGTTACGGCTGTATGCTTAGGATTCTCGCACTGCAAAATTGCCGCCAAAGCCGCATATGAACAAACTCTGTCATCATGTCCGTATGCTCCGACCATACTGCGGTCAAAGCCGACGTCACGCGCTTTATGGGCGGGAACAGCTTCTAGCTCTGCCGAAACAAAGTCTTCTTCAGTAATACCGTACTTTTCGTTCAAAATATTCAAAATGTTCAGCTTAACCGAACCGGCAGCATCGTCGTCTTTAAAAGGATACGAACCGACCAGAATATTAAGCTCCTCACCCTTAATCCCCTCATTGAGCGGTCTCTTGTACTGCTCGGTCGCAAGATGCGGAAGCAAGTCGGTAACACAGAAAACAGGCTCGCCCTCATCCTCGCCTATCGCAACAGTAACAGCCGCGCCGTCCGCCCTAATGATAACCCCGTGAAGAGCCAAAGGAACAGCGGTCCACTGATATTTTTTTATTCCGCCGTAATAGTGGGTCTTAAAAAATGCAAGTTCACTGCTCTCATAAAGCGGATTTTGCTTCAAATCAAGTCTTGGCACGTCTATATGTGCGGCACAAATCTTCACGCCGTCCGCAATCGGCTCACTGCCTATCACTGCTGCAATAACCGCTTTTCCACGGTTTACAATGTAAACCTTATCCCCTGCCTTGAGAGGCATACCAAACTTAAACTCGCTAAAACCTGCGTTCTCAAGCAACGTAACAGCAGAACAAACCGATTCTCTCTCGGTTTTTGAAGCATCAAGAAAAGCCTTATACCCATCCGCAAATGCATTGCAATCCTGCAGTTGAACATCATTCATCTGATGAAAGGCATTTTTCTTATTTCGAAAAAGCTTCTCTCTTAGCTCTTTATTTTCTGACATAAATCATTGGTCTCCTCACTTATTAAAATAACACTTCACTTTGCCGACAACTTCTGCCGCAACCGCTAAAACATGGGAAATATCCTTGTTATTCTTTATCACAAAATCCGAATGCTCCATATAAAACTGCTTATCAAGCTGAGCATTCATTCTCTTAACCGCCTGTTCTTCCGTCAAACCGTCACGTTTCATAATCCTTTGCTGTCTCAAATCATCATGAGAGACAACCGAAATGATAATCTCGCAGAAATCATCGGCACGGCTTTCGAAAAGAGTCGGTGCGTCAAGCAGAATCAACTTATTTCCGTTGTCCGAAAACTGCCGAATCTGCTTGAGGATTTCCCCCGTGATATAGGGGTAAGTAATTGAATTAAGAACTTCGAGTTTATGTGCGTCGCCGAAAACTATATCGGCAAGCTTTTGACGGTCTAACTCGCCGTTTTCGAGAATAACACCGTTAAAACATTCAGCAATCTCTTCAAGGCACTTGCTGCCGCTATGGACAATCAAACGGGCAATTTTGTCAGCATCAATCACGGCAAATCCGTTTTCCGAAAAAATTTTTGAAACCGTACTCTTTCCCGACCCCGTTTGTCCCGTCAAACCGACAACCTTAACGCCCTCTAAACTGTTCACAGCCTTATCACCTCGAATTCCCCCGCCCTCAAAAGACGGTTATATACCGCTAAGCCAATACCTTGCTTCGCAGGCAATCTTATATATACAGATTCCGCCCCGATTTGGTCAATTTCACGAAGCACAGCAAAAATTCTGCGAGCCTGTTCCTCACTGTCAGTACCGTATGAAAGCACGTATTTACGTTCAATCAACGACCCGCCTCCTGAAACTTCATCACCGTATGCAATAAAATAAATCCCGTCACGTCTCATGTTTTGGGCAAAATTATTAAAAGTTCCGCAGTCAGCCTCAACAAGAAAAACCTTGGCGGTCGGTGCGTAATGCCGGTATTTCATTCCGGGCGACTCAACTCTTCCGCATATTTCCCCGCTTATAACCGCATCGTCTACAATAACACGGTCAGCGAATTTGCACAAATCTTCAAATGTTACTCCGCCAGGTCTGAGGATTCTGACGGCCGCATTATCATCAAACTTAATAACTGTCGATTCTACGCCGAATTCACACTCTCCGCCGTCAAGCACCGCAGAAATTTTTCCGTTCATATCAGCCATAACGTGAGAAGCGGATGTCGGACTGGGGCGGCCTGAAATATTTGCAGACGGTGCGGCAATCGGACATCCCGATAACTCTATGAGCTTACGGGCCGTTTCATGCGACGGTACACGAATACCGACAGTATCAAGTCCGCCTGAAGTAATTGACGGTATAATGCCGTTTTTAGGCAGTATCATAGTCAGTGCCCCCGGACAAAATCTTTCCGCAAGCCTGTATGCTAGCTCCGGAATGTACGAAGTGTATAATTCTGCCTGCGAAAACTCAGCAATATGCACAATTAACGGATTATCGGCAGGACGGCCCTTGGCCTCAAAAATCTTTGCCACAGCTGCCTCGTTGCGTGCATCTGCCGCAAGACCGTAGACTGTCTCGGTAGGCATACCGACAGTCTCTCCGTTCCGAATTAACTTTGCGGCAATTTCAATATCACTAATTCTATTCCCGTCCAGCAGCAGAGTATTCATTTTTAAACACCTATTCAAGCCAATTTTCTAAGGATAACATTAAAATTCCGCTATATTCGGAAGTTTTGTCAGTAATAAGCGTACATCCGTTCACAATACAAAACGCAGCGGTCATACAGTCTGTCTCGCTGGAAATATTTTTGTTTGCATCGTAAATATCAGACGCAGACAATTCCGCCGCACACTCCCATGCTGCGATATTCATTTCGCCGACAGAAAATTTCAAACAAAAGTCCGTAAAAGCCTTTATTTGTGCGGAGTCTCCTAACCGTCTCAAAAAAGAACGGAATTTGTAATAAACAGTCGGCGGAATAATAACCTTATGTCCTTTTTCAACCGCCATTTCCAGCCTTGTTTTCAAAATCCTGCTGTTATGCACAATAAGCGACGACAATATACAGGTATCTAAAGCATATTTAATGTCTGAATACTTCATTTTGCCTATTCCCCGCTGCTTGACGCAAGTTTCGCCGCCTGGTCGGCTGTAGCAAGGGCATCAAAAACTTCGTCAAGATTGCCGTTAAGCAAATCCTCAAGACGGTAAATAGTTAACCCGATACGGTGGTCGGTAAGCCTTCCCTGCGGATAATTATACGTGCGGATACGCTCTGAACGGTCGCCTGTACCAACCTGCATACGGCGTTCCGAAGCTATTTTCTCGTCATGCTCAGCCTGTAATGCCTCAAAAAGACGGCTGCGGAGAATTTTCATCGCCCTGTCCTTATTCTTATGCTGACTTCTTTCATCCTGACATTCAACAACGACCCCCGTCGGTAAATGCGTGATGCGAACAGCCGATTCGGTTTTGTTAATATGCTGTCCGCCTGCACCGCTTGCACGGAAGTAATCTATTTTTAAGTCGGTCGTGTTAATCTCAAGTTCAACCTCGTCCGCTTCAACAAGCACAGCAACCGTAACAGTTGACGTATGAATACGCCCCTGCGACTCGGTTTCAGGCACACGCTGAACACGGTGAACACCGCTCTCGTACTTTAAACGCGAATATGCTCCCTCTCCGATGAGAGAAAAGCTGATTTCCTTGAATCCGCCGAGTTCCGTCGGATTTGCATTAAGAATCTCTTGCTTCCAACCCTTTGACTCGGCATACATAGTATACATTCTGTATAATGAGTTAGCAAAAAGTGACGCCTCTTCACCGCCTGCACCGCCGCGTATTTCAATAATAACGTTTCTGTCATCGTTAGGGTCTTTAGGAAGAAGAAGAATCTTCAATTCTTCAGTCAAACGTTCTATAGCCTCTTTATTCTCTTCCCATTCAGCCTGAACCATTTCTTTAAAATCTTTGTCAAGGCCTCCGCCCTCAAGCAATTCACGGGCTTCATCAAGGCTTTCTTTACAATTAATATACTCTCTGTATTTTTCAACGACAGGAGTCATATTTTTATACTCACGCATAAGCTGGGCATACTGACGGTTATCACTGATAATCTCAGGGCCGGACAGCTTCGTGCTCAATTCTTCATATTTTTGTTCTGTTAAAACCAACTTTTCAAACATATTCTTCCCTCTACACACTTGCTCAAATTTAAATATTATTAACTTTTTTATTATACACTATTTTGGAAAAAAAATCAATGTTTTTCAAGTATATTTTTAAAAATTCATGCAAAAATAATAAAAACTCATTAAAAGAAATGGAGGAATTATCATGTTTACAAGAATAGCGGCTGAATTTGAGTCGGTTGACATGGCAGACCTTGCATCAAAACGCCTTAAAGAAAGCCAAGGCAGCAGCATAAAAAAAGCCGGGGTGAACAGCAATCTAACCGCTCAAAGAGCAAAAACACTGAAACACGGCAGGCATTACGCCGTAATTCCTACAGGATTGACGTCAGGCGTTAATAATACATTCTTCACGGCAACAATTGACTCAGAAACAACGGAAGACGTCATAAAGGAACCGTTCAGAAATGAAAAAGCTACGTTATATATAGTATGTGATGAAGATAATAAGCATAATATAAAATCTACTATAACAGCAATGGGCGGACGGGTACTTTAATTCCCTAGGCATTGCCGTGCCCCATTAAAACGCCCTCTGCGGTAATGTCGATAACGCCGTAAGAGGGCTTTAATCCGTCCCTCGGGAAAGCAGCACTTCCAGGATTAAAAAAATACATACCGCTATTAAAAATATTGTACCGTTTATGAGTGTGCCCGAATAGAATAATATTGCATCCGCAGCTCTCCGCTGATTTTCGGATAAAATCAGTTTGGTCGCGAACATAGTGATTATGACCGTGCACTGCAAACAGTTTATGCCCGCCAATCTCTTTGATAAAAACAGACGTGTTATCTTCACGGGAGAAGTCACAGTTCCCTCTGATACTTGCGAATTTTTCAGACAGTTCCGGATTTCTAAGCAAAAGCGTCCGCACGTCAGATGCGCCGTCGCCCAGATGTATAAATAAATCGGCGGTATTTCGATGAATTAGAACAATTTTTTCAAGTGAACCGCAGTTACCGTGCGTATCAGAAACAACTATAATTTTCATATAATATCGTCCTCTCTGTTCTACTATTCTTAATTATAGCATAAAATCTAACAATGTTCAAGAGAAACTTTATAAATTTTGGAGGTTATCATGAAAAAAGAAAATATTGACCCGAAAGGACTCGACGGCCTACTCGCTATTGTCAGTAAAAAACTGGGGGTTCCGCCGACACAGCTAAAAAAAGAGCTGCAGGAAGGAAAATTTGACAGTGCGATGGCTAAAATGTCCCCATCAGACACGGCAAAATTTGAACAGGTCATAAAAAACCCAAAACTCGCCGAAAAATTCATGAGTTCATCACAGGCACAGTCCGTATATGACAAACTTAAAAAGTAGATAGCTCTGCCTATTAACAGTTGAACGGAGGTGTCTTGTGGATGATTTAATGGGGAAAATCAATGAACTTCTGTCAGATGAAGAAACTGTCAAACAAATCTCAGGACTTGCACAAATGTTCATGTCAGGTGAAAGCGAAGATGAAAAAGCCAAAGACGCTACAGAAACCGACAATTCCTCCGACAGTCTTTTCGGTAACTTTGACTTTGATATAATTATAAAAATTCAAGAAGTCATGAGCCACATGAACAAAACCGACAAAAACTCTGACTTGCTTCTCGCCCTCAAGCCGCATCTCGGCGAAGAGAAAGGTCAGAAGATTGATAAGGCTGTAAAGCTTCTGAAACTGCTAGCTGTGTGGAATATTGTCCAGAAAACAGGAATTATTAAGGATTTAAACATACTTTAAAGCGGGGGTGATTGCATGAGACGGAACAACAATTTTTGGCAACCTAACAGGCACTGTACGAATCAACGTCCGTCTCATACGCCTCCTCCCGCACAGCATGAAGAGATGAAAAACAGCACCCCTATCCCGCCGCCCAGTCATGAACCCGACAATACTCATGATGAAGATACCTTCAACAAAAAAATCTCCGAATTTCTTTCGAAATTTACAAATCACAAACTTGACGCCGACACATTGATTATTATAGCGATTATGTATTTCCTAATCCGCGAGGGTGCGGACATAAAATTGGTTTTGGCATTGGCTTATACTATTCTCTGATAAAAATATAGGTAACTATTCAGTTGTTTTAATGATTTTCGTTGTTTTGCACAAAAATCGGGAAGGGGTTTCGGGGACAGAGTCCCCGAGAAGCGGGGCTACCGCCCCGCAACCCCGTATTTTCGGTGTTGATTGCAGTTGATAAAAAATATTTTTTGTGCATTATGCAATATACTGAATAGTTACAAATATAGACAAAATTTGCTGAGGATATTTTTCGTCTGCCTAGGATGACGACGCAGCCATACTGGCGTATGTCAAGGTGGAAGACAACGGCAGGCGTAAAATAAACCGCAAATTGTCTATGTTTTTATTGTAGAATAGTATTAGATATTACTTTAGGAGGTTGATTACAATGGACAGTAAAATAATATTTTATACCGTATGCGGTATTGCAATAATAGCAATGCTAATATATTATATTAAGCGAAAAAACAGGCTGACGTCGTTCATTTTCGGCGGATTAAGCGGATTTGTCGCCCTTTTGCTCATGAACAGATACGGTGAATTTCTGGGCGTAACGCCCCCACTTAACGCTTTCAACACTGTCGGAAGCCTTGTTCTTGGCGTCCCGTACGTTGTCACAATAATTTTAATAGAAAAGTTGCTGTAACCCTTGACATTCTGTCGGAATTGTGGTACAATTAGCAATAGAAGGGTTGTGGGAATATGATTTTTTCTGATATTATAAATAAGACCAAGAGAAGTATTTCCTTAAACAAAGATGAAATCTTTTGGCTTGTTAAAGAATTTACAGAAAACAGAATTCCCGACTATCAGTTTTCAGCATGGCTGATGGCGGTAAGAATCAACGGACTAACCGACGCTGAAACTTTCTGGCTGACATCCGCTATGATGCAATCCGGCGACATCCTCAACATGAGTGAACTTTGCTTAGGCTCTGTAACCGCAGACAAACACAGCACGGGCGGCGTCGGGGATAAGATAAGCATTATCATAGGACCGATTGTGGCGGCATGCGGCGTTAAGATGCCGAAGATGTCAGGGCGTGGTTTGGGGCACACGGGCGGAACTGTTGATAAACTGGAAAGTATACCAGGTTACAGAACGGAACTCCCAATAGAAGAATTTATACATATAGTCAACGAAACAGGATTCTCAATAATATCGCAAAGCGGGAATATCTGCCCCGCCGACAAGAAAATCTATGCTCTGAGGGATGTAACGGGTACAGTCGACAGCATACCGCTCATTTGTGCGAGTATCATGAGCAAAAAGCTCGCCGTCTCTGCCGACTGTATTCTTCTCGATGTAAAATACGGCTCGGGTGCGTTTATGAAGACAAAAGACGAGGCAAAAAAACTCGGCGGACTTATGAAAAAAATCGGCATGATGGCAGGAAAAAAATGTGATTTTCTTGTTTCAGATATGAATATGCCCTTTGGATATTCTGTCGGTAATTCCCTTGAAATTATTGAATCAATTGAATTTCTAAAGGGTAAAAAAAATCCGCTGCTTCACCGCCTCTGCGTAAGTATATCCTCCGCTATACTCGAAAAGGCGGGCAAAGAAACGGAAAACGGAATTTGTATGCGACTTGTTGAAAGTGCTATATCCAGCGGAAAAGCTCTTGAAATATTACGCAAAACAATTGAACTGCACGGCGGAAACCCCAGAGTAATCGACGACTATTCACTGTTTGAACAGCCTAAGTATTCATACACGGTTAACTCACCGTCAAGCGGTATAATTTTTGAAATTGACAGCGAGAAAATCGGCGTCGCGTCGCTCATGTTAGGGGCAGGACGGCTTTGTTTGGGCGATAAAATTGACATGTCGGCGGGCATAGTTCTCAATAAAACCCGAAGTAATCACGTCGTGGAGGGTGAACCTCTCATGACGCTGTATTCGTCAAAAATCAGCGACTTTTCTGAAGTTGCGGATTTGGTATATAATGCTATAAAAATCGGAGGTAATTAAAATGAGTTTCATGGATTCAATTAAAAGTGCAACCAAAAGCGTTACAAACAGCGTCAGCAACACCGTTTCAACAGGTTCAACGAAGCTGAAGCTGAACAGGGAAGTCAAGCAGACGAAAATTGCGATTAACAGAACTTATACCGAAATCGGCAAAAAGTATGCAGAGCTTAACCGCTGCAACCCGAGCGAAGAATTTGCAGAAATGATTGTGCAGATTGACGTGCTTAACGCTAAGCTTATCGAACTTGACGAACAAATAAACATCCTCGACGGCAAAGTTAAATGTCCTCATTGCGGCAAATTCGGAAACGCCGACTGTTTCTTCTGCAGCGGCTGCGGAGGAAAAATGCCTGAAATCACCGCTCCCGCAGAAGAAACACCTGTTGTGCAAGCTGAAATCATACCGTCTTGCCCTAACTGCGGTAAGAATGCAAACAGTGACGATGTTTTTTGCAGTCAGTGCGGAACAAGAATTTAATAAAAAATAATGGCGTTGGCAAGCGGTAGGTTACACTTGTCAACGTCATTTTTTTATCTCGAAAAGAATTATTTTTATAAAAATTACTTTACAAGCAGCAAAAAATATGTTATAATTATACACATACAAAGTATAGAATAGGAATAAAACACATGAAAAGAATCTTTTCACTCTTAATTTGTGCGGTTCTCACGCTCTTTTGCAGTCCATTTTTCGGAATATCAACCGCGAATCCTCCGACTCTTGCGGAAATGCAGAATTATTTGCTCGGCAGGAGTACGGAAATTAATGTTGAATCCGAAATTAATGTGTTCGATTTGGCTTATGCAAGGCGGAATTACAGTACAGCCGAAATCACAGATTATGGCACACCGCCGAATACATCCGCTACGATATTTGCGGATTTTCGTGAGGAACAGATGCCATATTTTGAAGCCTCTGACGGTTGGAAAAACGGCGGGACATTCGACTGTATTTGGCGAGGAACGAACGTTTTCAATTCGCAAGGTTCGCTTAACCTGGTAATAGACGCAGACACTGTTACGGGTTCAAATTACAGGTATTCGGGCGGCGAATGTTATTCCGAAGATTACTGCCACTACGGATATTATGAGGTTTCAATGCAGCCGATTAAAAATGACGGCGTTGTTTCATCGTTTTTCACATATACAGGGCCGCATAACGGCGACCCTGAGGATGAAATTGACATTGAATTTCTCGGCAAGGATACGACAAAAGTGCAGTTCAATTATTTCACTGACGGCGATATGGAAGGTCATGTATATTTGCATGACCTAGAGTTCGACGCAGCAGACGGATTCCATACATACGGCTTCGACTGGCAGCCTGACAGCATAACATGGTATGTTGACGGCAAAGCTGTTCATACTGCTTCTGATAATATTCCGACAACTAAAGGAAGAATTATGATGAATGCATGGAACGGTATCGGTGCGGATAACTGGCTGAAACCTTTTGACGGGAAAACACCGCTGACAGCGAGGTATCAATGGGTTACTTATATACTCCTTAACGGTTAAATTCCACACCGTCTTTGTAGCTTTTTGCCATTATGCCGCGTCTTTCTCCTTGACTTACGCCAGTAAGCCTGCGTCGTCATCCTTGCCTAATGACAAAAAGCTTAGCAAAACCAGTGTGGAATTTAACCGTTAAGGAGTATAATAAAAATTAGGTAACTGTTCAGTATATTGCATAATGCACAAAAAATATTTTTTATCAACTGCAATCAACACCCCAAATACGGGGTTGCGGGGCGGGGCCCCCGCTTCTCGGGGACTCTGTTCCCGAAACCCCTTCCCGATTTTTGTGCAAAACAACGAAAATCATTAAAACAACTGAATAGTTACAAAATTAGAAAGGACTGAGAAAGACGGCATATACAGTTGTCATGCCCATCCGCTAGCACTCACGTGGTTTGTCTGGTTTTGGATTTTGAGCGGACCAAGAGCTATTTTGAAAGTCGGCAGGCGGAAACGAGATTATCGCAGGCTCATGAAATCCATGAGTTTCAGAGATAAGTTTTTTATGAAGAATTACGTTGAACTTTCTCTTACCGCTAAAAGATTGCAAAAAATTTTTATCGTATCAAGATACATTTTCTATATTACATTTATTATCGGGTTCTTTGTAATTGGTTTGTCAGCTTTATTTGATATACGTAAACTGGCTCAGTATTTCATAATATTCAAAGCCCTGTTCATAGAAATTCCGTTAATTATTGTTGTTATAGTAAATACTTATGGTTGGTTTAAAAATTCATGCTGGAAATTTGAAATGAATTATAAATGTACTGGGAGGAAAAAATAATGAAAAACAAACTGGGAAAAAGATTGGTGTCTCTTGCAATTTCTGCAACAATGCTTTTGTCGTCGTCATCATATTTGGCAAAATCTGCCGATACTCTTGCAACCCCCGGCATACAGCTGCAAACCATTCTGGTTAATCCAGCAGGCGGAGGAACTGTTTGGAAAATGGAGGATTGGGGCGGACAGTGCATTATCCCTAATTCCAACTGGACAACAATAACTCTGAGGGATTACTACGCTAACGGAACGATTAATTTTGAAGTCCGAAACACAGGTACGGATTCGGCAAATTTTGGTTTTAGGCTCATCTCTAACAGGAACAAAACGGAAGTTACTATCGACTGCAAACCGTCTGACGCAGGAGGAAAAGCTTTCACAGCAACTCCCGAATGGACTTCTTTCACAATAAGCCTCAAGTCTGTTGTTGATTCAAATGCGGCAAGCGGTTTCAGCTTAGACGACTTTATGTTCATGATGCCTTATGTCCCGTCATGGAGTTCGAGCGGTATTGAGTTCCGCAATGTGACGATTTCTTCCCCCGATGACGAGCGTCAGTATCCGCTTATCAAAGTTAATCAGGTCGGTTATGAAACAGGCAGTGATAAAACCGCCCGTGTCAGTTATTTCTCAAAGTTTGGCAACTTAGACAACAAAAAATTTGAGATTGTTGATACCAAAACAGATACTGCCGTTTACAGCAACACACTTCCGACAGGATTTGATGACGCAGTCGTTTCGGGAGAGCGTGTTCACATCCTTGATTTCAGTGACTTTACGGCTCCCGGTGAGTATTACATAAAAATACCGAATTCAGGGCTTGACGCAACTAAGCGTTCGCCCCGTGACATTGCCGACGGTTTGGACGTTGAGACGGTTAAGTCTGTGACTTTTAAAATCGGGCAGGATGTTTATAAAGACCTTCTGACAGACCTTTCGAGATATTTCTACTTTCAACGTCAGGGGATTGATTTAGACGCGAAATATGCAGGCGACTTCGCCCGTGAAAACCTTCATCCCAAAGATGTAACGGTTAAAAGGTGGTCAGACAGAAACAACCCTGACGCCAAAACAATTGATGTTTCAGGCGGTTGGTATGACGCAGGCGATTACGGAAAATATATTTCTCCTGCGGCGGGAACACTCTCAGACTTGCTGTTTGCGTACGAGCTTTTCCCGAAATCTTTTGAAAATCTTAACCTGAATATTCCTGAAACCGACCCGACTAATCCGCTGTATGTCAATGCTCCTGGTATACTGAGCGAAATGAAGTGGGAACTTGATATGCTTTTAAAATTTGAACACGAATCCAAAGACGGCTCATTTTACGTTGCGGCGAACTACGACGGCAACACAATCTATATGGAAGACACATTGACGAGAGCCACAACCTATACTTCCCCCGCATCCGACAGAGACCTCCGTTCGCATCAGGCGACGGCAGGTGCGGCAGCAGTTCTTGCTCACGCTTACCTTGTGTACAAAGATATTCCTGCGTATGCAAGTTTCGCCGTGCAGTGCCTTGAAACGTCTAAACGTGCATGGAATTGGGTGACAGACCCCGCCAACCCCAAACACATGAGCATAGATGCGGCAAATAGGAATTATACGTTCAGTCAGGCTGACTTAGACCGTGAAATGTTCTGGGCGGCAGGTGCACTCTACAGGGCTGTTTCGGCTTCGGGAGGCAACGCTTCCGTATACGAAACGCATATTAAACAAAACCTCAACAACAAAAACGTTCAGAATTGCTTCAATGCAAGCCAAAGTATAAACTACAGTCACGGTGCAAAATCTTTCTTAGGGTTCGTGCATTACCTGTACGGGAATTCAGATCCCGATACGGCTGTTAAAAATGAATTCGGTAAATTCTCCTCATGGCGTTCAGCGATTCTCAAATGGGATAACTGGGGAATTTCTTTCCCGAACTGGGGTTACTGGTGGGGTTCGAATCAGCAAATCGCACAGAACGCCATGTCGCTGATGCTCGGCAGCATAATCCTTGACGGCGATATTCCAGCAAATATTAGGAATAACTCAAGAAATACGGCCAATCATCTGTTAGGCGTTAACCCGATTTCATTCTCTTACGTTTCAGGTCACGGCAGTAATAGCGTCATGAACATTTACAGCGGTATATACTCAAAAGATAAACGTCCCGTACCGTACAAAGTTCCTCCGGGATATTTCACCGAGGGGTCAAATATTTACGACAACAGACACCTCTCAAAATTTGACGGAAAATGCTACCTTGACAGCGACGGAGAATACACCACGAATGAGAATACAATATACGGAAATGCTGCGATGATTTTTCTTATGGCTTCCGTTATGGCGGAAAATTCAAATAACAACTCGCCTGTTGCAGATTATCAGAACTATTTACTGGGTAAGAGTGTAACAAATGTTACCGATTTAAACGGCGACAGCGTTATTGATGTTTATGATTTAATAAAGTCTAGAAGAACGTAACTATTCAGTTGTTTTTGTGTTTTTCGTTGTTTTGTACAAAAAATCGGGGGAGGGGTTCGGGGACGGAGTCCCCGAGAAGCGGGGCTACCGCCCCGCACCCCCCATATTTTCGTTACCGATTGCGATTGCTAAGAATTGTTTTTGTGTATCTTGCTGTATGCTGAATAGTTACAGAAGAACATAAGTTTTTATGACTAAAAAAACAGCAAGAAGACAATACAAACGTTCAAATTGTTTTTTCACAGTTCCTTATGGGGTTGCTTTACGGCAACCTCATTTTTTATTGACTTTATGCGGATAATGTGGTATAATAATTAAAAATAAGAAACGGAGTATTATAATGTTCACCGCTTTCGACGCATTACACGATAATAACCCTAAAACGCTGATTCTTGGAACCTTTCCTTCAATCATTTCAAGAGCTAACAGAGGTTATTATGCCAATCCGCAAAATCAATTCTGGCGGATTATCGCTAACGCTTTTAACGAAAACATTGACTTTAATGATTACGGGCAAAAGAAGGCAATGATTTTCAGGCATGGAATAGCTTTGTGGGATACATTAAAAAGCTGTAACGTTCAAGGTTCTTTGGACTCAAATATAAAAAATGAAGTTGCTAATCTTGAAATTCCCGATTTTGTAAAACAGTTTAACATAAGCAAGATACTGTTTAACGGTAACAAAGCATATGAATTTTACCGCAGATATATCGGAGTTGAGCACCTTTCTGAAACCGAATACCATATTATGCCATCAACAAGTCCTGCAAATGCAAAAATGAATTTTGCTCAAAAGACACTTATTTGGAAAGAGAGATTATTATCCAATGAATACGAACTTACCGAAACTGCGGGAAAAAACATCTAAACTTACAGCTTCTCCCGGGGTTTATATAATGAAAAATAAAATCGGGAAAATTATATATATCGGAAAGGCGAAAAATCTTCGAAAAAGAGTGTCGAGCTATTTCCGTGAAAATCCCGACCATCTTCCGAAAGTTGCCGCTATGGTTGAGAATGTTTCCGACTATGATTTTATCGTTACAGACAGTGAGTATGAGGCGCTTGTACTTGAATGCAGTCTTATCAAGCAGCACAAACCCAAGTATAATATTATGCTCAAAGATGACAAAGGCTATTTTTATATACGCATATCCGACGAGGACTATCCGAGGATTACGGCGGAAAAAAACACGCTCAAAGACGGCGTCCATCTCGGCCCTTACACAAGCGGTTTTATTACAAAGTCTTCGGCAGACGAGGCTAACCGTGTTTTTAAACTTCCGACCTGTCAGAGAAAGTTTCCTCAGGACTTCCGCAAGGGGCGAGCCTGTTTAAATTATCACATCAAGCAGTGCATGGGACTTTGCAGGGGCGGCATAAGTAAAGAAAAGTACGGTGAAACGGTTAATTCTGCCGTTGCATTTATAAAAAACGGCAGTACGCAGTCGTTGGAACGAATGACTGAGGAAATGGATGAAGCAGCGGAAAATCTTGATTTTGAACGCGCAGCGGTTTTGAGAGACCGTATCGCCGCAATAAAAAAAGCATCTCAGAAGCAGAAGATTATGAATATAGGCATTGAAAATGCGGACGTTGTCGGTATGGCAACTTCGTCAAACATGACGTGCATATCCGTCTTAATGTACCGCAGCGGACGGCTTTTTGACAAAGTTTCGTTTATGTTCAGCGACTGTGACGGCGCTGACATTCTTGAAACGTTTATGACGCAGTATTATCACGGAAAGACAGATATTCCACCGCTTATAATTATCCCTCATGAGACCGAAAACAGGGAGCTTATAGAGGAAATGACGAGACTCCAGTCGGGACGGAAAGTCAGCCTTCAAGTCCCTCAAAAAGGAAGCAAATACGGACTTATTCAGTTAGCAAAGAATAACAGTTCTGAAGAACTTGCACTCATTCAAAACAAGGGACATACAGGCAAGGAAGTTATCGCACTGGAGGAACTTGGAAAAGTTCTCGGACTGACTGTTCCGCCGCAATATATCGAGGCTTACGACATTTCAAACCTGTCGTCGTCGGATATGGTTGCGGGCATGGTTGTTTATGAAGACGGCCGGCCGCTGAAAAAGGCTTATAAACGGTTTAATATAAAGTCTCAGACGGGACAGGATGACTACGGAAGTATGAGAGAGGTATTGCGAAGAAGGCTGGTAAAAATAGGGAACGACAAAGATGAATACTTCAACCGAAAACCTGATTTAATTTTGCTGGACGGCGGCAAAGGTCATGTGAACACCGTAGCACCCGTGCTTGCTGAGTTGAATTTAGATATACCGCTGTTCGGCATGGTAAAGAATAATAAACACCGCACAAAAGCGATTGCTGCGGGCAACAGGGAAATAGAAGTCAGCAGTCTTAAATCGGCGTTTTCTCTTCTTACGCAAATACAGGATGAGGTGCACCGTTATTCGGTTGCATTCATGCATGCCAAACACAAAAAAAACGCATACCGTTCTGAGTTTACAGCAGTTAAGGGTATCGGAGAGAAGAAGGCTTTGAAACTTATGTCACACTACAAAACAAAAGAGAACCTCAGAAAGGCAAGCGTAGAGGAGCTATCGAAAATTCTTAGCGTCAACCTGAGCATTGCAGAGGAACTGCACGGAATAATCAATAGTTAGGAGAAACAGGCACAATGAAAATATACAGACGCATTGTTATAGCAGTGTTAGCAGTCATATTCCTTATTTTCGCCTGTTGGAGCGGACTTAAAACCACCTGCTATACCGTCGTATCATCTAAAATTTCGGAAGAAATCTGTATCGCCGTTATCAGTGATTTACACTGTACGGAATATGGCAGAGAACAGACTAAACTTATTGAAACAGTGAGAGAACAGAAACCCGATTTAATCTTTCTGACAGGCGATATTTATGACAGGGGGCTCTCTTCGGACAAAGCGGAAATACTTATGTCAAAAATCGCCGGTATAGCCCCGTCATACTTTATTGCGGGAAATAACGAGTATTACAGCGGAAAAGCTGACGAATACCGCAGTCAGGCGAAAGCGTACGGCGTAACGGTTTTAGCGGACAGTTATGCGACTGTTACTGTTAAAGGGCAGTCCTTTGTAATTGCGGGAGCAAAAGAGTTCCTGAATCCTAAAGACCGCATTTGGAACAGGATTGCCGAGCTTTCGGGATATAAGATTTTGCTTTGCCATAAGCCGACTCGGGTAGAAAAATACACCAAGTACGGCTTTGATTTGGCTGTGTCAGGTCATACACACGGCGGACAGATACGGATACCGCATATTCTTAACGGAATTTATGCGCCCGAAGAAGGGCTGTTTCCGAAATATGCGGGAGGCATTTATAATATTGACGGAACAGATATGATTGTAAGTAAGGGACTTTCCAAGACGCACCCGAGAATATCGAGAATTTTTAACCGCCCTGAGATTGTGATTGTGCATGTCAGACCTGGCACCAACACTCTTGGCTTAAATAT
>Ga0209737_10000854_pt1 | contig 23272 bp, 23 predicted proteins | sample TergutCu122P3_FD_187284 | JGI IMG/M metagenome (GOLD analysis project Ga0209737, IMG submission 187284) | Cubitermes ugandensis P3 segment gut microbial communities from Kakamega Forest, Kenya - Cu122 P3 (SPAdes) (version 2) | ecosystem: Host-associated > Arthropoda: Insects > Digestive system... | reverse complement strand
TCGTATTGGAAGCTATAATTTCGATACGGTTTTTTTATATTAATTTTTAAACAATAATTACAAATGGGAAAAATGAAAAAACTAATTCTATCAGCAGCGGCACTATTTTTAGCCGCAATGTTTGTGAGTGCGCAAACGCCGAAAGTTACAACTCAGTGGGAAAGCAAATACAACAAAAATTTGCAAAAATTCAATTGGTTTGTCGATTATCTTGGCGAAGATGCTAATTCATATTATATTCTCAGTGGAAGAAAATCGGGTCCAATGGCGCGAAACTATGGTGTGGAAAAATACGACAAACAAACTTTGCAACCAACAGCCACAAAAGAGTTTAAAAAAATGTGGATTGAAGATATATATAGAATTGGCGGCGACACTTATGTGAGAGTGTACGAAAATCCGCCACAATATTTCAAGGTAACACAGACTCCGCATTACCAATTATATAAATTCAATAAAGCTGCTATGACTTTTGATGTAGTAATGAAAGCAGCGGATATTAATATGGAAAATGTGGTTGTTTCGCCCGATAAATCGAAATTGCTATTTGTAGTGAAAGAAGCGGCTAAGAAAAAAGATGGCGGCGATACCTACAAAATAGTGGTAAGTGATGATAAATTCAATAAATTGTGGAACAAATCTTTAGCACAATCTTCAATAAAAGATTATGTAATAAGTAACGATGGAACGGTGTATGTGGCATCGAAGTCCACAAATAAAGAAACAAAGGAAGAGCGATTTGTGATTACAAAAGTAGAGAAAGACACTACTCAAAAATTTTCGGTGAACATGAAAAATTTTATGGTACACAAAATCAAAATAGCTCCAAGTGCCAATAATAAACTTTTGGTATTTGGATTTGCCACCGACAAAACGAATGAAAACAAAACCGGAGCTTGCTATTTTTCCATGAATGAGGAATTTAACAAACCTGAAAATGTGCAGTTCAAAGAAATTCCATTGAGTTTGTTAAATGCAAGCAGCAAAAAGAAACGTGTAAACAATCGTTACGATGATTTCGCTTTTGGGACTGTGCTTTATGGCGAAAATGGCGAAGTGGCAGTTGCTGCCGAAGAAACCGAAGTTTATTCTATAACAAAAATTACTACCGAAAAACCTGCCGGAGGACAAGGAATGGCAAAAACAACAAAAACCACAACAAGATACCAACATAATTACGATACGTATGTATTCAAGGTAAACGGCGATAAATTGGCGTGGGTAAAACGAGTGCCTAAAAATCAAAAAGTAGGCGAAGATGAAAACAAAGTAACAAATAAACTCGCCGATAGAATGGGTTACGCAATGATGCTTTCGAGCGACAACGTTGTTGTGTTTTTTAACGATAACATAACTACAAATATGAACGTAAACGAAACTACCGAAAAAGTACCGATGATTGAAAGAAAAGACATGAATTTGGTAAGTGTAACAATAGACGCAAATGGCAAACAAACAAAACAAGCGGTTGATTTGTCGGCTTTGGCGAAAGATAAATTACAAGTTGAAGTTCAAAAAATATATCCGCTATCGAATGGTATGGCTCTTACACACGCTCGACAAGGGAAAGGTGCTAAAATTGGTATTATAACTATTAAGTAATCTAATGAAAAAACTCAAATTACTCGTAACTGCTGTTGCGTTGTTAGTACTTGCCGTGCCAACTCAAGCGCAATTAGAATTAGGACTCATTATTCCCGATAAAAAAACAGAATTTGGGTTTTTGTTCAAACCCTCGCCGAGTTTTGCAATCACGCTCCGAGGGTCATTTACCAATCGCCTGCATGCTTACGAAAGCCGTTGGCGTTGGGGACTTACCATGGGCTATGCGTCGCTGAAAACCACTATGGACGCATTTCCTATTTTTAAAACCCGTTATACCGATGGTATCATAAGTGAGCAAAAGGAAGTGTACTACCTTGGCGAACAACGATTTAAAAACAATCGTCTTAATTTGTTTTTCGGAGGTGGCATGGTGGAATGTAAAATTTTAAAAACAGCTCTAAGCCCCATAGTGGGTTTGGAACTTAGAATGCACGATGAATGGTTTACATACACTACTTATTATTTCGACACCCACACAGAACCCTACACCGATTCTCATAATGGTGTTACTATGGCGTTTTTTCCAAAAGCAGGCGTGGTGTACGATATGGATTGGTGGACTTTTCAGCTTACCGCAGGCTTTAACAAAGATTTTGCGTTTGGAAATTCAAAAGGATTTCCTTATTCGGCTATTTCTTTAACTACAATATATTATTTTTAAGGCTATGAAACAGAGTATTTTATTTGTAATTGTAGCATTATTGCTTACGAATTGTAACAAAGATGCATATATTCGCCTGCCTGCAGTAGAAACTGTTTCGGCAGAAGTGTCGGGTAATGACGTGGTTTTCAGAGGGAAAATTTTAGACAGCGGCAATAGCGGAATTTACACGCTCGGCTTTTGCTATCAACAAGACACTGTGCCGCAATCAATTATAAAAAATCAAATATTGATAAAAAAATACTACGCAGACGGCACGTTTGAAGCGGTTCTTTCAAATCTTAAACAAGATTCAACCTATTATTTCAAAGCATTTATCATTACCGAAAACGGCAGTGCAGTTGGCGAAGCCGTGAAATACACCGTTCCCCGTTTCGTAGCTCCCGAAGCTCCGTGCGCAAGCAATTTGACCGAAAACAAAATACAAGATGTATGGGTAGAGTATAGTCAAACGCAGAATTATTCGGTTACGGTTTCTTCTTCTATCTCTAATCGTTTCCCCGAAACCTATGATATTGAGCTTAATTGCGGCTATAATCAACCTAAAATCACATTTTCGTTCCGCGAAACGCCCACAACGGGAATTTACAACACCACAGCCGCAATTGAACAATACAGCGAGGGAAAAGTTGCGGTAACAATGTTTAAATCAAATGGTTCAGTGCGCAATTATTACACAATCCAATCGGCACAACCGGTGTATGTCAATCGTGAAAACGATGATAGGATTATTCTTTCGTTTTGCAATTTGATTTATACGGTAAATGGGCGTGAATATTCGTTGAGTGGCAAGGCGGTATTGAAGGAGTGAATTTAAACCTCGTTACGTTTTCAATTTAAACCTGTTAAGTTTTTAAAACTTAACAGGTTTTTGAATATATATGCGTATATTTGCAGCAATTAATAGTTTGAGTTATGACAGAATTAGTATTGAAAAATAGAGTAAGCAAGCAGAAATTACATTCTATTGTTACTTTTTTACAAGCTTGGGGGATTGATGCTGAAGTAAAAAATACCCATAAGAGAGCGGTGTCGAAAAAAATAGCCCCTCAAAAAGACCCTTTTGCCGATGTTTGGGGTATGTGGGAAGGTAGAGAAATTGACGGTAAAACTTTGAGAAAACAAGCTTGGGGGATTGAATAATGAATGATTTAGTACTCTGTGATACAAACATTTTTATTGAAATTTTAAAAAAAAATGAAACTATTCGTTCCGAATTATATATCATAGGTGTTGATGACACTTTAACTTGCGATACGGTAAACGCTGAGTTAATTTTTGGAGCAAAAGACAAACAAGAACTATTCGGAATTAAAAATTTTTTGAATAATTATTCTTCTCTTTCTATTCAACCTGAAATTTCAAAAAAAGCAATTAATTTGATGGAGAATTATTCACTATCGCATAAATTAAGTTTTCCCGATGCCCTCATTGCCGCAACAGCACTACATCACAATGTAGAACTTTTTACACTGAATACAAAAGATTTTCGATTTATACCAAATCTGAAATTATATCAAATATAAAAAACCATGAGCGACCAACGATACAACGCACGAGGCGTTTCCGCCGGAAAAGAAGATGTGCACAATGCCATAAAAAACATTGATAAAGGGCTGTACCCCAAAGCATTCTGCAAAATAATTCCCGATATTTTGGGCGGCGACCCTGAATATTGTAATATTATGCACGCCGACGGCGCGGGCACAAAATCTTCCTTAGCATACATGTATTGGAAAGAAACGGGCGATATTTCCGTTTGGAAAGGCATTGCGCAAGATGCGTTGATTATGAATATCGACGATTTGCTGTGCGTGGGTGCGGTTGATAATATTTTGGTTTCTTCTACAATCGGCAGAAATAAATTACTTATCACGGGCGAAGTGATTTCGGCAATTATTAACGGAACCGACGAACTTTTGCAAGAATTGCGCGAAATGGGCATAGGCGTGTACAGCACCGGTGGCGAAACTGCCGATGTAGGCGACTTGGTGCGCACAATTATTGTCGATAGCACCGTAACCTGCCGTATGAAACGCTCCGATGTGATTGATAATGCAAACATTCGCCCCGGCGATGTAATTGTGGGTTTAGAATCGTACGGACAAGCAACGTATGAAAAAGAATACAACGGCGGCATGGGCAGCAATGGTTTAACTTCGGCTCGCCACGATGTGTTTGCCAAATATTTGGCGGAAAAATACCCCGAAAGTTATGATAATGCTGTCCCCGAAGAATTGGTGTATTCGGGGGGATTGAAATTGACGGACTTTGTAGAGACGTGGCGTGCCGCGTCTCCACAATGCGGAACAGAGACGCGGCACGCCGCGTCTCTACAAATAACCGCCGGAAAATTGGTGCTTTCGCCAACACGCACGTATGCTCCGGTTGTAAAAAAATTATTAGACGCACTTCGCCCGCACATTCACGGAATGGTGCATTGTTCGGGTGGTGCGCAAACGAAGATTTTACACTTCATAGATAATCTCAAAATTGTAAAAGACAATATGTTCCCCGTTCCGCCATTGTTCAAAATCATTCAAGAGCAGTCGGGCACGGATTGGAAAGAAATGTATAAAGTATTCAATATGGGGCACAGATTGGAAATTTATATTGCGCCCGAACACGCCGAACAAGTGATTGCAATTTCAAAATCATTTAACATAAATGCACAAATTGTGGGGCGTGTTGAGGCAAGCGAGAAAAAAGAATTGATTATAAAATCGGAATTTGGTGAGTTTTTATATTAATTATTGTAATTTGTAACTCGTAATTGTTTACATTTGCCTTCACAACCAATACGATTATGATAAAAAAGCTATTACCCCTTGGTATTTATTTGTGCAGCTTGTCGTTTGCGAGTAGCGCACAAACATTTCCTTCGCACATTTCGGGTTTAACAGCGTGGTTTAGCGCCGATGCTTTGGAACTCGGCAATGGCGCGCCTGTTGAAGAATGGAAAAACAACAATAACGCAAACTACCCCATGAAACTTGCGCAATCAACAGCGAGTTTTTGTCCGTCATTTATTGAAAATGCGCTTAATGGAAAACCTGTGGTGCGTTTCAATGGGTCGAACCAATTTTTGAATGGCGGCGATGTGCTCAATATTGGCACTGTGGGACAAAGTATTTTTATTATTGCGAAATCCATTAACAATGGCAACAACCGCACACTGCTTGCAAAAGCAGCAAACGGCACCTCGCAATTTTCGCAAAATAAATATGCAATTCGATACGCAAATACCAATGTGGTGTTTTTTGAATACACCGACGTTCAAACGTATCGAAGCCAAAATTCCGAGGTCTTGCCCGATTATGCAATTATTACCTCAACCGTTGATTTGCGACAAGGCATGATTGCGCTTTTTGCAAACAGTAAACGAGTTGACCAACTCATGACACGGCAAAATCATGTGTTTACGTCAAATTTTGATTTTTTGTTGGGAGCTTATAATGGCAACAATGGAATGGCGCCGCCCACCGTCAACACACAATTCAACGGCGATGTTGCCGAAATAATTGCCTACAACCGAGCCGTAACGCAACAAGAACGCCAGGCAATAGAAAATTATTTACGGCTAAAATATTTCCCCGGCACCGAGCGACTGCCTATTTCATTGGGCGATGATGTGATTCAGCCGTATAGTCTTCAACCGCTTGAATTAGAAGTTCCCGACCGACCATATTTTACAAGTTTTTTGTGGAACACCGGACAAATTACACGGCAAATTACCGCCGAAAAATCGGGAACATATTCCGTGAAAGTTATCGACAATTGGGGTTGGGAATATTATGATACTATTGTTTTTTCAAAACCAGAAATCAAACAAATGCGCGATACGCTTTTGTGCGCAGGCGAAAGTTTTACATGGGATTGCGGCATTGCAGGCGATTACACCTACACATGGAGTACCGGCGAAACTACACAAAGTATAAAAATACAAACCGCAGGCAATTATTGGGTTGAGGTTAAAGACAAGTTTGGCAACACAGCCCGTTCGGCAACTATTCGTGTCGATGTAGATAATTTCCCCGTAGAAGCAAGTTTGGGCACTGAAACCGAACTGTGCAAAGGCAATTTTTTGGAACTCGTAAGCGGTAATACTGCAAATATTGTGAGTTATCAATGGAACACCGGAGCCACAACTGCTCGTTTGCAAGTAAATACACCGGGGGAATATTGGCTGAAAGCAACAAATGCAAACAATTGCGTGGCTCACAAAACTATTTCGATAACTATAAAAGCCACAGGCACAGCGCCACAAGTAAATTTTACCATAGAAAATGCCTGCGAAAAACAAATAACAACCTTGCGGCAAAATTCTACCAACACCGACGGGTCGCACATTGTGCGGGGCGAATGGACAATCGGCGGCGAAACTTTTGACGGATTGACACGCGAACATACATTTGCCGCCGCCGGCGAACAGCTTGTGCGACTGAAAGTTACGACTAATTTGGGTTGCAGTGCTACGCTGCAAAAAATGGTTGCTATTAATCCTACGCCGAATGTGAATTTTTCGCCGCTTATGGTGTGCCAGAACATTGAAACCACCCTGCATCCGCAGGTAAGCATATCGCAAGGCACAATTAACAGATACGAATGGCAGTTGCCCGGTGAAATAATTATAGCACAATCGCTGAGAAAAACATTTACAACTTCCGGCGAAATTCCTGTTGCACTCGAAGTTACGAGCGACAAAGGTTGTAAAAACACTGCGCAAAACAATCTTATGGTACGCAGTACTCCTGAATTAAATATTTCGTATTCAGCCAATTGCGAGCGAAATCCGGTATTCTTTTTCGACCGCACGTTATATACTGCTATTAATAATGCCGTTTCACGCACATGGTTTATCAACAATCAAGCAGTGAGCAACAATGCGGTATTTTCAATCACAATGAACACAACAAGCCACGTGCGATACGTGGTGCGCACCATGAACGGCTGCGAACTTTCGTGGGAAAAACCGATTATACTCGCTCCTTTGCCGCGGGCAATTGTCGATAGCGTGTTTTCGTGTACCAATGCCCAAATTACCATGACCGACCGCAGCACCGGCAATGGCGATGAAATAGCAGAACGCCAATGGCTCATAAACAACGTGTTGTACAATGAGGAAAATCCTACACTGAAATTTGCCGAAGTGGGAACTTATGATGTAATGTTGACAGTAAAAACAGAAAATAACTGCATCGACAGCGTTCGTTCGGCAATTGAGATAGAAGCGGCTCCGAAAGCTTCGTTTACACATACACCGGAAACGGGCGTTGCAACATTGCCCATATTGTACACCAACACTTCGACCGACGCAACGAATTTTACATGGACTTTTGCCGAAAACGAGGTGTATGAAATCAACAATCAAACGCCATTTTCCCGCACATTTGCCGATACTGCCAATACGCACGTGCAGTTAGTTGCCCATTCGTCATACGGTTGCACCGATGTGGTAGAACAAATTATTCCCCTGCAAGCTGCCCATCATAGATTGAAAATAGTTGATTGCACATTGAGTGAAAATTTCTACGGCACGGAAGCCACAATTCACGTAGTGAACACCGGCAATGTGCCTGTGCGCTATATCAATTTTATATTTCAACAAAACACTATGACTCCATTTGCCGAAATGTGGAACGGAAGGCTTGAACCACTCGCACCCGGCGACACGCTCAAATACCGGCAGGTACGCGTAACGCAAGGTAGTTTAGAGAATTTTGCATACATTACCGTGCAAGCACACATTTTAGAAAATCCGCAAGGCGAGCCGTTGTTTTCAACATGGTTTACAAAAGATTTTGCCAAGAAATTTACCGTACATAGCCTTGCTCCGGTGCCTGCAAACGATGTGGTGCATATAAAATTTGCAAGTATCGACGAAACTCCGGTAACAATTACGCTGTACAATATGTTGGGCAATGTAAGTTTTTCTGCACAAGTTGCTGCTTTGGTAGGCTTCAACGAAATTACACTCAATGTGGCGCAGTTTGCCCCCGGACGGTATGAGTGTCATATTACGCAGGGTGGGCAAACGGTACGGAAATCGCTTTTGATACAATAACAGCATTGATTTTCGTTTTAAAATAATGTATATTTGCACAATGGTAAATTACAAAATCCTATAATTATGGCAACAACTGTAAAAAAACAAAAATTAGGATTGGAACTCATAAAAAAATTTTAAAACTAAACAACCAATGTTTTCAGGAATAGTAGAAGAATGTGCGCAAGTAGTGCGCATAGAACACGATAAAGAAAATGTACACTTTACGCTTTCGTGCAGTTTTGTGAACGAATTGCAAATAGACCAAAGCGTGGCGCACAATGGCGTATGCTTAACCGTGGTAAGCAAAACAGCCGACACATACACCGTTACGGCTATTCAAGAAACTTTGCGTAAATCGAATTTGGGTTTGTTGCAAGTAGGCAGCAAAGTAAACGTAGAACGCAGTATGCTCATGAACGGCAGACTCGACGGACATATTGTGCAAGGGCACGTTGACCAAACCGCCCGCTGCACCCGTGTGGAAGAAGCCGACGGCAGCTGGTATTTTACCTTTGAATACGAACCTGCGCAAAAAGATTATTTTACCGTAGAAAAAGGCTCGGTAACCGTTAACGGCGTAAGTCTCACGGTGGTAAATTCACAACTCAATTCGTTTCAAGTGGCAATTATTCCCTACACATTTGAACACACCAATTTCCACGAAATCAAAAAAGATACTGTTGTGAATATTGAATTTGATATTTTGGGGAAATATATTGCGCGGTATATGGAGGTTTTAGGGAAAAGTTAACTCTTACCCGTCATTCCTGCGAAGGCAGAAATCTCATATCTTTTTTGAGGAGATTCCTGCCTACGCAGGAATGACGTAAATCGATTTGTTGTGAAAAATCCAAACAAACTCCTCAAACATTTCCATTCAATTACCAACTATTTCCTCGATAGTTTTCAACTCATTTTTCCCAATAATTGCCTTGCTTGTGGCAATTCATTGCGTTATAGCGAACGATTTTTGTGCACTTCATGCCTTATTGACATACCCCGTGTGCATTTGCACAATAGTGAACACAGTGCACTCGAACAAATGCTCGTAGGGCAAATTCCTTACGAGCAAGCGGCGGCATTTTTTTATTATACCAAAAAGAATAAATACGCCAACTTGCTTCATGTGCTTAAATACAAAGGCAATAAAAATGTGGGAATTTTTCTTGGCGAACTTTTTGCCCGACAACTGCAAGCAACAGATTTTATGACCGGCATTGATTGCATAGTGCCCATTCCTTTACATGCCAAACGAGAACGCACACGAGGCTATAATCAAAGTAAAATTTTAGCACAAGGAATTGCAAACATTACCTCTTTGCCACTATGCGCCACCGCCGTAGAACGCAGTGTGAACACCGAAACGCAAACCAAGAAAAACAAAGAAGAACGCAAGCAAAACGTTGCCAATATTTTTACCGTTACCAATCCGCACCTTTTACAAAACAAACACATTCTGCTGCTCGACGATGTGATAACAACCGGTGCAACCACAATTTCGTGTGCCGATGCAATTCTCAATCAAGTGCCGAATGTGCGCATAAGTATTGCGGGACTTGCTTTGGCGCAGAATTAATGTGATAATATGCCAATGTTGATAATATGCCAATGTGATAATATGCCAATGAGACAATATGCCAATGTGATAATATGCCAATGAGACAATAAAATGTATTAATTGTTTAATTTGTTAATTAGACATTGGCACATTGTCGCATTGGCACATTGGCACATTGTCGCATTGTCGCATTGGCACATTGGCACATTGTCGCATTGGCATATTGTTTAATTGGCATATTTTCTTATCTTTGCACCTACATATTTTTTAACCAAAAACAATAAACCATGAAACAATTCCAAAAATTCTTTGTACAGACGCGGCGCGCCACGTCTCTACTGTGCGCTATTTTGTTGCTCACAACATTTACTGCCAATGCTCAAATTAGCATGACCGCCACCGAATGGGTAGAAAACGTAACAATCGGTTGGAATTTGGGCAACACGCTCGATGCCACTTCGGATTGGAATTCCAATCAATACAACGAAACGCCTGCGTGGCACGAAAAATCGTGGGGCAATCCGGTTACCACCAAAGCTATGATAACTGCGCTTAAAGATGCCGGTTTCAATGCAATACGAATTCCCGTTTCGTGGAGTAAAGTTGCCAACGAAAATTATATTATCCGCACCGATTGGATGGCGCGAGTTACCGAAGTAGTTGATTATGCGGTTGAAAATGACATGTACATTGTTTTGAACACTCATCACGATGAAAATATATTTAAGTTTACCGATGCTAAAAAAGCGCAATCGCTTGTTGCGTTCCGGAAAATATGGGAACAGATTGCCGATAATTTCAAAGACTACGACGGAAAATTGGTTTTTGAGGGATTGAACGAACCGAGAACCAAGGGAAGCGCAGCAGAATGGAGTGGCGGCACCGCCGAAGAACACAGTGTGTTGAACGAACATCATCAGGTGTTTGTTGATGTGGTGCGGGCAAGCGGCGGCAACAACGGCACACGAATTTTGCTTATAAATGCCTACGGAGCTTCGCCCGATGCCAAAGCAATGAACGCCTTAGAACTCCCCACCGATGTGGTGCCGAATAAATTAATAGTATCGTTTCACAATTATTCGCCCTATAATTTTGCTCTCAATAGGGGAGACGGAGCAGTAAGCACATGGAGTCGCTCCAAAGTTAGCGATACATCGCCCATTACCTACCCAATTAATAATTATTTCAATAAATTCGTAAACAACGGTGTTCCCGTTATTATAGGCGAATTTGGCGCAATCGATAAAAATAATGAGGCAATACGAGCCGATTGGACAGATTATTACGTGAAATATGCCGAAAGCAAAGGCATGAAATGTTTTTGGTGGGATAATGGGGCAGTTATGGGCAATGGAGAATTATTCGGTTTGTTTAACAGAATAGCAAAAAACTTCTATTTTCCGGAAATAGCCAGAGCCTTAGGCTTAACGCCGCCAACCGTTGCAGTTACCGGCGTAACGCTCAACATAACCACCCTTGCGCTTGTAATTGACGAAACCGAACAATTGACACACACAATTGCACCAAGCTATGCCACCAACAGAACCGTAACATGGGCAAGCGATAACGCAAGCGTTGCCACCGTTGTAAATGGTTTAATTACAGCCAATTCAGCAGGCACAGCAACAATTACCGTAACCACCGAAGATGGCAACAAAACCGCACAATGCGTGGTAACGGTTAGTACAAAAACCGCTATAGACAACATTGCTGCCGATGTATTGAAAATATACCCGAACCCAACAACCGGACAATTGACAATCACAATGAACAATGAACATTTCGACAAGCTCAATGCACCGCAATTAATAATGAACAATGCGGTAGAAATTTTCGATTACGCCGGTCGCACGGTAGGGGCGAACCTATGTGTTCGCCCTGACAATACAATCGACATTTCCCACCTGCCAAACGGCATATATTTTGTACAAGTAAACGGCAAACGGGTAAAAATTGTGAAACAGTAACAAATGTGCCAATGTGATAATATGCCAATGAGACAATGTGATAATAAATGTATTAATTGTTTAATTTGCTAATTAGACATTGTCGTATTGACACATTGTCGTATTGACACATTGTCGTATTGGCACATTGTCGTATTAGCACATTGTCGTATTGACACATTGGCATATTAATTATTCAACTTCTCCAAGTTCTCCCGTTCCTTCTTAAACAAATTATTCACCACATACACATATTCCAAATTCTTGAAATCGGTAGCCAATTGTACGGTAATGCCGTAAAAATTGTCGTTATCGGTGGTGTTGAACGATTTTATAGTGCCAATCATAATATTGCCCGGGTAAATATTTGAAAATTCGTTGGTTACCAGCGTATCGCCAACCTCGAATTTCACGTGAAAAGGAATTTCGGTAAGCGAAGCGGTTTGATAATTTTTGCCCTGCCAATACAACGAACCAAAATAATTACTATTCTTAAACTTAGCACTCACGCGGTAGCGAGCATGCAACACCGACATGACGGTTGAAAAATTTTGCGAAACATTGGTAACAATTCCCACAATGCCGTTTGCCGAAATTACCGCCATATCGGGCGCAATCCCTTGTCGCCAGCCTTTGTTAAGCGTCAGGTAATTATTGGGTTTGTTGGTGGAATTATTTATGACTTTTGCCACAATATACTCGTATTCCTGGTCTAAATTGTTGGAAATTTCCGCAGGCAAAGGTTCGTTGTGCGACTCTATACTGCGGTCGATTTTCGAATACAGTTGATTTTTGAGTAACTCGGCATTTTGCTCCGCCAAATCATTGTTTATCTGCACCAAACCAAAATACTGCGAAACCGCCTGATTGACCGAAAAAACACGGGCAAATACCGCATTACTCGACGAAACAAAATTATTCCGCTGTGGCTCATTATGGCGTACTATAAGCACCACGCACAAAACTTGCAACACCACGAATAGCAACACCACGTGATATTTTACAATAAATGCAAATAATGTTCTCATGTTGGAATTAATTTTCGCAAAAGTACGATTTTAATTATTAATTATAAGGTATATTTTTTTCATTTTTAAGAAACAAATCCTAAAAAAGTGTTACTTTTGTGTTTAGAATATTTAGCGTAAAAGAAAAGACTATGCTTACTCAAAATGCTGCAATAAATACGGTGCAAAACTATGCGAAAGAGATTAACAGCCGAGGCGTTAATCTACGCAAAGTAATATTGTTCGGTTCGTTTGCCAAAGGAACGCAACACGAGTGGTCGGACATTGATGTGGCACTAGTTGCTGATGATTTTTCGGGTGTTGGTTTTTTGGATAGAAAGCGTTTTTCGGGTATTAACATAAAAGACCCATATATGATGATTGAACCAATAACCTACCCAACCGACTACTTTGAAGAAAGCGACCCTTTTATAGAAGAAATTAAAAAAACAGGAATAGAAATAATTTAAAAATTACAGAATGATATAAAAACAGTGCTAACAAGCACTTTATGATACTTATTGATAAAAAAAGCGTTTTAGCTTTTAATTCTTGACTATCGAAAATTAGGAACTTTCAGATGCACAGGAATAAGTGGACGTTCGCAGAAATGCGGATTTACTTGTTTGTGCATAGGGTTTCCTAATACCTCGATAGCGGATTGTAAATCCGCTATTTTATTGGAATAAATCGAAAAATAATTAACACAAATAAATATTCACTTTTAAAATTTTATCATTATGACAAAAATCAATTTCTTAAAAATTTGCTTGCTCATAGCCTTAGGCTTGACAAGTGTAGTGTTTAACGCTTGTAAAAAAAACGAGCCAAACAAAACTACTGATGACAAAACAAGTACTAACGCAGAAAGCACACAGAGGTATGAAACCGTTCCTTATGTTGAGAGTTCAAATCTTAAAAGTGGGGAATTAGACAATTTGGTATTTACCGATTATGACGATGAGTTCAATTATTATTTCTTTGTGTTGGGGCATGTCAAAAGTATGCCACTTGCTTATCGTTCAGCTGTTTACTATAACGGAGTAACAAGTTTAACATTAAAGTATTCACAAAGTGATGTTACCCAAGAATCAATAAAAGAATCCGTTACAGATGCCAAAACGTATAGTATTGCCACGAGTCATTCTACTACTTATGGTAATGACTTGGGGGTTGCGTATGGCATAGCGACGGAGGCAGAAGTAGGAACTTCAGTGCCAAGTCTCTCTGCAAAAGTAAAAGTTGCAACCAAATTCGAAGCTTCATATAAACATTCATGGGGTGGCTCTGAAGGTACAGCAACCTCAAATGTCCGTTCATTTTCCAATACCTATGAAACTTCGCGTGCAAAAACAAGTACTGTAACCAAAGAAGAATCCTATGTGCTCGGGAATAATGGCGAGCCGGCAGGAATGTATCGTTGGTCGTTGTTTTCCACTGCCGATGTTTATTTTGTTGTGATAACAGACAGAGCAAAAACTCGCATTGTTGAAACGTATACAGCATTCTGCGCACGTCCGACACAATATTGGGAAATAGATTATGAGCCAGAAAGAGGTAGTCCTTTTGGAAAAACAGCATCGGGTGCATTATTAGAAATTCCTAATGTAAGTCTTGCTCAACTTCCTGATAGAGATGAGTGTCAACACGATTGGGGTGCTTGGACTGTAATAACAGCTCCTACGTTTGAAACCGAGGGAGAAGAATCGAGAACTTGTAAGCTTTGTGGAAAAACAGAAACACGCGCCATAACAGTAACAAGTACAGGTACATTTGATTTGACATCGGGAAGATGGACAAATGGTAGCGGGAATGCTACTTTTAGTACTAACACTAACATACTTACTGTAAACGACGGTGCAAATATTGTTATTACCGGTTCGGTAAACGATGGTAAACGTATTGTAGTAAACGGTATGGCAGATATTACTTTATACAATGTTTCTATCACAGGACTTGCAACCGACCAATCTCCTATACTGCTTAATAGTGGCGCAAATCTAAAACTTACGATTGAGGGAAATAATATTCTTAAAGCCGGAGCAAATTGTGCAGGCATACAAGTACCAAATGGCACAACGCTTATTATAGACGGCAAGGGCAATTTAACAACTGTAGGTGGTAGTGGCGGTGCCGGAATTGGTGGCGGACGTGGCAGCAACGGAGCTCCTGTTGCCGACAAAGACAACTGCAAAGGTACCGGTAACAAAGGAAACAATGGTGGCGATGGTGGAACAATCATTATTCACAGCGGAACAGTAACAGCAGAAGGTGGCGATGGAGCCGCAGGAATTGGTGGCGGACGTGGCGGCAATGGTAGTACTGGTGCTAGTTGCCAAGAAGTTAATGCTTCCGGCGGTAATGGTGGTGCCGGTGGTTCTGGCGGTAATGGTGGCTCATTTACAATATCCGGAGGAATAGTATATGCCATTGGCAATGGCGGAGGCGCAGATATTGGCGGAGGTCGTGGTGGCAATGGCGGTCAAGGAGGTGCCAAGAGTTCAGTTGGTGCAATTGGTAACAAAGGAGGAGACGGCGGCAAAGGCGGTAACGGTGGCAACAGAGGTAGCTTTACCAACAATGGCACAACTGTAATAACCAATGGACTTGGTATAAGCGGAGGTAACGGCGGTAACGGCGGCGCAAAAGCTAGCGGTGGCGCAGATGGACAGGCTGGCAATAAGGGATTGTAAAAGAGTAAAAAAATAGTAATGTAATAATCGAAAACGGTAAATCTGAAAATGGTTTATCGTTTTTTTTAATGTTTTTTTCTGTAAAAAAAATTGTAATTTTGCAGTTCAAAAAAAACGTCAATATGCTTGAAACTCAAAATATAGATACATCTGACCCTGAAAACGAGAATATCGAATACAAGGAAAAACTGAACGAAACACTCGAAAAAGAGGCTGTTGCGTTTCTCAATGCAAACGGCGGTTACATTTATATTGGTATTAGAGATAAAGACGGTGCGGTTGTTGGCGTTGCCGATATGGACAAAACCCAATTACAGGTAAAAGACCGTTTGCTTTTTGGTATTTCGCCAAGTCCTATGTCGTTTATTGCTATTTCTACCGAAAAACTCGAAAACAAAAATGTTGTAAAAATTACCGTAAAAGAGGGAACGGAAAAACCCTATTGTATTAAAAATAAAGGACTTTCGGAGGCAGGCGCATTTATTCGTGTCGGTAATTCGGCGCAACCAATGACGCAAAATATGATACACGCTTTTCAAACAAAATCGTTTCCAAAGTCGCTGATACACATAGAAGCCCCCGAACAAGAATTGACTTTTGCCGACTTGTTTATTCACTATCGCCGTTACAATAAGGCTTTGAACGACAACACTTTTGCCAAAACTTTAAATTTTCTGACAAAAGACGGAAAATACAATTATTTGGCTTATATGATGGCTGATAATAACCGACTTTCGGTGCGTTTTGCCCGTTTTAACGATGCAGGCGAGCGTTTCGAGTTGCTCGAAAAAGCCATTGAATATGGAAATTGCTGTTTGATAACCGCCATTCAGCGTGTTTTGGACAGATACGAAATTGAAAATATAACCCGCTCGACACTCACAGGCGCAGCCCATCGCATCGACAAACGTTTGGTTGATGCCAAGTGTCTGCGCGAAATTGTGATAAATGCCTTTGCACACAACGATTATTCGTATGGAATGTTGCCGATTTGCGAAGTTTTCCAAAATCGTTTTGCGGTGCGTTCCTACGGTGGTTTAGTGCCGCAGTTGAGCGTTGAGGATTTTTTTGAAGGCGTTTCCGCATTGCGCAATCCCGAACTTATGCGTATACTCAAAGATTTGGAACTTGTCGAAGCTTTGGGCTTTGGTATTCGTGGAATAATGCAAATTTACAGCCGAGATATTTTTAAGTTTACCGACAATACGATGTATGTTCAACTTCCTTTTGATGAAAGTGTGGTAATAGGTAGGGTAGAAAGTGGGGGAATAATTGAAGAAAGTAAGGGAATAATTTTAGAATTAATAATTGGAAACCCAAAAATTTCTGTTCCCGAAATTGCAAGAACAATCAATCTAAGTCTTTCCGGCGTTGAAAAAAATATCCGACAATTAAAAAAAGACGGCAAACTTTCTCGTACTACCGATACCAAAAGCGGCGAGTGGGTTGTGGTAGAGTAATGTCAAAATATTATTTACCTTTGTTCCATGAAAATTTTCAAAACACTCATATTTTGTTGCATTATATTGCTGCCTGTAAGTCAACTACAAGCACAAAACGGTTCTATTGATTGCAAACTTACTAAATCATATATCAATCAAGATGTAAAAAATTGGGGCGTGTTTGTCGATGAAATTTCCAAAGAATTGAGCAAAAATTATTCGCACGATTTGCTGTTTACGCGCATGTTGGTACGGCATTTTTATATAGCGCAACTGCTTTTCAACAAAGGCAATAGCAAAGAAATTTCGCAACAAATGGACGGCATGAGCAAGGATTTAGATGCGCTCGAAAAAGTACCTGCCTACGCACCACATTGCATGGCATTCCGGGCAACGCTCAATTCATATAATGCTATCAACAACCCGTTTACTGCCGTATATTATTTGCCAAAAAGTTTTTCAATAATAAAAACTGCTGCCGGAAAGAATCCGCAATCGCCCTACGTGTGGGCGGAATATGGTAATTTGGAATATGGTTACCGAGAATTTTTGGGCGGCAATTTCAACGATGCCATTGCGTATTACAAAAAATCGCTCAACTTGTTTGAACAACAAAAAATGAACACTGCATGCAATTGGTACTATGTAAATACCCTGCTTTTTTTGGCGAAAAGTTACGAAAACAATAAAAACTACGCCGAAGCAAACCGCGTGTACGACCGGATTTTACAGTTAATCCCCACCTACGAGGCAATTAACCGGTGGAAACAAAAAAACAAAGAAAAAATGTAAAGTTTTTTCAACTAATAACTAACCACTAATCACTATTTTTCACCCTTTATCATTCTTAAACGGGCTATTAGAAGTAACTGTTCCGTCGGCGAGTTCGTAATAAATTTTCCCGTCAACGGAATATACCAATGGAATGCCTTTTTCACGGCTTTCTTCCTGCGCTTTGCGCACTGCTTGATTTCCAATCGATTCTATTTCAAATCCTTTTAAATACAAATTCAAATCTGCAAATTGTTTAACTTCCATAACCACACTCTTATTTTTAAAATTGTTCTATAAATTTGTGAAAATATTCTTTGTCTTTTATTGAAAATTGCTCTCTCATACCAAACGCAACCTCTATAAATTTATTTTCGGAATTATACATCAAAAACCACTTGTCGCATAAATTTTTGTAGGTATTCCAAAAATTTTCTTTACTGCGATAATAGCGGCGTTTTACATCTTTATCGGGCACATGATGTCCGCCTTTGAGCACCCGTTCTTTGATGCGCTCAATGCACACCACCGGCGAATACAAAAACACATACACCATCATTACATCGTAGCCTTCAGCTTTAAATTCGGGTATCAATTTATTCAAATACGCCCCCGAAAGCGTACTTTCTATCAAAAAACTCCTGCCTTCTTCTTTATATTTTTGAAGATTGGTAAAAAATATTTTCCCGGCACTAATACTCACACTGCTCATATCATCAGGATTCAGTTCCTTTGCAATATCGTCGGCATTTAAGCAAGGCATGGGGTGTTTGTCTAAAAAACTACGGGTAAAGGTAGTTTTGCCCGACCCGTTTGGTCCGCCGATTATTACAAGGTCTTTTTTCTTTGTCATGAAATTGTATAAAGAATCGCAACAATATTCTAAAATGCAAATATCGTATTTTTTTACAAAAGAAATGCTATTTTTTTATTGAAAACATTTTTAATTTATTAACACTTTTTTATGTAATTTATTAACACTTTTTTATGCGTATCTATGAAAAAAATAGTTCTCTTTTTTGTTCCGGCTACGAATATGTTCAACATATCTCATCTAACGGATTCCAAAACACTCGTTTCCAGTTTTTTATCTTATTGTTGACTATGGTTACTCCTTCCGATTCCAATAACTTTTGCATTTCGCCGGAATTGCCGAAAGCCTGACTCCCCGACAACAATCCTTGACTGTTCACAACACGGTGCGCCGGTATGCAAGTAGCGGCAGAATCGCATTGGCTCATTATTTTCCCTACCATTCTCGATACATTGGGAAAACCGGCTGCTTTGGCAATAGCCCCATAACTCGTAGCTCGCCCACGAGGTATAAGGCATACAATATCATATACCGCCTGTTTAATATGTTCTTTGTTTATTTTGTCCATTTTGTTGGGGCGGGTTTGCCGCAGACGTTTTACCTCAACCACAAAAATAAGGAAAAAGCAATACAAATTAACAAAAATCTAATTTGTGCAAGAAAAATACCATTCCGAAAAAATTCAAAAAAAACAACTGCACCAATCTTATAATTTTTTACTTTTGCGTAAAATTTTTAGGAACTCTATGACTACAAACGAAATACAAGATGCAATAATCGAGGAATTTTCGATTTTCGACGATTGGCTCGATAAATACCAATATATCATTGATTTAGCTAAGGAATTGCCGCACATTGCACCCGAACACAAAACCGAACAAAACACCATAAAAGGCTGTCAATCAAAAGTGTGGCTTTTTGCCGAATTGCAAGACGGCAAAGTAATTTTTACCGCCGACAGCGATGCCGTAATTACCAAAGGAATTATTGCCCTGCTCGTTCGTATTTTTTCAAATCAAACCCCTGCCGATATTTTGAATACCGATTTATATTGTATTGAAAAAATAGGTTTAAAAGAAAACCTCTCGCCCACTCGCTCCAATGGACTTGTGGCTATGATAAAACAGATGAAATTATATGCAACTGCGTTTCAATATAAACAACAACATTGATAAATATTGATAAAACGCTACGCTGATAAATGTGCTACGCACGATAAAATTTATCGCCGAAGGCATTTATCAGCAAAGCGTTTTATCGCGAAGCATTTATCAATTGAATATCAACGAATATCTATTGAATATCAAAAAATAAACAGATGAGCAATTCCCCCATATACGACCAAATTGTAGAAACCCTCAAAAATATTTACGACCCCGAAATTCCGGCAAATATTTATGATTTGGGCTTAATTTACAATATAAATATTGACAAACTGCCCGAAGTTTCCATTGAAATGACCTTTACTTCGCCCACCTGCCCTATGGCGGAAATTATTGTGTATGAAATAGAAACTCGCTTAAAATTGATTGAAGGTATCGAACAAGTATTTGTAAAGATTGTGTTTGAGCCGGAATGGAATCAGGATTGTATGAGCGATGAGGCAAAATTAAAATTGGGATTTCTTTAAAGCCCCCTAAATCCCCCCTCAGGGGGGACTTGCTGAAGCTATTGAGAAGATATGAATAAAAACGATACGATATTGAATGATAAACCACAGTCCTTGCCCCTCCCCCCTGAGGGGGAGGCTGGGAGGGGGCTTGTTATTGCAATAAACACCCGCTTACTAATCAAAAACAAATTGGAAGGAATTGGTCGTTTTACCTACGAAACGGTTAAACGATTGTGCGAAAACCACCCCGAACACACCTTTTATTTGCTTTTCGACCGCATGTATGACAAAAGTTATGTGTTTGCGCCCAATGTTGTGCCCATTATTGTGCCCTTTCAATCACGGCACCCGTTTTTATGGTGGTTTTGGTTTCATGTGCAAGTGCCTCGTGTGCTTAAATCGTTGAAAGCCGATGTGTTTGTTTCTACCGACGGCTATATTCCTTTAAATTGTAAAATTCCGGTGGTAAATGTAATTCACGACCTCAATTTTGAACACAATCCGCAGCATCTTACGCCTTTGGTGCGCTGGTATTATCGTAAATTTTTCCCGCAATACGCACGAGCGGCAACACGCATTGCAACGGTTTCTACATTCTCGAAACTCGATATTGCCCAAATGTACGGCATTGACGAAAATAAAATTGATGTGGTGTACAATGGCGTAAGCAGCGAATTTAAATCTTTGGGCTTGTACGATAAAAATGTGATAAAACAAAAATACACTTCCGGCGAAAATTATTTTGTGTACGTTGGTTCGCTGCACCCTCGCAAAAATATTGAACGGCTTTTATTAGCCTTTGAACAATTTAAACAACAAAGCACTTCGCCAATGAAATTAGTAATTGTAGGCGAAGCAATGTTTATGGCGCAAACAATTCGTGCGGTGTACGAAAAAAGCACAGCGCATAACGATATTGTTTTTACCGGACGAGTATCGAACAAAGAATTAGCGGAATTGCTCGGCGCAGCCTTTGCGCTTGTATATGTACCTTTGTTTGAGGGTTTTGGAATTCCAATCGTAGAGGCATTTGCCTGCAATGTACCTGTCATAACATCGAACACTACTTCAATGCCCGAAGTTGGCGGCGAAGCGGCATTATTGGTTAATCCCGAAGATGTTAATTCTATTGCTGAGGCTATGAAAGAAATTGCAAATAATCCTAAAACGTATGAGCGTTTGCAAGAAAATGCGAAAATTCAATTGCAAAAATTCTCGTGGGACAAAACTGCTGATGCGCTGTGGGGGGCGATTGAGAAATGCTTTAAATAATTCTAATTGCATTTTTTACATTCTTAACTTTTCCAAAGTTTAAAACTTTGGAAAAGTTTCAATCTGAATTACTCCTTTTGAACGCTTTCTTCCAATTTTGGTTTCGGCTTTTCAAGTTTAAATTGCACCGGCAATTGAAAATACGAGGAAACTGCTACTCTATTATTGCTTCCCGGTTTCCATTTGGGCATTAATTTCACCACTCGTATAGCTTCTTTATCTAAACTTGGGTGTACTTTTTTGACAACGATTACATTATCAATACTACCATCGATTTTTATCACAAATTCAACTATAACTATACCCGAAGCTCCTTCGTCCAAAGCATCTTGCGGATAATTGATATTCTCATTAAGGAATTTCATAAGAGCAGGCATACCACCCGGATATTCTGCTTTTATGTCGGGAACTCTTTCAATTCTTTCGGATTGGTCAATTGGGGGCGTTATGGGGTCGCCGAGTAACGGGTATGGGTCTATAATAACTCCCTCATAATAAGGGTAGTCTTTAGGTTCAAGCTCTTGCCCTCCCTTTTTCTTTTTCACAACATTACATTTCGGAACAATAGTGTCAACATTTGCAGTTTCGGTAAAATTAACAATTGTAACTTTTGGCGTATCAACAAATTCTGTCATTCCTCCCAACTTGGGAGCGCTATGCGCATCGTCTTGCATTTGAGAATTACCACAAGCCGCAAAACTCCCTGCCACCCCAAGCGAAATACCGGCAATGGTAACCACCTTGCCAAGCTGTTGGCGTTTGCGCAGCTCGTTTTCTAAGTAGCGCACTTCTTCCTCGCATTTGGGACAGGTGCCTTTACATTCGCCTTGAAAGGTGCACTCCGAAGTTATGTACTCTATGTCGTTTTTTTCGGCAATTTGTGTGCGAATTTCTTTTAGGATTTTGCAGGTTTTCTTTCCAGCCCCCCTAAATCCCCCCTCAGGGGGGACTTTGGCTTGGTGGTTTAATTCGTTGATTTTGTTCATTTTGTTACTTTGTTTTATCGTTTTTATTCATTTCTTATCAATTGCTTCAGCAAGTCCCCCTTGAGGGGGGATTTAGGGGGCTTTATAAGTAAAAATCTCTATCTCGTTCAATCCCATTTCTTGTAAAGTCGAAACAGTGTTTTGAATATCGGTTTCGGTATTGTAATTCTCAATTTTTGGCACTCGAATACGAATTTTATCGGTTTTACCGTGCGCAATCAAAAATTTCAAATTTGCAATCGTTTGCGCATTATCTTTTCCGGTGTAGCGTTTGTAAATTTCACTGTTAAAATCCTTGCAATCAACAATATAATAATCAACAACCGGCAGCAAAGTTTCAATATTTTTTTGCGGAACATTCAGCGAAGTTTCCAGCGTTATGTTCCACGTTTCGCCACAGAGTGTGCGGAATTTCGTAATAAAATCGGCATATAAACACGGCTCGCCACCGCCAAACGTTACGCCGCCGCCGGTAGCCACAAAATAGAGTTGGTCTATTTTTACTTTTTCATACAATTCTTCGGGAGTGTAGTGTTGCACTTGCGCCTTTGAATCCAACGACTGCGGATTTAAGCAATACCGGCACGCCAACGTACAACCCCAAAACGCAGCCAAAGTGGTTACGCCAAAGCCGTCGGTCGCCAAACGGTTTCGGGCAATTCCTATAAATGGGGCTGAAGAGGTTTGCATAGTGTTTTTTTTCAATTGGAACAAAAATATAAAAAATTTGTTTAGAAAAATATATTACTTTCGCAGGGTATTTAAAATTGTAGAGACGTAATGCATTACGTCTCTACCAAAAACGAACACCTATGCAAGAAAAAATCAAAACAATCTTAGCAAAAATCCAACTACC
>Ga0209737_10000853_pt1 | contig 23294 bp, 22 predicted proteins | sample TergutCu122P3_FD_187284 | JGI IMG/M metagenome (GOLD analysis project Ga0209737, IMG submission 187284) | Cubitermes ugandensis P3 segment gut microbial communities from Kakamega Forest, Kenya - Cu122 P3 (SPAdes) (version 2) | ecosystem: Host-associated > Arthropoda: Insects > Digestive system... | reverse complement strand
CAACTTCGCCTATAGCGAAACAGTCATGATTTTTAAGCGCGTCTGGAAATGGGTCGTTATCGGCGTAGGCATCGGAGCCGCTTTGCATGGACTTGTACCCGACAACTGGTTTGCTGAAAACATGGGCGCTGGTGAATGGTGGACTGTTCCCGCCGCCGTGTTTGTGGCCATCCCGTTATATTCCAACGTCACCGGCATTATTCCGATTATGGAAAGCCTTTTGCTCAAGGGGCTTCCCATTGGTACAACTATGGCCTTTTGTATGAGCGCGGTTGCAGCCAGTCTACCGGAAGTGATGATGCTGCGGCAGATTATGACCATCAAGCTGCAAGCATCGTTTATCGCCTACTTGTGGGTCATTCTTACGTTGGTGGGCTGGTTGTTCAATATTGTCGGCCCTCATATCTTTTGAAAACAAAAACCACGCAGGAGAACGACAATGGAAATCAAAGTATACGGTCCCGGTTGTAAAAAATGCGAAATGGCCGAGGAAGTTGTACGAGAGGTGGTTGCTGAACTCGGTAAAGAAGTTACGGTGATTAAAGTTTCCAATATTACGGAGATCGCTATGGCAGGCATAATGTCCACCCCCGCTGTGGCTGTTGATGGTAAAATCAAATCAACTGGAAAGATTCCCAGCAAAGACGAGATCAAATCCTGGATCGGCGGCGCTGACGGTTCATCTGCGGCCGCTGCATCCGGTGGGTGCTGCTGCGGCGGCGCCAAGTGCTGACAAAAAAGGGCTTGGCTATGTAAGGGAGTAATGTACATCAACCGCAAAATGCGCCGTCTACCTGTGGTAGACTTAACTGAAGGAGATATGAACATGAGAATGCTGGCTGAATTTTTCCCTGAATTTGCGCAAAAACTGGACGAAATTGATCAGCTATACGCGGAAAAGCGGACTATAGACGAAAAAACCTACCAATTCATTTGTTTCGCCCTGTCCATCAAAGCCCGCTCCAAACCCTGCGTGTTGAAGCATTTCAAGGGGGCCTTGGAAGCCGGGGCCACAGTACAAGAACTGGCTTATATCCTGGCTCTTGTTGAACGGGAAGCAGCCGGGGCTGACGACTGCTGGACGCATGACGTGCTGGGCGACTGGCAGGCAATCATCGCCGGCAATATCAAATGTGATTGTCCGAAATAAACGGCATCCAAGGCGAGTCGTAGCTTGCTGCGGCTCACCGCACCGCACTGGATAACCGGTAGTGCAGACATCCTGCCATCCTTTCGGGCAATCTAATATCGCGGAGAACGTATGATTGATGCGCAAATGCTTGTCCTAGAACAGGGTTCCAAGGGATATTCCTGTGCGCAGATGCTCGTTATCGGCGCGCTGCGCCTGATGGGTCGGGACAACCCGGATCTGGTGAGATCGGTCAGCGGCCTGGCGCAAGGGGCTGGTTGCGGCGAATTGTGCGGAGCGCTTTCCGGCGGTGTCTGTCTGCTTTCCCTATACACCGGCAAAGGGCTGGATGCCGAAATGCCGCATCCAGGAGAGGCTTTGCTGATCAGTGAACTTACCAACTGGTTTGCTAATGAACTATGCCAGGGAAACGGCGTGACTTGTGCCGCCATCATAGACGGCATCCTGAACAGCGCGAAAGACCGCGATTCCCCTCAAGACGCCAACGACAAGCGCCGCATGTGCGAAACACATTGCATCAATATGGTGGCCATGGTCTGGGAAAAGTGCATGGAACTCCTCAGAGAGAATGGTTTTGATACGGCACAGGGGCGGGATTTGAAATGACAGCTTCCAAGGCTGAACGCCCAGGATCCCCCGGTGATCTTTGCCCTGCAAAAAAACAATTTACCTGCCGCGCCAAGTCCGCTATGGTGATCGTGTTGCTGGGGGAGCCCGACGAGGGCTGAGAGGGCTGCGCGCCGACCCTTCGCACCTGACGCAGTTCGTACTGCCGTAGGGAAGCATTATGTGACCCATCCCTTGGCGGATGGTTTTTTTATGGAGCATGGCATGGAACTTTTCATCAACGGCGAAGCGGCGCATGCGCCTTATGGCCTTACGGTGCTGGAACTTCTGGAACAACGGGATCTGAAGGCGCAGGAAGTGGTGGTGGAACGCAATCTCGTCCTGGTGCCGAAAGACGCCTTTGCCGTGACCGTTCTTCAAGCTGGAGACAGCGTGGAAATATTACATTTTGTAGGCGGCGGCTAACATGAACGCGGCATACGGCGATGTTTTCGTCATCGGCGGCAAGCGCCTGGACAGCAGGCTTTTCATCGGCACCGGAAAATACGGGGCCGACTCCCTCATTCCCTCGGTCTGCACGGCCTCCGGCGCGCAGGTCATCACCGTGGCGCTGCGCCGGGTGGATGCCGGCGGGCGCGGCATCATGGGGCATATTCCCGAACACATGCAACTTTTGCCCAACACCTCCGGCGCGCGCACCGCGGACGAAGCCGTGCGCCTTGCCCGGCTGGCGCGCGCCGCGGGCTGCGGCAACTGGATAAAAATCGAAGTCATTTCCGACAACCGCTACCTGCTCCCCGACGGCTATGAAACGGCAAAAGCCACGGAAGTGCTCGCCAGGGAAGATTTCGTCGTGCTGCCTTATATGAATCCGGATCTGTATGTCGCCCGCAGCCTTGCAAGCGCGGGCGCAGCGGCCGTCATGCCCCTCGGCGCTCCTATCGGCACCAACAGAGGATTACGCACCAAAGAAATGATCGCCGTTCTCATTGAAGAAATCCCTTTGCCCATCATTGTCGACGCAGGCATAGGCCGGCCCTCCCAAGCCTGTGAGGCCATGGAAATGGGCGCTGCGGCCTGCCTGGTGAACACCGCCATCGCCTCCTCTCCCGATCCTGTCGGCATGGCCAAAGCGTTCGGCGAGGCTGTGGCCGCGGGGCGTGCGGCGTACCTGTCGGGACTCGGCCCGGAGGGCGTCAGGGCTGCGGCTTCTTCCCCTTTAACAGGTTTTTTGGGATAACATCCTAGGAGCGCAATGATTCCATCTTTCCTGCCCTTGCTTGAAGCATGGCCGCGGGAGCGTGTGCTTGAGCGCCTGCATGGCGCAAACGCCGACGATGTGCGCCGCTGCCTGAACACCGAGCGTCTGCATATTGAGGACATGCTCTGCCTGCTCTCGCCGCTTGCGCCGGAACTGCTCGAAGCCATGGCCCAGCGCGCCCATGGCGAACACCTGCGCCATTTCGGGCGCGCGGTGAACTTTTTCACCCCGCTCTATATCTCGGATCATTGCACCAACCAGTGCCTGTATTGCGGGTTCAATGCGCACGGCAAGCAGAGACGCCGCCATCTCACCATGAGGGAGATCGTGCGCGAAGCGGAAAGCATCGCTCAAAGCGGCCTGTCACATGTGCTGCTGCTGACCGGCGATGCGCGCCACATTGCCCCCCCGGCCTATATTGCCGAAGCGGCCGGCGCCATACGCCATCTTATGGCCTCCATCGGCGTGGAAGTGTACGCGATGACGCGGGAGGAATACGCCCTGCTGTTCGCCCACGGCGTGGACGGCATGACCATGTTCCAGGAAACATACAACAGGGCGCTCTATGCCGAACTCCACCCGGCGGGCCCCAAGCGCGATTTCGTCTTCCGCCTGGAAGCGCCAGGCCGCGCCGCCTCGGCGGGCATGCGTTCCCTCGGCATCGGAGCGCTGCTTGGCCTGGACGAGTGGCGTTGCGACGCTTTCTATACCGCCCTGCATGCCCATTGGCTGCAAAGCACGTGGCCATCCGTGGAGTGCAGCGTATCCGTGCCGCGCCTGCGGCCCAGCTCTTCGCATTTCATCGGCGTCCATCCCGCGGCTGACCGGGATATGGCCCAGTATATCAGCGCCCTGCGCTGCATCATGCCGCGCCTCGGCATCACCCTTTCCACACGGGAAGACGCAAGACTGCGGGACAACCTTCTGCCCCTGGGGGTCAGCCGCATGTCCGCAGGGGTCAGCACTGCAGTGGGAACCCGCGCCAGCGGCCACCCAGGCGATGCGCAATTCGATATAGCGGACACGCGAAGCGTCGAAGAACTCGGCGACGACCTTACGCGCATGGGCTATCAGGCCGTGCTCAAAGATTGGGAAGATCCCGGCCCGCCCCCTGCCGCGCAGGAAGACGGACATGCCCACCGCGCTTGAGGAGAGCCTGCGCCGCCACCTGTCCCCTGAGCAGCGCGCCAGGCTCGCCGCCGCCAGCGTGGGCCTTGCCGGAGCCGGAGGACTCGGATCCAACTGCGCCATGATGCTGGCCCGTAGCGGGCTTGGACACTTTGTGCTTGTGGACGGGGACGTGGTGGAGGCGTCCAATCTGAACCGCCAGCATTTTTTTCCCCGGCACCTTGGCCAAAGCAAGGTGCTGGCCTTGAGCGAACAAATCCGGGAGCTTGGCGACTTGCGTATCGACACCCGCCAGCTCTGGCTCGACGCCCGGAGCATCCCCGGCATTCTTTCCCTTGCGCCCATCTGGGTGGAGGCTCTGGATGCGCCCGAGGCAAAACGCCTGTTTGTGGAAGAGGCGCTACGCGCCGGAGTCTTCTGCGTAAGCGCCTCGGGCCTTGCGGGCTGGGGCGGCCCCCCCATGCAACGCCGTATGCTGGCGTACAAGGACGCCTCGCCCCGCCTCGTCCTTGTCGGCGACTTCACCAGCGCCGTAAGCGAGATCCTCCCGCCGCTAGCGCCGCGCGTTATGCAGGCCGCGGCCATGCAAGCCGATGCCGTGCTGGAGCATATTCTTGGAGATGTAACTCCAAATTCGTTTAGGGGCACTGGTTTTTAATTGTTTAGCGATCTACTGCCGCGCCCATTCAATTTTGCCGGCGATGCACAATTTGCATAAGTGACTCTTTTTTAGGAAGCGCTGAGTAGATTTTTAATATGTTCACATTCAAAAAAAATCTTGCTTGTTTCGTTCTCTGAAAGTGTCCTAAATAATGAATAATTTCCCTCGCGTAACGCTGAATTAAATTTTTCTATATCTTTAAATTTATTATACAGTCTAAATATTTCATATGTGATGAAATCACGATTTTTCTTATCAGCATTGCTGTACAAATATGTAAACGTTCTACTTATCAATATCATTACTATAAACACATAACTTTCTTTATCAATTCTACTTGAGTTTGCAATGCCAATTATTCTTTCTATTCCTTTATATACTGATTTAATACGCAATACAGAACTTGATGCAATTTTTGACAAAGAATTTTTCCGACAAACAATATTTAAATACGCATTGTCAACAATAATAATTTTATTCGCAACTAATGATACTTGAAAAATAAAAACTGGATCTTCAAAATTAATCAAATCATCAGGAAAATATATTTTATTTTGTTTTATTAGTTTTAAATTTATAATACATGAGCAAAATTCGTAAATAAAGTTTGTTTTATGTATTTTAATTTTTTCATTCATGTAATGATCTACATTGCCATTATCCTTTCTATAATTACCTTTAGCCACATCAGCATTTGCCTTTTGAACAGCCAGATACAATTGTTCATAAAAATCATGCTCTGGATAGTCGTCGCTATCCACAAAGCCGACATATTCTCCACAAGCCGCGTCAATTCCGGCATTGCGCGCGCAGGACACCCCTTTGTTCTCCGTAAAGTCGACAAGACGCACACGCGCATCTCTGGCTGCGTATTCCTGGAGAATTTTCGGCGAGTCATCCGTCGAAGCGTCATTAATGCAAATAATTTCAATATCCCGTAGCGTCTGCCTTGTTACGCCATTCAAGCAGCGCCGCAGGTAAGGCGCTGTATTATACACCGGGATGATCACGGAAATTTTCGGCGTCATACGCAAACTCTGTCTTGCATGCGTGCTCCATCTTGGCTGGCAGAAGCTGTAAGCTTTAAGGATTTAAAAGCAAATCCTTGCAGAGCAGTTACACTTTTTCAAAGATACACTGCTCTCGTGTCGCGTCAGGCGGCACTAGGTCTTGCGCAGACGCCGGGCATCTCCGACACGGATAGTAAAGCGCTCGCGATCGAAGTATTCGAGCAGGGCGATGAGATATTTACGGGAAAGCCCGCCCGTCAGCTCCTTGAGCACCGTATGATCAAGCTCCTCGTGCGCGGCGAACCACGCGCGAACGCGCTGCTTGATCTCCTCCATCACGTTGCCTGCATAATAGATGCTCTCGGTGACTTTGACGAGGCTGCCGTCCTCCACGAGCAGCCGGATAAGCCCGGCGGCCTGCTTCGGGTCGATCTTGAGCTCGTCAAGCACCTCTTTCATATTCGGCGGAGCCATGCCGTCCCTGAGATGGGCCTTAAGGAGTTTTTCACGCAAGCCGGCTTGATCCGAAGCCAGCGAAACCTTGTGGGTGGACAGGCGCACCAGTTCGCCCTCCGCCACCAGGCTGCCGTTACGGATACAGCGTTCGACAACAAAGTGCGTCAGACGGGGCGAGAGTTCCTTGCTCCATCCGGCGATCAAGGCGCCGCGCGCCATGCCGTTTTTCAATGGTTCCTTCTGGTGGAAGACCGCGGCTTGATCAAGGCAGGCGGCACACAGCTTTTCCAGCTCCCTGGCCGCCACATAGGCGCGGCTGTCTTTGTCGAAACAGAAAATTTCACCCTTGGAGCTCAAGGATTGCAGGGTGTTATCCAATGCCTTGTGGTCCAGGTCACTCAAAACCGACAATTGCGCCCGACCCGTACCCTTATGCCCGGCGAGCAGAATCTGTAGCTCAAGCAAACGTTCGGCCTGCGCATCGGGCGCGACCGCCACTTCCATAAGCTCATCCAGCAAAGCAAGGCGCGCGATGCTGCGCGGGTCGCGCTTGCGCAAGGGCAGCCCAAAAGGATGAAGCACAAGCGCGCCGGCCACGGTGCGCAGGGGAGAAAAGGCGCGCAGCACGCAACGATCAGCGAATACGCCGACCAAAGGCTCGCTCAGGCGCAGTTCGGCCAGAGCGTGCTCGCCGGGATTCAGCCGATCGCGTCCGAAAAAGTGCAGACGCGCGAAAAGCTCCTTTGTGCCGTGGTGCAAATGCACCTCCGTGCGGTGCCTGAGGGCGCGCGGAGACGAGGAAAGACATTGCATGCGCACAAACCAGCGCTCGGAAGGAAACAGCGTGCCGGGCCGGGCCAGCACTTCCCCGCGCCGGATATCTCCAACTTCCAGGCCTTGCAGGTTAACGGCAGCCCGGGTTCCTGCCCTGCCGTCGCCCGCGGCGCTGCCGTAGCTTTGCAGGCCGCGCGCCCTGGACGCGATGCCCGAAGGTTCCAGCACCACCTCGTCCCCCACATGCAGCGCACCGGAAATGAGCGTGCCGGTCACCACAGTGCCGTGTCCTTTCATGGTAAAGACGCGATCTACCGGCAGACGGAACAGATCGTTGCGGCGGCGTGGGGCCAGTTCTCCAGCCAAGCTCAGAATATGCCGCTTGAGTTCGCCAACGCCCTGTCCCGTGACGGATGATACGGAATACACGGGAGCGTTTTCCAAAAAGCTGCCCCGCACAAAGGCGGCGATATCGTCTTTGGCGAGCTCCAGCCATTCCTCGTCGACCATGTCTATCTTGGTCAGAGCCACAAAACCGTGGCGGATGCCGAGCAGGGAACAGATTTCCAGGTGTTCGCGCGTCTGGGGCATAACTCCTTCGTCCGCCGCGATGACCAGCATGACGAAGTCAATGCCCGCAGCCCCGGCAACCATGTTTTTCACAAAACGCTCGTGCCCCGGCACATCCACGATGCCGAGGCGTTCGCCGCCCGGCAGGTCGCACCAGGCAAAGCCGAGTTCAATGGTAATGCCCCGGCGTTTTTCCTCTTCCAGGCGGTCGCAGTCTATGCCGGTGAGTGCCCGAACCAGCGAGGTCTTTCCATGATCGATATGTCCCGCGCTTCCCATGACTACTGGCATGATACACCTCTGAGGCAGCGGCCAATGATTTCAAAAACGCCGCGTGTAACATGCTATACTCTGCTCCAAGTCAAAGTTCAATCCGGAAAGCAACGAGCCTGCGACTTTGCCGCAGGCTCGTCAAAAGCGTTCGTGACGCCATATCGTTCAAAGATTCAGTTCAGCGCGTAAGCCGCTGCCTGTTTGTACCCTGCCAGGCGACGGCTTTCGCCGCGAACGCGCATACGCTCCTCCTGCCAGCCTTGGCGCAGTTCATTGCCTGCCTGGGTCAGACGCTTTTGCATCTCGCTCAATTTTTGAAATTCCACCAGCAAGATGTCCAGGGGGACGCCCTCGCTGAGTTGCAGGGCCTGCTGCGTCAGGCTGCTGCGTTCTTCTTCCCAAGCAGAGGCCTGTTCGGTCTGGCCGTCGCGCAAGGCCTCCAGTTCCTGCGCCCCTATCAGCAGGGCTTTTTCAAAAAGTCGGATGCAGGCATATTCCATAAGATAATCCCGGGCTGGTAAGAGGTGCCTGAAATACGAACGGCTATTGGGGCGTGCATCAGTCGTTGGAAGCATGACGCAGACTCTCGCGAATGCTTTGAATGACCTGCTTCCAGTTCTGGGACAAGGGCACGAATTCATATTCCAGAAGGTCAGCCAAAAGGATCCAGTCGGCGTTTTCCAGCACTTCGCTCATTTCCGTCAGCAAATTAGAGAGTTGTTCCGCGCCTTCGTTAAATCCCCTGTTGCCGCTGTCAAGGCAGAATTCGTTGCGCAGCACGCCGATCATACTCATGAAATCTTTGGTCACATCCAGCAGATCCTGCAACATATCCAGGGCTTCCGCATCGTCCGCCTGGCGGAAGAGACGCGCCACGTGCTGAGCGCCGTTGCCCATGATTTGCGTGACTTTATACATTTCGCGGGCAATATTCGCCGCCATTTCACCTACAGGCATGGAACGCACTTCCACGCTTTTGATAAATTCGCTGCCGATGTCCTCCGCCTGGTGGGGATAGATTTCCGAGAAGGCTTCATCATTGACGAGCACATCGGTCACGATGCGCGTCTCCATATCTTCTTTGCTCATAACGCCAACAAGGATTTCTTCCAGGTTGGCGAAATTGCCGATTTCCATTTTGGACCGGCGACCGTCGATTGTAATCATTGCTCCCTCCTGCTCCCCAATGGGAAAATAATGTTTGTTGAAAAATCATTAGCAATACTCATGCCATATGACTGCTTTTTTCTATAAGCTCCTGCCAATATTGCATTCCTCTGCGCAAAGCAGCAGTACAACGCACAATCGACGTCAAACTGCCCCCCCTTTCATGCATGAGAACACGCCACAAATAGCCCAAGGTATTGAGGGCCGCGCACTGTTCCAGCAGACTGCTCAGACGCGAGGCGCTGTTAAGAATTCGTTGTCCCGCCTGGTGATCTGGCATGCGTTCCAGCAGTGCGCCCTGTTCGCCCATGAGATGCAACAAGGCGCCGGCCTGGCGCAGACTTTCAAGTATGGGGAGTGCGAATGCGGCGGAAAGCTTGTGCCCCGGCGCATCCGGCGCCCGGCTTGCAGGCGTGTGTCCGTCAAGTTCGTCAAGAATATGACGGTATCCTTTTCGCTGCAGGGCTATCCAGAGCGTACGATCTTCGCCATCGTCGCCGGACAGGCAGCGCAGCCCCATACATCCGTCCGCATCCGGCTCGCTGAGCCAGATACGCGCTTCGTTTACGGCGCGCACGCTGGGCCTCCATTCGCCCGCGCCAAGGCGCGTCAGCGCCAATTCCGCCACGGCGGCGGGGGAAATATGCATTCTGCAGCGTTCCTTGTCCGGGCAGGCCTTGCCGAAAGCGCAGGGATGGCAGGACAGCCTTGGCTCAAGGCTGCAACTGCCCGCAAGGTAGGGCCCTGTATCCCAAGGTTGCGCAGTGGCAAGGAAAATGGCCAGCACTGGAAGTCCCAGGCCTGCAGCCAGATGCATGGTGCCTGTGTCGTTCGTCACCAAAAGTCGCGTGTTCGCCAGGAGAGCGCCGAGTTCCGGCAAAGATGTTTGCGCAATACGGTTAATAAAGGGAGTGCGCGCTGCCCCGGCATAATTCTGGGCCAGTTTTTCTTCCGAACCGGCGCCCACAAGAACAGGACACAGGCGTTGTGCATCCCACAGACTTCCGGCCAATTCCGCAAAATATTCAATGGGCCATTGCCGGCGTTCTTCACTGGCGCCAAGCTGGAAAGCGACAAAATCCCCACAGCCTTCCGGCGCGGAGTGCCTGAGTGTTTCGCCCATGGCGGCAATAAGTCCCCCCTCCGGGCGACGAAGACGGCTTACGGCAGGAATGGCGCCAACGCCGCACACTTCACGGAACACATCCGTCAGGTTGTACGGACTGCACAGGCGGCGCAGTGTGGAGCCCTGCAAGAAGCTCGTCCATACGTTGCTGTTTACGCCAAAGCCAAATTCATCCAGGCCGAAACCCCAGACAGGCAAAGATGCGCCGGCAAGAGCGCGCGCCAGAACGCGGGCGCTTAAGGAGGCGGTAAGGTTGAGTACAGCGTCAGCAGGGAATTCGCGCCGCCATTGAACGAAAAACTTCTCCAATTCGGCCGCGCCCTTGCGCCAATCCGCCTCCAGATGGGCAAGCAGTCTGCCTCCCGGCAGGACAGCCACATACGCCACGTTTTCCAGCAAAACCGTGGCCGGTGCAAAGTTGTCCAGGCATAAAACTCCCACCCTGTGCCCCTGCGCGGCCAGACCATTGATGGCGGCCTGGGTCTGCAGAATGTCGCCGAAACGGGTGAGATTAATAATAAGCACATTCATGGCAATCCGCGCGGACTGCGCCACAGGGCGCTATGCAAGCGTATCTGCGGGTTTGAGCATGGCCAGCGCCAGCGCTTTTTCCTGTCTCAAACGGTTGCGTACCGCCATACGCACCTGTTCCGTGGAGGATCCGAACTGCTCCGCCCGAATGGCGTACACGCTGTCGATCAGTTTGCGTTCGGCCTGCATATCGTCAAAGCCTCCCCTGGAAGCCGCGCGGTTGAAGATACGAGCCGCTCCGGTCGGGCCGTGCTGCACGGCCGTACTCCACAGCACCTCCTGCATGGCTGGGGAGAGGCTGGCTGGGTCGATTCCCGCCGCTTTGATCACTGCGTCAAGCGCCGGCGCATAGTGGCTGTCGTGGATGAATTTTTCCTGCAGGGCTTCAAAACGCGCCGGTTGTTCAGCCGCTATCCTCTGCCAGACGTCCGGCATTTTGCCGCGGCGGCTTCCGGTGTTGGCGGGACCTGCGTCCCGCAGCTGCTGCGCGATATCCGGAGCTTCCTTGTCGAGGAATGCCAAAAATTTGTTCATTGTGCCCACGCGGGAAGCAATCTGGTATTTCCCGTAGGAAGTGCCGCCTACGCGGTCGTAGCCAATGGCGGAGATGCCGGCTTTGCCCGATTCAAACTGCGCCGCCAGCGAACCCAGGCCGTCGCCCGGCGTGTCCGCCTGTCTGGGTGCGTTTTTTTCAGGGGACGAAGCGTCCTGGGATATGCCCTTGGAAGCGAAGCTCGGAGGCGTGAGTTCAAAATTGCCGGCCAAGGTCATGAGATTGCGCACGGAAAGAGCGTTACGGGCGCTTTCCAGGGCGCTTCCGGTGCTGCTTTCAAGTGCCTGGGCCAGCGAAACCAGCGCCTGGGCGCGCTTGCGCTCGGTATTTGCCTGCGCGGCCGCATCGTTCTGGCGGATCAACTGATCCATATCAAGTTTGGACTTGCTTGCACCGGAGAGTACTGTTGAAAAAGGCACCGCGCCTTTCTGTCCTGGCCAGCGTTGTCCGCTTGTCTGACTTTCCCTCGGCGGGGGAATATAGTGACTTTTGGCAATGCTCATATCTGCCTCCTGGTATCGCGCTGTTCCGGGAAAAAACCCGTACATGCCTGAAAAACAGACTACTGCCTGTCAATAGCAAGGACAGTGCCAAGGCATGCTATTGCGAGACATGAGACTTGCTTACAACGTGGCATGGCGAAGGGCGGATGGGCGAAAGCGTCAGGGGCTTGACCCGATACAAGGCATGACAGGACGGGTGTGGAGTTGTATTTTGGATACCAGCAGGGAGCGCAGCTTCAACTGTGCTCCGGAGTCATTGCGTATCTAACGGCCAGGGTTCATAGCGCAGGGACAGCTCTTCGCCTATGCCTTCCAGCGCGCGACGGGCGGCATCTTCCTGGTGCGGCGAACATACGACGGATATGAGCGTTTCCCTGGCATCCAGGACGGTGAAATACGCAAGATTGTCATATGCTTCGAGGAGAAAACGGAACATGGCCACATCCTGCGGCGCAAGGCGCACAAGAAAGCGCAAGCTCGCCCTGGGCGGGGGAAGCGCCGGGCCGGGCTTACGAAGCTTTTTTTTGCGCGGATACGGAAGCTGGGCCATGCGCGAAGATTAGCCTCTCTCCCCCGGGAAAACAAGGGCCGGATTCGCCTAGTGTCGCGTCAAGCGACACTAGGCGCAACCCCGCACAGGGGGTGCGCGCCGCCAAAGGCGCTTCAGTCGTAGCTTTGAAAAAGCTTACGAATGAAGACAGCATAGATGGCGGAAGCAAGCCGGAAACCACGCTTTCCGGCGTAGCGATCTTCACGCCGAAGCGACAGATGAGGCGTGACATGAAACTAGTGGCGTGACGGGCAGCCTGCAAATTCGTTTTGCATTCTGTTTGATGTCTCTGTAATAAACGCTCTTGACTGGCATATTGCACTGAAAAACGAAAAAAATATCATGAACAATACAAGCCCTACCCTCTTGTCTGCCTGTGCTGAGCATCAGCCAGCGGGTTCTAGCTGCGATCACAGCCACCCCCCCCACACTCACACGCACGCCGGCGAATGCGGCACTTGTTGCGGCCAAGCCCATACGCTTTTGGATCACGGGGCTCTGCCCGCCCAGAAAATCCCTTGGACTCGCCTGGCGACAGCCGGGACCTTTGCCGCCGCTTCAGAGGTCTTCGACTTACTGATTGGGTGGAATGTGAGTCCCTTTGGCATGGATCTGAACGCCTGGACGGTAAACGACCTTGCCGTTGCCGAATACTTGCCTCTGCTTCTGGCAGTCGTCGCCATTCTGCTTTGCGGCTTGAACACCTACAGAAAGGGCTGGATCGCAATCATACAATGCAATTTGAATATTAACGCGCTTATGTCCGTGGCCGTGACCGGCGCGATCATCATTGGACACTCCCCCGAAGCCGCCATGGTCATGGTGCTCTTCAACCTTGCCGAGGCCATTGAAGCCAAGGCTATGGATCGGGCCAGAAACGCCATCAAGAATCTGCTCGCTCTCGCGCCTGAAAAAGCCACCGTGCAGATGGCCGACGGCTCCTGGGTGGAAACGGATATCAGTCATGTTGCCGTAGGCAGTCGCGTGCGCGTGAAGCCGGGCGAGCGCGTGGCCTTGGACGGCATTATCCTGCAGGGCCAATCAGCCGTAAACCAGGCGCCAATTACCGGAGAAAGCCAACCGGTGGATAAAACAGTGGGCGATGCCGTGTACGCAGGCACCATCAATGAATCCGGTTCTTTCGAATTCCAGGTGAGCGCTCTTGCGAACAACTCGACCATGGCCCGGATTATCCATGCCGTGGAAGAGGCGCAGGGCTCACGCGCTCCCATGCAGCGTTTTGTTGATCGCTTCGCCAGGCACTATACGCCCGCAGTCTTTCTGACCGCCATCCTGACGATGCTCATTCCCCCGCTGTTCGCGGCGGGAAGCTGGCTGGATTGGACCTATACGGCCCTGGTCATTCTGGTCATAGGCTGTCCATGCGCCCTGGTCATCTCGACCCCGGTCAGCATAGTCAGCGGCATGGCCGGCGCCACTCGTCACGGCATTCTGATTAAGGGCGGCATATTCCTTGAACAGGGCAGACAGCTTCGCTCTCTGGCGCTGGACAAAACCGGCACTCTCACCCACGGCAGACCCAAGCAGACAGATTTTGTGGAAACAGGCGGTTTGGACGCGGCGGAAGCCATTGCCCTGGCTTCAAGCCTCGCCGCCCGTTCGGATCATCCGGTTTCCAAGGCCATTGCCAGGGATGCAGCGGAAAAAGGCGTGCCCCTGCTTGAGGTAGCCGACTTTACGGCTATTCCCGGTCATGGCGTAAGCGGCGTTATCGGCGGCGAGAAATGGTTCCTGGGCAATCATCATCTTATAGAAGACTTGGACAAATGTTCAGCTGCGCTGGAAGAACATATCTTTGCCCTGGAAAAACAGGGCAAAAGTGTGGTGGCGCTCGCCGGGGAAAAGGGCGTGCGGGCTCTGTTCGCCGTGGCGGATACCTTGAAGCAAAGCAGCATTGAAGCCCTCCGGGAACTGAAGCGGCTTGGCGTGAAAACCATGATGCTGACTGGCGACAATGAACACACGGCTCGCATAATCGCGAAGCAGGCAGGCGTGGACGCGTTCAGAGGAAATCTTCTGCCGGAAGATAAACTTGCCGCTATCGAGCAGCTTGCGCAAAACGGCAAAGTCGGCATGGTGGGCGACGGCATAAACGATGCCCCGGCCCTTGCCAGGGCGGACATTGGCTTCGCCATGGCGGCAGCGGGAACGGATGCGGCCATTGAAACCGCCGATGTTGCCCTGATGGACGACGACCTCAGAAAAATTCCACGCTTCATCTGCCTGTCTCGCTCCACCTACGCCATCCTTGTACAAAACATCACTCTTGCCCTTGGCATAAAGGCTGTATTCTTCGCTCTTATCTTTATGGGGCAGGCAACAATGTGGATGGCTGTATTTGCCGATGTGGGAACGAGTCTCCTGGTGGTGGCCAACGGCTTACGGGCCATGCGGAAGTAGGGGCATACACAGTCCGCCCTTGTTTCCAGCTTTATACGTCTGTGATAATGGGCACAATGACAGGATCACGATCCAGAATGCGCCGAAAAAAACGGCGCAATGAAACGCGTATGCCTTCGCCGAGTTTGGCGGGGCTGGCGTTGCGGTTATCCTCAAGCTGATCCAGCACCAGACATTTGGCGTCTTCCAGCAGATGCTCAAAGTGCTGGTGGAAGACAAATCCCTTGGAAATCATCTGCGGTCCGTGCAAGACACTGCCGCTTTCCATATCCCGCACCAGCACAACCAGCACCATGCCTTCGCCGCCGAGAATATGGCGCTCCTTGAGCAGCAGCGTGCCCACATCGCCCACGCCCTTGCCGTCCACAAGCGTGTATTCCACCGGCACGCGATCTTCCCGTCGTATGCCAACGGGCAGGAGTGTAAGCGGTTCGCCATTTTCGAGTATAATGGCGCATTCCGGGGGTACGCCACATTCCTGGGCCAGGCGGCCGTGCATGATCAGGTGGCGGTATTCTCCATGGATTGGGACAAAAAGCCTTGGACGCACAGCTTCAATCATGGCGCGAAGTTCCTCGCGGCAGGCGTGGCCGGAGGCATGGATATCGCGCACCTTTTCGTGGTACACTTCCGCGCCCAGCCGGTACATATCGTTGATCAGCCTGGTGATGGCACGGGCGTTGCCGGGAATCATGCGCGAAGACATGACCACGGTATCGCCGCGCTTGAGGGCAAGCTGGCGGTGCTCTCCCTGCACCATGCGGGCCAGGGCGGAAAGCGGTTCGCCCTGTGCGCCGGTGACCAGCAGCACAAGCTCTTTGTCCGGCAAAGCCGGCACGGCGACATAGGCGTTGAAAAATGTGGACGGCACATGCAGCAAACCGAGTTCGCGCGCTCTTTCTATGTTATTGGCCAAACTCTTGCCGCTGATGACAACCGTGCGCCCATACTGTTTCGCAAGGTCGAAGACTTGCTGGATACGGTGGATATGGCTGGAGAACAAGGTAATGACAACACGGCCCGGGGCGGCGGCGAAGACTTTGTCGAGTTCCGCCCTGACTTCACGTTCCGAAAGGGTATGGCCTTCGCGTTCCGCATTGGTGGAATCTGAAAGAAGGAGGCGTACGCCGCGTTCCCCCGCGAAGTTTTTGAAAAGGCGCATATCCGTGCCGGAATCGAAGAGCGGCTCCGGATCCAGTTTGAAATCGCCGGAATGAAGGATGGCGCCCACAGGACTTTGCACACCGAGGGCGAAGCCTTCCGGGATGGAGTGGCAGACCGGAAAAAAACTGAAATGCAGATCCCCAAGGGTCAGAGCGGTGTCGGCAGTGACAGGGATCAGCTCTGCGTGATCCAGCAGGCCGCGCTCTTTGAGTTTATGTTCAACCAAGGCCAAGGTGAATGCGGAACCATAGATGCGCACGCCCTTAAGATGCGGAACAAGCCAAGGCAGGGCGCCTATATGGTCTTCATGGCCGTGGGTCAACACCACTCCCAAAAAACGCTCGCGCACGGCGAGCACGGCATCCAGGCTGGGGATGACGACATCCACGCCCAGATGGGAGTCATCGGGAAACATAAGGCCGCAATCGACCATTACCACCCCTTTGGAGCTCTCCCATAGCTGGCAGTTCAGGCCTATTTCGCCAAGGCCGCCCAAGGGGGTGATGGTTACGAAAGCTTCGGATGTTTGCGCCATTATTGGGCAAGCCCCAGATCGGGTTTCAATTCGCCCATGGCCGCATAGAGTGCGGAAAGCGCGGTAAGATAGCCGGCTTTGGCGCCAATGAGCGAGGTCTCTGCTGCCGTGAGGTTGGCGGAAGCGTCCAGCACGTCAAAATTCGTGCCCACTTGCGCCCTGTAGCGGGCCTGCGCCTGCTTATAGGCTTCCTGCGCCTGCTCCAGGCCTTTTGTGGCCACGGAAATAATTTTTTCCGCGTCGCGCACTGCAAGAAGTTTCGATTTGACGTCAAAACCAGCGTACAACTTCAGCGAAGCTTCGTCCGCACGCATCTGGGATTCCACAAAACGGGCCTGCTGGTCAGCGTAAAAAATCCTGCCCCACTCAAATACCGTCCAGCTTCCTATAACGCCGATTTCCCAGCGGGTTGTACGGTAACCGTCCCTGTGCACATAGCGGAGGCCCAGATTGTCGCCGATGTTTGTAATAGAGTAATATGCGGAAACCTGGGGGTAATATTGACTTTGTACAATTTTGGCATCTTTGCCGGCGATGGCGACAGCCTTGGCGGCGATGCCAAGATCGGGACGTTGGCGGTAGGCTCTGTCCAGGCAGTTTTCCAGCCCCATAGTGAACGGCACATGCGCAAGCGCGCCCACATAGTTCAATTCCGCTGTCACCGGCAGGCCGAGCAAAGTGTTAAGTTGCGCCTTGTAGGTTTCCCGAGAATTCTCGGCGGCAATCAGCATGCTTTCGGCGCGGCTTACATCCACTTCAGCCTGAAGCACGTCCAGATGCGGGCGCAGGCCCACTTCAAACGAGGCCTTCGTGATCTGCAACTGCTCCATCAGGCGCGTCAGCGAATCACGCTGGCTGCGCACATTGTCCAGCGCTTGCAAATAATTGAGAAATGTGCTCTGGACGCTTGCCGTAAGATTCAACTGGGTGAGGCGCAGGCTGAGCTGTTGGCTTTCAGCCTGCAGGGCGGCTTTCTGGTATACGGAAAGCAATCTGAAGCCGGTAAAGAGCTCCTGGTTGAAGCTGATGGCGGCAGTGAACATCCCCCCGTACGGCGTTGTGTCTGTCGGCCGCACCGGTTCCGATTCCTGAAGCAGGCGGCTATAGCCGTAGGAGGCGGATAGCGTGGGGCCAAATGCCCCGCGTGCGGACTTGCGTCCGGCTTCGGCCGCATCGCTGGCAGCCTTGGCGGAGTGGACGGCCGGGTTGGCGGAAAGGGCACGCTTGACGGCTTCGGCCAAGGTGACCTGTTCCGCCGCAAACAGTGTTGCAGGAGACACAAGAAGCATCATAGCGCACAACGCGCCCAAGCGTGCAAGCATACACCACTCCCGTGTTCGACACAGTCAGGGAACACGCTTGTGCATACCACTCGGACAGGGCTCTTGCAACCAATGGATGGATCGCTGCGGAGATGGTGCGAGCAGGTGCCTGCTACAGCACACGGGTTATCGTCGGCAGGCGCTAAACGGCCGCAACTGCGCCTGTAGCCGCACCGACCGGCAAACAACTGCCTGCCGCCTGATGTACGGCATGTATTGTTTTGGTGAGGCGCGTTATCCTGGCAGCATTGGGGCGGGTGTTTCTCGTCATGATGAGTACAAGGCTGACCATGGCGTCCAAGCAATATTCAGAAGTATGCGCTTCGCCGAAAGTATTCTCAAAATGTAAAAAACGCATGCGGGCGCTTGGTGTTACGCCTTTGTGGCGCAGTCCATAAACTGGCTCCGCGTGCTTGTTGCCATGGGGGCTTGAATACTTCGCATAAGCCGCGTCGATTACCGGAGCTGCGGCGATTACCGGAAACTCCGGCAGGAGGATGCCGGTATCCATGGGGACTCCTTCCGGCAGCTTGTGCGCGCTGCCATGATTCGCGCTCCATGAAGAATATTCCTCATGCAAGGCGTATCTTGCAGCATTACAATTTGCGTGCCATCCGGACGCGAAGAAGGCAAGTGTATAATAGCGCGGTTTAGCAAAAAAATTTGAAAAAAAGCGCCGTCAATATTCCGGCTGCGGCAAAAAAACTATTTCTCCCCAGCAATCCGGGAAAATTCGCCTTCTACCTTAAGGAAAACGTCTACCAGCGCAGGATCAAAATGGGTTCCCGCACCTTCTTCAATAATCTTGCATGCTCTTTCATGGGTAAACACTTTTTTATACGGACGGTCTGAAATCAACGCGTCATACACATCCACAATAGCCATCAACCGCCCTTCCAGCGGGATGTTCTTTCCCTTCAAGCCTGCCGGATAACCGCTGCCATCCCATTTTTCATGATGGGTTCCCACAAGCAGCAAAGCGTGATCCAAAAAGCTGTGTTGATTTGTTTCACGCATGATCCTCTTAATCGCATCTACTCCCACCGTTACATGTGTTTTCATGATATCAAACTCTTCCCTGGTGAGCTTACCCGGCTTGTTCAGAATACGATCGCTTATGGCGATTTTTCCAACGTCGTGCAGCAGCGCCGATTGCAGAAAAAAATTCATATTCCATGCGGAAATCTCATCTTTATACTCTGAATTATTTTGTATCACTCCATTGATTAAGGCCTTCAGGTAATGCCGGGTTCTCATGATATGCCCACCGGTGGATTTGTCGCGAAATTCCACAAGGTCAGCCATAACAGCAAGAACAACATTTTGCAGATCCAGCACTTCTTCGGCTTTTTTCTGCACCATTTCTTCCAGATTGTTCGTATATTTTTGAAGTTCTGCCTGGCTTGCCTGTAAATCTTTTGTTTTGCGGACTACCAGCAGTTGGTTCTCAATGCGTTTAAGAAGCAGCGGAGGTGAAAAAGGTTTTACTACATAATCCACTGCGCCGAGGTCAAAGCCTTCGCGTTCGCTGCATTCATCATTTTTCGCCGTAAGAAAGATAACAGGGATGTCAGAGAAGCGTTCATCGGCTTTGAGTTTCCTGATCGTTTCATAACCGTCCATCTCCGGCATATTAATGTCCAGAAGAATCAAGTCGGGAACAATTTTTCCAAGCATTTCAAAAAGTCTTGCGGCGGATGGAGCGGGATACACCTCATAATAGGGTCTCAGTATACTTTTGCCTTGATCCAAAATTGCTTGGATGTCGTCTACCATAATAATCTTTTGCCGCGTGACGCTCATTTCTCAAATTTCCCCATCTGCTAAAAACGAGAGTTTGTCTTTAATGTCATCAAAATAGCCTTTTGATATGGTAATTTTGAGCCAATCTACAAGCCCATCGTCCGATTCGTATTGGTAGCTGCCCAACTCGGCGATAAGCTCATCTGCGCCGTCCATATCAAATTTGCCACAGGCGGCAGCGAGCTTTAACAATACCTCTCTGTCAGGTTTATCTTTTTTCGGTTTTGGCTTTTCTGTGTTTTTTACAGAGAGCATTTCTTCAAGGTCATGGACGAATTTCCCGGCAGCGTCAAGGAATATCGGGTTATTCCTGCTTATATAGGCGAAATTGCAAACTTTTGCCGCGTGCTCAAGGTGTTCTGCGAAGTCGGCGATCATGTCCGCGAAGATGCCCTGGCTCGATCCTTTTATGCCATGCACTGTAATGGCGTACTCAACCAGTTTATCCTCGCTGACATGACGTATTGATTCGAGAAGGAGCCGAGTGTTTACGACATATGAATGCAGGACTTGCAGGTAGGTCTCTTCATTGCCGCCAAAACGTTCCAAGCCTTTGCTGATGTCCATTCCCGCGAATCGCACATTCGGCTTCCTTCTGTCGATCCCGCTCCTTTCTGCAAAATTTTCCCGCCAGTCCTGTCCGTTTTGCAGATCCGGCACTACGTGATCATCAACGTCAAGGTTCCGATCTATCAAGTTTGTTCCTTGATCTTCATTACTTACCCAACGCCTGATGATCTCGTCAAGGCGGGAAACGCCGATAGGCTTTGAGAGGAAAGCCTGAAAACCCTGCGCAAGAAACATGTTTTCATTATCGGCACAGACATTGGCCGTAAGCACAATAACAGGCAGCGATCGGGCATAATCGCTGTCTATGGCCCGGATGCGGCGCAGGGCCTCAATGCCGTCCATGCCCGGCATCATGTGATCCATAAAGACGGCGTTGTAGCGACTTTCGCCGGAACCCACGAGACTGACGGCCTCCTGGCCGCTGGAAACGCAATCCACAGCTATGCCGTACTTTTGCAGCATGGCTTTGGCTACAGCCTGGTTTGTGAGCACATCATCCACCACCAGCACCCTTGCATAAGGTATCTTGGAAATGTCCAGGGTATCGCTAGTGAGGCTGCGCAGGCTGCCGCCAGACAGCTTTTTTTCAGTATCTGAACTCATAACGCCTCCCGGGAAAAAATTATTCCCGCGGCATTGTGCCTTTTAGCGGCTTACATAGCGTGGAGTATGCTTGCGCAGGGCACAAAATGCAATCATGTGGCCCGTCAAATGCTGACGGCATCAAAGCCTGCTCAAGCCTGCAAAAAAAGAGTGGATATATTTCAAGTGCCCAGAATAAAGAATTTTTCCACCGGGGTGGTATACATAATGCCGGCACCGGGCCGGCTAAAGACGGGCAAGCGGCCCACGGCCTCCAGAATGGCCTGAACGTGGCCGGGATCCGCTACGATAAGAAGCATTTCTTTTTCCGGCACCAGGCTGATGCCGAAAAATTGCACATCCTCTTTGGTGCCTGTGCCACGGGCGCTGAGAATGGTGCCGCCTCTGGCCCCGGCCTCACGGGCCACGTTCATAATAGCATTCGCCTTGCCGTGGGTGATGATGCAGGTAATCAAAAAATAGCCGCTGCTCATATATGCGCTCCCGGCGCGTTCCGGCGCGCCCTCCGCGTTTTCCATTCCACTCCCTGGCCGCACCATGGCGGCAGCGTCAATCACGATGGCCATGCCGTTGATATGTTGGCGCTCCTCGATGCTTGCCCGGCGCACCTCATCCACAACGCTCTCCGCTTCATCGTACATCACAGTGAAAAGCAGAGCCTCTGCCATCGCCTCATTCATCTTGCCGTCATCGGTGGTGAAATACTTCGACAGGCTCCGGCCGGCGATCTTGGTTCCGCCCTTAGCCCCGCCCCGTTTGCTCGCCGCAAGGACACGCGACCCGCTGTCTTTGCCCATTATGACGATGAGCAATTTGGCTTGCCTGAACACGACTTGATTCACGATGCCTCCCGCGCAGACCCGCACTCGGCTTACGCCATTTTCCACGCAGAACTATGTCTTGCAATGTACAGTTTTGCGTATCATGTGAGGAAAAAGTACACCATAATGCCGCCAATGCCCGTCAGAACTATATAATATGGAATCATCAGCATCATCATTCGCACATAGGACAGCCTGATCACCGGGGAGAGCGCCGAGGTCAGCAAAAACAGGAAGCCGGCCGTCCCGTTGGGCGTGCCCAAGGACGGGATGTTGGTGCCCATGTTCACCACCACGGCCAGATATTCATACCATTCCCGGGAAAAAGCGCCCGCATTATACGCTTTGTCAATTTCGGAGATAAAAATGGAGGCCACGAACACACTGTCGCTGAGCATGGAAATGGCCCCGTTGACCAAGTAGAGAAGGAGCAGTTGTGTCTTCCCTTCAAAGGTGAGTACCCACTCAATCGCCGGGGTAACAAGATGCTGATCGTGCACCACGCCCAGGATGGCGAAAAAAATAACGATGAGGGTCGCAAAGGGCATGGCGTTGATGAATGGCGGAGCAAAATCGTGTTCATGGGTTATCCCGGAGAAGGCGGAAGAGACCACGATGACCCCGATGCCAATGATGCCCACCTCGGCCACGTGGAAACCCAAGGCAAGGAAGAGGAGCACCAGCAAAATACCCTGTATGACATATTTATACGTGCCTTCGCTGGCGAATTCCTGAGCCTTTCTTTCATAATCCTCGACAATGAGTTGACGGATTGTATCCGGCAACTGGTAGCGGAAGCCGGGAGCACGGAATACTTCCAGCAGTGGACAGAGAATGAAGCCGCTGATCGCCACAGGAAAGGCGATAATGCCGCAGTGCTGAAAAAAATCGACAAAGTTCCAGCCCATTTTCGTGCCGATCATCAGATTTTGCGGTTCGCCCACCAGGGTCAAAGTGCCGCCCATGGCCGTGCCAACAGCCGCGTGCATGATCAGATTGCGCAAAAAACCTCGGAATTCTTCAAATTCTGCATCGTTATCATAGACATCGGCCACCCGGTGGTAAACGGCGTAAAAGTTGAAGATTACGGCTATGAGAACGGCCAGAACAGTCAGGGCGTCCAGAAAAGCGGATGTGCAGGCTGTGACCACGCAAAACAGGAAGGAGATCTGCCATTTCTTGCGAAACCTGAGGAATAGTTTGGTAAAGATCAGGGACAGCAGATCTTTGAGATAGTAAATACTTGCCACCATGAAAATCAGGAGAAGCAGGGTCGGCAGGTTGGCAAGTATTTCCTTGTAAATGGTTTCAGGCCTGGTAAGGCCGAGGATCGCGGCCTGCAGGGCCAGAAGTCCGCCGGCGGGAACGGGGTAGGCCACCAGGGCGAGAGTCAGGGTAAAAATAAATTCAAGCAATACCAGCCAGCCCGCCACAAAGGGGCTGACAAAGAAAAATACCAGGGGATTCAAAACCAAAAAACCCAGAATAGTATACTTGTACCAAGGGGGGGTTTTGCCCAAAAAATTGCGCGCGATGAGTTGCAGCATAACGTTCCCTATGGCGATTCGGCCATAGCGGCCGATATGTAGTATGGATTCGCCTGTACGGCAGCTCACGACTATGCCGTAAAAACGACTGTTGCACAAGCGGGAACATGTAAAAGCGGAAACTTTTAGATCCGGGGAGTACCCCGTCGTTGCAAAAATGCCGGCAACGGCACGCCCTTGGTCATCCAAGGACAATATTTGTCGATGAACATCGCCAGGACCATCGAC